>Ga0214544_1002321_pt1 | contig 40137 bp, 37 predicted proteins | sample CNSS3metaG_FD_160074 | JGI IMG/M metagenome (GOLD analysis project Ga0214544, IMG submission 160074) | Root nodule microbial communities from cowpea collected in UCLA plant growth center, Los Angeles, California, USA - CNSS3 | ecosystem: Host-associated > Plants > Roots > Nodule | place: USA...
TGGTGCTGAGGATGCTCAGATGGCGGAGTGAGGGCTAGCATGGGAGTAGTGCTAGGATTTTATTAAATTGTAATTTATGTTTTAAATGCCATTTTTGGGAACTTGTAACACTTTATGAATTGGCTATAAGTTTTGGCGCGCTAACTTAATGAAACGAACTTTTCCCGCGTTGGGATTTTTATCGAGATGATTATTTAATGAAATTATTTATTTTAATATTTATTTTTTTAGTAATATTCCCTAGGGATGTTACACATATGACTTCTGTTGAGGTGGCACTGTGCAACAAAGACATGGCAGAAATGTGATAAAATGACTTGGAATTCCCTTTTTCATGATAAAAAATAAAGTGCCCTATTTTGTGGAGAGTGTCCTAATTTGTGTTTTTCTCTTCTTCTGCTGAAACTGTTTTTGTAGACGGTGAAGAAATGTCAAGCGAATATTCATCTTCTTCTTGCTCTCGCAATTCATAGGTGATGCGAAATCAGACCTTGTCCTATAATAGTGGTGGTTGTAGAGGCTTGGGTGAAGCATCCACATGCAATTACGGAGTGACAACTATATTGAGAACGGCTAGAACCAATAAGAATGGTGGGAGACAATTTTGAGGATGCCCTAATTTCAAGGTCAAGCATATGGTGTTTTGTTTAGATAAGTTTATGTTTGTGTTTGCATCTAGTTGCATAGTAAAGTAATTTTTTGTTGTGTTTTTTTTTAATAACAGGGTGGGAGTGAAGCTTCTTATGGGTGTAATTTCTTTAAATGGTGCATTGAAGATGGTGATGACGAAAAGGATGCAACTATTCTGAGGCAAAGGCAGACGATTTATATTCTAGAGAAAGAAGTTAAGAGTGAGTTTGGATAAAGTATTTTAATGAAGCAATTCATTTTTTTTTTTTGAAGAATTTAGATTTCTTTGTAATGAAATGTTTTGTTTAGATAGAGAAATTATAAAGCATTTCAAATGCAAGCATTGTTTTGAAGGATTTCAATTAGCTAAATTAGTAGAAATTCAAATACCCTCAAAATAGGTGAAATTTGAAATTCTTCTCACTCAACCTCACATTCTAGACTCTCTGGTAGAGTTGTCAAACGGGTTAGATGATCTAGACGGGTCGGGCGGGCTTGATGACCAAGACGAATCGGACGGGCTCAATGACCAAGACAAGTCGGGCGGGCCCGACGACCAAGATGGGCCAAGCGGGTTTGATGACCCAACTAGGCTGGGCGGACTTGACGTTCCGCATGGGTAGATTCGATGACCCCGAACGACTTAGGCATGCCGGACCCAAATGACTTAGGCATGCCCGACTGACCCAAAAACCTAGCTGGGTCGGGCCAACCCAATGACACAAACTGGTAAGGCAGGCCCGATGACACAAACGGGCTCAACGAACCAAATGGGCCAGGCAGACTTGACGACCTAGTGGGGCCAAGCTGGGCCAATGACCTAGACGGGCTGGACCGGGCCATATTGACGAACTTGACGGTACAATTGTCCAGTATGGGTCGTCAGGCCTCTAGATCATCAGGCCGACCTAGCCTGTATGGGTTTCCCAGCCGGTCCAGCCCAGGTGGGTCATCGGGTCTAACCAATCCGATTGGGTAGTCGGGTCAGCCCGACCCATCTGGGTTGTCGAGAAATCCGCTTTCTTCTTTTTCTTCTCATTCTTCTCCTTCATCTTCTCCTTCTTCCTCTTCTTCTTCTTCTCCTTCTTCTTCTCCTTTTTCTCCTTCTTCTTCTTCTCCTTCTCCTCCTTCTCTTCTTCTTCTTCTTCTCTTTCTTTTTCTTCTTTTCTTCTTATTCCCGTCTTCTTATAAGGTGAGATTTGGGCGAGAAAATTCCCGCTTCAAATTTGAATTATCGACGAATTTTATCGACGAATTTTTCTGTCGGTAAATAAAACACCAATCAACACACCGCTTCAAACCCTAATTTCAATGTTCTTGTTCAAAGCTTCAATTTCCAAATCAACACACCAATATAACATAATAACACAAGGGGGGTTGGCAGACAGATTTGCGGATGCAACACACAATTGAAAACTTAAATGCAGACGTGTAAAATCAATGTAAAAGCAGCATTGATTCCTTGCTTCAAATGAACATCCACCAATCACGGATTACAACTGAAAATGGTTATATTAACTCTCATGGAACCCAAATTAACTACTAACCGCAAATTAACTCGAACTTAAGTGCAATTAAGCAAAGCACTCATCCATGAATCTGCTACAGTTCACTAAGCATGAACACATAATGATTCCACTCTGCAAATTAAGCAAAAACAGAATGGTTTCTTCATTTAAACCCAAATATAAATTCAGAATTGAGTGATTAACATAACTCCACCAAACAAAACACTAATCTCAAGGTTTCAATCCATTATCTACAAAGAATCAACACATAAACTTAGTTCCTCATGGAATCTGAATTAGGGTCCAACATAAATTTTGATTCAACCATCCAAATGAGTGCAAATTGATGAAGAAAACCTAAATTGATGCAGAAATCGAAAATGTGCAAGGAAAGAAAGGGGCAACAACGAAAACAACAACAAAAAATGAGAATACTTCAATATAAATGTTACCTAAGGTGTAGAAAACGTGAATACAAGTTCAATGTGCTGTCCAAGACTCATAAAACGTGAAAAACGAATGAAAAACGTGAAAAATTAGCTTGTGCCTCCATGGGTCACCTTCCAAAGCTTAAAACATTAAAAATGGAGTTTGGAGAGAATATGGAAGAGGAAGAATGCGGCTGCCTCCATGCAAGAAGACCTAATTTTTGTGGTCCCATCACCCTTGCCACTCATATTTACAAAAATGCTATTATGAGCTGCATAATTACAAAAATGCCATTCCTAGGCCTCTAATGTTGGCCCATTCACTCAGATGACGTGGAAATTCCTTATCAATATTTTTCCATTGCATTGAATCAGCTGGATGACGAAGCAATCTGTCACATCTTCTCTCATTTGGGAAATTCCTTGTCACATATTTTTCCATCTAAGGTTTTTAGCGTCTTTAGGATTTGCATACAAACGTTTAAGTTTGGGCACAATTGGAAGGTACCATACTACTTTCAAAGTAGATCCTTCCTTTTTCTATTTGACCATTATCTCTGCTATTTCTTTTCTACTTGTACCATGATGACCCACACTTTGAACATATCACTAAATCTTCAAATTCTTTTCTGTATAATTTGGAATCATTAGGACATGTATGTATCCTTTTATACTCCATAACCATCGAACAAAGAATTTTCTTGGCATCATAATTTTGAGTGGATAGAGTATTTCCCTCGAGAAGCATTTCATTCAAGAGCACGAGCAATTCTATGAAACTTTTATCCATCCACCCATTGGTCACTTTCAAATTCATAAGTATTAAAATCGTTGACAACCGCGTGAACTTAGTTGAACTGACATACAACAGAGTTTCTGCATCAACATACATCGTCTCATACACATACGCTTGTGCAAAAGCTTCTGCGCCAACATCCCGTATCATGTCCTCCATATTGTCTTCTTCCACTCGCTCTTCCCATCGCTCTTCAATAGTGGAAGTGACAACATGTTTAGTTTGGGAAATAGTTGGAAAATCTATTAATACGCAATGTCATGTCCATATTGTATAACTTTTAAGGAAACCATCACAAATAAGATGTTCCCTAACTTGAGTTGCATTTAACTTTCTTCCATTCAAATAGTTGACACAAAGACATCTAAATTTCACCTCATAATCACTTATACCCTCATAACGTTGCGCAAATTGTATAAATTCTTCTACTCTGTTCTCATATTCAGCATTGATGTGCAGTGAATTAATCCAATCTCGATCCATATGTATATATACTAAAATTGCGTGAACAATTTCAGTAATGATTGAATGAATGCTCATGTCGCTTGTGTAATCAAGGTGTGACCATATCCCATTCAAGAAGATTCACTTTCTTTATTTTATTGGTACATATTACTTTTAAAAAACATATATTGAATTTCACGAAATTTTGCCAGCATTTCGCATTGATCTTCAAGATACACGAAATGAATGTGATTATCAACCACAATCAAATATGCACCCGAAGCTCAATGCAAAACACAATTGACAAAATATTCATGAATTTTAAGATATGTATATTGAAATATATATGCATTAATAAACTACTAGAAAGTGATTAATCTTTCTTAAACTGTCCAACTGGACAACTCAAGATTCAATACATATAAATTATTAGTATTGTATCCCCTTATATTAACTTTTTAAAAAAATATAGCTTCTTCAAAATGAAAACTCGCAAACAATACATAATTTTCGTATTGAATCTCAAATGGAAAACTAAGGCTAACTAAAATGTAAGAAAATCAAACAACATATTTAAGCAAATAATTAACCACATATATATAACATAAAACTAATACATAACAGACTACAAAATCATAGGAAAGTATAAGAATTAAGAACCTGAGAGCGTGAAAAGCGAATGACAATAGAAGATTATGCAATGCAACGGTACCCATATTTCCAAGAGCTATAAGAGACAATAAAAAACACAAGAGACAATAAAAACATCAACAAAATGTAAAACAATAACCCAAATCGCAAAAAAAAAAAATTACACAAAAGGAAAAAAAGGGAACAAGTCATTTGTTACTCATTTGTGGCTTGATATTGGTTGGCTTCTTCGACCATTTTGGGTTAGATGTTTAATTTGATAATGCATGTATATGTTTTTGAATCACATTTGATAACTTTTTAATTTTTGTTATCGTTGTCATAAATGTTTTCTGCAGAGATAACACTAAAATAAGAAGGAATGAATGAAAAGGTAAATAAATTATACAAAAAATATATATAATTGAACCAATACATGGCGTTTGTTTGAGAAAACGTTGTCTATAGATTATTTATGTTTTTAAAGAATATATATAAACAACACTTATGTTTCCAAACGTTCTCTATAAGAACACTGATAGACAGGGTTTTCTATAGAAAGTGTTGTCTTTTGAAAAATACATAAGCGTTGTTTATAAGACGTTATTAGATAGTGCTTTTTTGGCAAACGCTCTCTATTAATAGACATTGCTCTAATAGATAACGCATAAAAAGTACTATCTATTAGCAAAAAAAATGTTATATATTGACAATTTTGACATAGTGGTAGAAGGTACAAGATGGACTCGATCAACATTGCATGCGCAACTCATTGTGTAAAATGACTCATCCTTACATAAAAAGATATAAAAGTTGAAGTAGTTTTATATATGCATACCTAGATAAATTGAAGACCTAACTAGAAGAAAAGAGTGGAGTGTAAAAGTTGACATACATCTTTATGTAGATGAGATTGCAAAATAGCAACAACTCCTCCTTCAAGACATTGATAAACTATAACAAGAAGAATTAACAAGAAAAAGTGTCAAAGATTAAAAGGCCAAATTCTAACATTAGTAGACCTTTGTAAACAGAATAAATCATACAAGTAAAATAGTAAAATGCTAAACTATCTTAAATATTGGAAGTTAGAACATTTAAAAACCTTTGGCCAAAAATAGCTTTGTTTTATGTTGTTCAAGCTATATTTTTTCCTGTAAAACATGTCACGATCATACTATTTTATGTGTGTGCAAGAAGGGTAACATTAAGGAAAGAAACCGCATCTCACATGTGCAACTCATATGATATAACATTTGTCAAGACAAGAGAAAGGAAAGAAGACCCGCAAGATCGTAGAATATTATTGAAATGGCCTAGTACAATACTTTAGGCTTGAAGCACCACAATATAAATCAAAGTTTCCGTTTCCTAATTCCAAGGTGCAGCGTATGTGTGCATGTTCCCAGCCCCAACTTGTATACAAGATGCTTCATATTCTATCTGCAAAAGAGGATAATTATGAATGATGGTTTAAGTCAAAAGACTTCCAGGGAAAAACAAATACATTTTATGTTCTACGGTAGTAGAAATGAAAGTTGAATGATAAAATAGTACAGGCCGAAGCTCTAAGCACATTATACAATTGAGCACATTATATTTAAAAATAAAAAAATATCTAAATCCATTAGTGCATTTTGGAGCATTTACATCGCAGTATATGCCTCGGTTCCTACGAACCCGCTGCATATAAGCACGCAGTGGCAGTTTCGTAACTAAATTCATCTTTTATGCCTCGATTATCATACTAACCGAGGCATATGGCTAAAAAAAAATTTTGACTCACGCGTTGACCCATAATTTGAATTTTTTTTTACTGAAGCAATATGCCTCGGTTCTCTAATAACCGAGGCAGTAGCGACACAATAGGCCTCGGTCAAGCGCCCACCCGAGGCAGTAAGGGTACAATATGCCTCAGTTTCGAATAACCGAGGCAGTATCCCTTCGTAGGGTTAAAAAACCCCAATTTCTTCATTGTGCAGCGACATCTTCTTCGATTTCTCTGCGAGCTTCACCATCTCCAGCCAGCCTTCATCATCTCCGACGACCAGCGCCACTGTCCCGCACAGCTCCCACCGTCCAGCACACCTCTGACGCACAGCTCCCACCATCCCGCACACCTCCGACGCTCCAGGCCAGCATTTCGTCGCCTGCACCGCACCGCGCCGCCCTTTTCCGACGACCAGCGCAACTCTGCACCACCGTCCCGCACACCTCTGACGCACAGCTCCCACCATCCCGCACACCTGCGACGCTCCAGGCCATCGTTTCGTCGCCTGCATCGCACCACCGCGGCTTCTTCTTCTTCTTCTTCTTTGACCAACCACCACCGTCGTTGCACCGTGGAGGAGCCGTGCACTACCACCGGAGCCGCTGCGTGTTCTTCGAGCAACCATCACCAACGTCCACTGCGATTTTGTTTAGTCTACCTGCACCGCCACTACACGCACCTCCAGGAGGTTCTTCCGGTGCCACTGCGTGTTTTTTTTTGAATTTCTGATGCTCATTAGGCCTCGGTTGTGCGAGAACCGAGGCAGTAAAGATTAAATATGCCTCAGGTTGTAACTGAGGCATAAAATACTAGCTTTTTACCTCGGTCGTATATGCAGCAGTTGCGGACCCGAAGCCAAAAGCTGGAAATAATCGTTGTCATTTTCCTTCCCTGCACTAGTGATCCCTATTATTTGGAATATTACTAGTTTAAAATAAAATAAACAAAATAAAAGACAAACGACATTTATCATAACTTCATTTCCCAAAAATGTAGGAAATTTAAAACATTTATTTAATTGTAAAAACAACTCAAATCCACACTTTATAAAACTCACATACAATATCCAATTCTGATAGTATAAATGTTTACAAATTATTCAAAAACATAATAAAAACTCTGATAAAACTTTTCTCCCAATCTAATCCCGTTTCGGCTTTATGTTTCACCAGATCCACCTGCAACACCATCTGCTCATGTGTAACGCAATACATGATCATCGCCAAACACAAATAGATAGGGTGAGCTAACAGTATAAAACATATATATAATTCAAATATATAAGCTCACACACATCAAAGGAACTCTCTCCTTTGATTCCACACCACATGGCCACTACCATGTTGTCTATGCTCTACATCTTTGGGTAATACCTCAAGAAGCCTTATTGTCACACCTATAAGCCACAACTTGTAGAACACGTGCGAGAAACCTGCTATGGACCACACACCGTAATATCAAGTCGAGTTCCCAATACGAACATAGTTCGTAACGTGACAAGACTAGCAAACTCGTCGGCTACTACCGAGGAGGATAATCTTTTGGACCTGTCTCTACGAGCCATAACTCGCACACTCACACCGGCAACACTTGCCAACCCGAGCCACGACTCAAGGAATACCACGTGTTTAACCCCTATCTAGAGCCACAACTCAAGGGATACGTTTCAAGCCACAACTCTAGGAACACTCTCGCAAGCCCACATTTAAGGTATCACCAAAACTAAATAGGCATTTTGCCTCTATGTTATTGCTTGGCGCAGCTCTAGAGCCGCCAGGCAAAACTCATCTCTAGACCACCTAGGGCAACACACTTGCCGCCAAGCGCCAAGCGCCTCTACAGTCACTACTTATACAAGTATCGCCTGGTAGAACGACACTCACCACTAGGCGCCACCCGTCACTATTACCCTCTAAAGTCGCAACTATCGCCTGGTTGTCCCAATCCCATCGCTAGGCGCTACATCAGTACTCAAGTAGTACTTGTTTTGTTTAGGTCCAGACGCAGTTGCACGCTAGGCGCTACATCACAGTCCTAAATATTGATTATCACACTCATTACAACTATCATAACTCATTTCCATGTACATCTATTCATTAAATTAATCACATATGAAATCCCAAGTATTCATACTCATCCTTTCATTATTTATTGATCCACCATGCCCTCTCCTTTCTAAACACAACTAAATCACTCTTGCCACATTGTACCACGTTTTTCCTACTTGAATTGAACCATGACAACTTGGCCACCCAAAAGATGCCACAAACTCCTCAATCTCATGCTGCTGCCAATCCATTTCCTAAAATCGGTTTAATTACTATCCTAGACTGTGTTTAATATCACAATTTCTCCCATTTATAATGCACTCACAGATTCATAATAGCTTTCATATATTTTCTTCTCCATTCTTCCTCTGCTCAAAATTTCCTATTCCATTGGCATAATTAAAATATCACAATTGAGTCCCCAAACCCTCATCGCATCTCACAGCCACACAATGTAGGATTCACTATGCTGGTGCCTGACGGTAATTCAAGTGACGGCAAGTGATGCATACAATTCTGGGTACAACCCAGAATTTCTCTGCACCTTCGAAAACAATCAACATTCCTAGTTTCCTTTCTTTGCATATTTCTACGACTTTGCATGTGATTCTCCTTACAGTTATATAATTTCACAACCTAAAAACATTCATTAACATATTTTAATGCAATTCAACCACCATTTAACCTCATGACATCAAATCCACAAATTTCCAAAACCTAAAAGAGCATTTATACAATTTTATCAAATCAACCTCAATTAACAACAATTGCCCAATTTCTAGTATCCAATAATCAATTGATAGATAAAGCTCCCTTCTTCCCCGATCAGAATTCACCAGAACATACAAAAACGTCAAAATCGAGTCACTGTGCTTGCGTCGCCTAGCGGTTGTTCATCACTGCCAGGCTATTCATTCAAAAACCTAGAAAAACTTGGAGCATAGATGCGTCGCCTCACAAGAACCTAGAATTTCACAAAATAAAGGCATAAGTCGCCTGACAGCTTTGAAGGCCCGCCAGGAGGTTTCTGAAAAATTTCTAGAAACACAAAATTCAAGTAAAGGCAAAGAAGAATCATACATAATCATGTTATACATCATGCAGTTAATCTTAAACATAAAATTAATGTGGTCCAGCTCCCCTAACTTGGTCTCCTTGCTCAAATAGAGATTTCTTGCGTTAGCTTTTTGATCCAAAAACCTTCCTTTGTTCCCCCGTAGTTCAACTCTCCTCTTCACTCACTAGCACCGTGATTCACTTTGAATTTTCTCTCCTCACAGTGTTCAACAATGGTAGACACCAAAACATCCTCTAACACTCTTAATTAGACCCCTAACTATGTCTTAATTGTGGTTTATGGCAAAAAAACGAGATTGGCATTGAAATGACTTTAATTGCCATTCATAAACGACTAGCATAAACACAGGCGCCATCGCGCTTGTGTGTATGCATTTTTTTTAATATGTATGATATTATATTAGTAATACGCACCTGTGTTTACGCATTTTTTTAATATGCATGATATTATATTAGTAATAGATGATATTGTAATGTTATTAAGTTAATAAACAAAATAAAATTATATTTATCAAAAATAAATTAAAATGTATGGAAAAAATATGAGAAAATAATTGTTGATGAATAGGAGAAGAAAGAAGAATGAGATAAGTAAATAATTTTATAAAAACTTATAAAAGTAACGGTTAATTTTTAAAAATTTAACAAATCATTATATTGTAAAGGGTAAAGTTGGAATTATGAAATGTGGACACAAAAGAGGGAATCCTCTTTATATATAGTTATAGAAGTTATAGATTATGAGATGGTTTTCTAACCTTTCCATCTCTAGGGTTTCTTGATCCCTCTCATTCATGCCAAAAGAAATTTTAGCAAAACAAAGCTTAATTCATGTTTAGCAAGATTTGAACACACAACCCTCCAATTTCAAAGCAAATGCACAACCAATTAAACCAATACATGTTTCGTGATAATTTGTATAATTCTACGATTATATTATCACTCATCATGATCAAACCCATTATTATTAAAATAATAATAAATTAAATAACACACAAAAGGATACACACTAGACTCAAACCCAAGTCATCTTATAACCATCAAGTACTTTCAACCGTTTGACCTAATATTTTTCTACATCATAAAATTTAGTATTAAATGCCATAAAGGCTTACACTACCCATATTTACTAAGTAATTATTTATTTAATTAATTAATTTTCTCCGGTCTTACAGTAGCATATAATTGAACACATTATACTAACACTTTAAGACTTTTTCTTATGAAAAGTATGGATAAAAAAATAGCATTAAGACCTAATCTTTTTAGCTACTCTATCACATTCTACATAATTTTAGGGTATATCATGTACCCAAGGGCACCAATTAGCTACTACGCAATATGATTCAAAAAGAGAAGTATCACCTCACCTGCAACATGACCAAGAATTGACAAAACCAGACCAGTTATACTTTCTCCTGCTTTTCTTCTTCCACTACGCTTCATATATTTCCACTCTATCATTCTAGACCAATCATTCAATAAACAAAAAAGAAACTAAAAAGTAACCCAACAATACACACAATTCAACAAAACACGAGGACACATGATAACAGGAAAACAATCAATTAGTAAAATAACAAATAATTGAAGAGGCAGTTCTGGAAAACTTAATAGCGTAAGCTGTCTTGGTTCCAAGGGTCTTTGGCTCAAGCACCACGTTTTAGTCATTTTTCTGTTTGTGAGTGTTTGGCCTTTCCTGTTCAAGACCCTTTTGTTGGCTAGGATGTATTTTAGGGCTTTTCCCTTTGTTTTGTAATTGTGAAATTTTTGAATACAACTTTTTCGCTTTCTCTTTACTCTTTAGCTTCTGCTTGTTATTCTTCTTCTTCTTCTCTTGGCCGTGCACCTCTATCACTTCCATGACATACTTGAATAATCACGTTAGGACCCTCCTTCTCCATCGTATTATTCGGTACGATTTCATAAGAAACAAGAGTTTCAATTCAGATCAGAGATTGGTAAGGAAGATTTTTCTGGTGACATTGAAAATGTGAAGGAGACTCACTTGGAAATCGATGACGACCAAAACATAGAATGGAAGTCCTCTGTTGCAAATGCGTGTGGGGATATGAAGTGGTTCCTCATCATCTTCGACATCAACAACGACATTGTTCTCATCCTCCCTTCGATTACTAGCGGTAGGAGTTCCTTTTGGCCAAATGGTGAATGGGGGAGTAAATAGGAAAAAAAATATAAGGGGAAAATGGAAAAACTTAGGAATTTAAAAGGAAGGAAGGTGAATAAAAAACCTGATTATCATTGAGGTGAAGGAGAGAGTGAGATATGTGAGATAAAGGAAGCCCATTCCATTGCCCATTTGTCAAGTTGGTCCTAGGGTTGCTGGTGGGTCTCGACCAAGGAAGGTGACTGCGGGGATGCCAACTATGGTGATGTAGACAATGGATGCCATTTGTATGTATTAGTTTGTTTGTTCATTCTTTACTTTCTTAGAAATTCAAAAAATGTATGTAATATTCCTTGTACAGTATTAGACAATATAGATAGTCTGTCAAAATAAAATTAGGACAAAGTTGTGCACAATATTTTGGTTAACATCTTAAATTATGCCTTTTTGGCACTAGGGCAGTAGGAGATATGCCTTAGTGGGTCAGTTGCAATGTTGTAGGTAATTATTTGTATATATTATGCTCAATTTCTATTTGGTTTTATTTATACTGATTTAATTGAAAACATTATTTGTTGTAGCTTTGGGTCGTTGAACGTCTTCGTTTGTCTACCCCTAATAAAGAACTTTTATTTTCAAGAATATTAAGTTTGCCTAATGTCAAGTTAAGGTCAACAAGTATTGAGCCCATCTTCTAACAACCAAGTAATAAAGCGTCATTTTTGTAAATTTATTGAAATTTTTGTGTTTACCATGTGATAACAATAGTTTTTATATCTTCTATGGTTTTAGGTTTTTGGGATTGGTGTTTAAGAGAAAAGGATTTGCCTAATGAACTTATTTGTGCAACATTGAATCTTCAGGACGGAGGAGAGTCTAAAGAAGCAAATGATGATGATAAGTTCATGATGAATGAAGATTTGATGAACAAAGTGAAAAGATACGAAAGGCTCATATATCACATGAAAATGGCGGATGATAGTGCTAGATGAAAAGCTTCCATGGTCAGGTCATCCACTATAGCCAAAAGTTGGGGAAGATAATTTTGAACATGATGTCGCAGCTGGTGTTGACCGATTTTAAGAAGAAGATTGTCGTAAATGTTCTCATTTGAATGTTGAAGCTGATGTTGGTCTATGTGAAGTCATTTATCCACTTCAAGCTGTCATTTCATTCGTTTCAGGCCAGCCGCAAAGAACTTCAATGAGTGTGGACTTATTTATGTTGTATAGGACTTATTTCAGTCTTCCTTATAGGTAATAAATTTTGTTGTTAATTTAAGTTGTCAATTTTTTTATGAATCCAACACATGTAATTGTAAGTTATTTGTTTATTTTATAGGGTTGCCGCCGAAAAAAATAGGCAAATATTGGGGACCCAAGAGTGTTTGGGGTTTTGGGCTAACTAAGAAGAATGACAACATGGTAAAAAAATTTATACTAAATTATTTTTTATGGTTTTGTGTTGTAAGAATTTAGTAATAATTGTGAGTGTATGTAGGTTGTGCTCTTACTGTAAGCACCATGATGTACAACGAACGACGAATGTATGGCCATGTCAAGAGGATTACATGCAGTTCTTTATATACAGTATGAGTACTGGTTTAAATTACTTAGTCATGTCTCGATAACAAATCACTATGTTCCATTTTAATTGCAAACCCATGTCCTTCATGACTCACGAAAGAAAAAGGTCAACACATATGAATGGACATTGCATAACTACAATGCCTACTTTCGTCCAAGAATGTTTACCTTACAGGATATCTTGAATGCAGTTTTCTCTATATTGATTATCTCTCTTCATTATTTATCTTTGTTCAATTTTGAATACATTATTGTTCATTAATTATTTCCATAATTTTTGTGTTAATAAACTTTTGGATTTGTAGTTGTTTGCCCCAATTGTCCATGATAACTATTGGTGGTGTTATGTTTTGAAGCGTCCAATAATAGAGTTTGTCATACTCAATTCACTAGGATATTCAAGAGGTTATCGCAAAAGGATAGATAATGTTATGGTAAGCATTTGAATAGACCTATCAAAATGGGTTACAACTTGTGGGCTTTGGGTCGGGTTAGGTTAATTTTTTTTTATAAATTCCAGTACAGGTTAATTTTTGACACGACCCACTAAGAACTCGACTCACCCTAGTTAAACTTGTGGTGAGTCGAATTGGCAATTAACCCGTAGGTAAAGGATCACATAAGTGTTTTTTTTTTAATATGATGGGCTTTGCATTTAGGTTGAATTGGGTTGTTTGTAATTCGTTTGATAATAATTTTATTTTTGTAATTTTGGTTTGTATTTGCAATTTAATATCGTTTTGGAATGTATTGAAGTTTATTTAGATTATAGTTAGAATTACAATTTAGTTTCTTTGTGAATAAAATTTTTTTTTTTTAATTAAGTGAGTTAGTGAGCCAACCCGTGGTGGGCCAGGTCGGGTTTAAATTTTTTTGGCTCGTTAATAAATAAGTTAGGTTGGGTTGGCTCATTAAGGGGTCAACCCGTGGTCGGTCAGAACAAGTGGCCCATTTTGATAACTCTACATTTGAAGTTTACATAGTAATTTTTGATATAGTATGTTTGTGTGTGCAATTAGTATTGTGTTGTACTTGGAATATTTTTTTTAGATGTTGTTGAATTGTAGTGATGACTTGAAGCCAAAATTTGAAGTAAAATATGAAAAAACTTCGATTCAACCAAACATGTGTGTTTGTTGTGTACTTGGTTTCTATAATGTCATTGAATATATTGAATGAATTTTGGACGTCTAAATATTGTAGTATATCAGTGTGCATATATGATTTTAGCAGAGTTTTTTTAAGGCCAAATTTGGTTTATTTTGTGGTTTTCTATTGTGACAACGAATTTGTTCTACTATGGCTCAAGAAGATTTCATTGTGCAGGAACAACTTCAGCATATTAGGCAAAAATACATTTATGATTAGATACTTGATGGAGAAAACATCCAACGGCAAAGAGTGCTTGAAGACTATGGCTTATTTGTTAGAAGTTAAAAGTTATTAATGTAGATCTTTTTTTTCTTTAATTGCACCATATTTCTGTATGAGGTACAAGGTAGAAGGTGAATAGGTTGTACAAGATGTAAGTGGAAGTTGTAATGAATTGTATTTATAGAACCTACTTACTATGGTCCATACCAAGTACCTTTAACATGGTTTGTGTAATTATTGAATTTTCCAAGTTTTCGTAAATTTGGACAAACGCACATACCTTCTTCTCCTCACTACATTCACCAATTTCATCACCTTTACTCACCATTCTTCTACTCCAATTGTAGAACACAATAAACACAAATATTAACCAATGGAAAAAATTCAGACCTAATATTAACCAGCCAATAGTGCACTCATACCATACTCACCAAAAATCAAACAAAAAATGTGAAAAAGGGAGATGAAACACACACTCAAACAATAGGTCAATTCTTCCAATTTCACAAACAACTTAATACCCTAGAACAATAACTAGCTAATGTTTACAATTTCTCAAGGAAGACGAATATATTACCAAAACCAACAAATGGAAGAAAACATCAATGATTGCAATTTCTAAACGAAGACGCTACCACACTCAAACACGCGCCAATGCAGACAAAACACAAACGAAGAGGATACCCTATGTTCACCAATTTTGAATTACATAGTTCTGCATCAGTGGAAAAGTTTTGACCCCAATAACACACGTCACCAATGATAAAAAAAGTTGAAAAAAATATTTAAATGACACATATGTAATGTAAAAACATAGTAAAAAAAACAAGGTTAAAATATCATTTTCATTATTAAAATAATAGAAAATATGATCTCTACAAAATTTTCCGTTACACGGAAGAGATGAAAGGATATAATTCGTTCCTCTCACTATATGTCAACGTGCATAATATTTAGCTTTTGGTTATTCTGTTTTGCTTTTGGTGATTCTGTTTTAGTATATGGCATTCTATTACATTTATAGCTAGATTGGTTAGCAATTAGTTTTTTTTTTCTTTACCACATGCTTAAGTCCATCTATATAATGGGCTGATGTTGAAACATTAATGAGAGTGAATAATACAGTTTCTTTCATCACTCTGAATTTATATCCTCTTCTCTTTTATTTCTTTCACATGGTATCATCGAGCCATTTCAGGTTCCAGTGATTTTGTTTCTTTGTCGCTTCCTCATTACCAGTGGTGACAACCCTGGAATCCCTTTTGTTTCGATAAAATTGGATGGCTCCAATTATCATTCTTGGTCACGTGACGTTTCCACTACTCTACGTTCGAAGAACAAGCTTCAGTTCGTCAATGGCACTTTTCCTCGCCCACCCCCTACTTCTGACTTATTTGGCCCATGGGATCATTGCAATTCCATTGTTATGTCATGGCTGGTTAATTCTCTAGATACCCCTATTGCTCCAAGTGTTTGTTGGATTGACATTGCTTCTGAGATTTGGCATGTTTTATGCAAACACTATTATCAGGGTGATGTTTTTCGTATATCTGATATTCAAGAAGAGATCTATGCCCTTCGTCAAGGTTCCCTTGCAGGGAATAATCTATCTGAGATCACTCAACTCAAATCCCTATTAGATAACAGATTTGGCATAAAAAACCTTGGCCCCTTGCGGTTTTTCTTAGGTTTTGAAATTGCAAGATCTTCTAAAGGCATTTCCCTTAATCAACGCAAATATGCATTGGACCTTCTACAAGATACTGGTTTGTTGGCCTCCAAACCTATTTCAACACCAATGGATTACTCTCTTACGCTTTCTATGGCTGTTGGATCTTCAATTCTCGATGCATCTATTTATAGAAGACTTCTTGGCAGATTGGTCTATTTGACAAATTCCAAGCCTGACATTAGCTTTGTTGTTAGCAAACTTAGTCAATTTCTCAGCCAACCGTCTTCCATTCATTTACAAGCCGCTCTTCACGTTCTTCGGTACATCAAAGGAAATCCTGCACAAGTTCTCTTTTTTCCCACTCAGTCCTCTCTTCACCTTACTGGTTTCTCTGACTTGGGCTGGGGGGCTTACCTAGACACAAGACGCTCTATCACTGGCTTTTGTTTCTTCCTTGGATCCGCATTGGTTTCTTGGAAATCAAAAAAGCAAGCTACTATATCTAGATCTTCGTCTGAGGCCGAATATAGAGCTTTAGCTCAAGCAAGTTATGAAGCTCTATGGCTGGTATATCTTCTACATGATTTTGGCATTTCTCTCACACGTTAAGTAGTTCTTTACTGTGATAGTCAATCGACTCTTCACATAGCAGCAAATCCAGTCTTCCATGAAAGAACCAAACACATCGAACTGGATTGCCACTTGATACGTAAGAAAGTTCAGTCCAAACTTATTCACCTCATGCCTATTCCTTCCAAGGACCAAACTGTAGATCTCCTCACAAAACCTCTCGCTCCAGGACCGTTTCGATATCTTGTTTCCAAGCTTGGAATGATCAACATCCATTCCAACTTGCGGGGGATGTAAACGTGCATAATATTTAACTTTTGGTTATTTTGTTTTGCTTTTGGTGATTCTGTTTTAGTATGTGACATTCTGTTACGTTTACATCTGGATTGGTTAGCAATTAGTTTTTTTTTTTCTTTACCACATGCTTAAGTCCATCTATATAATGGGCTGATACTGAAACATTAATAAGAGTGAATCTATATCCTCTTCTCTTTTATTTCTTTCACACTATATTTAACTGAAATTGATGCCTGATCGACTACGGCATAGGAAGGAAGCCTTTTATAGGAAAAACATACATGCAGTGTAATGAGAAAAAAAGATGATAACGTACCAAACTGAACGACTAAGAATATCTAAACTGAATGTGTCCAATTGTGAGATATGTTCATCGACTACTACGTAATTAGCTAGTATTGTAATATCATATTTATTTTATGTACGAGTGTGAGAATCATGTCATCCTGGTGTTTATATCTACAACTTCAATTTTGCTGCCTTTTTCTGACGAGTAACTTTCATACGCAGAAGATTATACGTATTTGTAATATGTAGATATTTGCAAATGAAAGACGTGATGCTTTGTTCATATGATATGTATTAAAATACTTGCATACTATTTTGACTTCTAAGCTTTACTAAAGAATGTGGAAGATAGAAAGCAAGTAAAATGGCAATGACAGGCTAATAGTTCAAAGGGAAAACACTTGCCATTTTGGTGAGACACGTTTAGAATATCCTGACATTGGAACTCATTCATATCTAGTGTCGTATCCATTCTCCTATTTAACGTTTTACTCATATATGGATCAATTTCATACAATGACTCAGCAGGATGCGAGAGAAGCGGAATCTACAGTTGAGGCAACAGAGTCGAGAGCGGGAACCTTACTCCTCTTACGCTTCGGCACCATTTTTGCCGGTTTCAGGCTTCTCCGGAAATCTTCAGGGATTAGGTCACGGATTTCGTCCATCCTCTTCGACTTGCTTGTGACTCGGAAGCTCTCATCGGAGGAAGCAGGCAGCACGCTCTTGCCTTCGGAGAAACTGATTCTCTCGACGGAGGTTACGCAGCACTCTTGCCATTTCAGCTCTGCCAAATCCGCCAACACGTCCTCCAGTGCCACCGCCGCAAACGCCGACACGCTGTCACGTAGGGTAGAACGCGGCACATCCACAAGATCCACCGCCTCCACCGCCTCCACCAGCACCTTCTGCTCATGGAATCGAGATACATTTTTGCAATTTCTCAAAACGAAAACCTATTCGATAATTATCTTCTGTTGTTCGAAGATTTGCGGACAGAGACCTAAACTACCAAGGCAATCTAGAACTTCTAATTTTAAAGCGCATTGAATTTAAAAGAAATTGAGGAATAAAAAACTAAGGAGAAAACGGTGAAAATAGTCAACGTTTTCCCGCAAAAATTGTTAGTAACCGAAAGGAACTCAAGGTTAGCTTGATAGAGAAAAGAACCTTGGGAGCGTGGTGGATTTTCTTGAAGCCGTGAATGCGGATGACCTGTGGTAGTGGGAAGAAGAAAAAATAACAATGAAATGCAGAGTATCGAAAGAAAATTGACAATGAAAATGAGAATTGAAAAATGCACAGAATGAATGGAACCTGGTTAAGTTGATTGATTGTTAGGTGAAGCGTTTGGTGAGAATGAAGGAGATGGAGATAGTCCTCCAGCCACAGTTTGTCTTTCTTCGAAGGCCGTTTCTTCATGGAGCTTCCTTGTGATTGCGGAATCGCGGATGGTAATTCTTCTGCCATTCTTTCTAAACAGAATGAGGGAGGAAAGTGTCCCCTTTTATATCACGATTGAACGCGCGCTAGATTAGTCTTAGTTACAATTACACATGTTAAAGTAAAGCGGATATGAATTATGAACCATCATAATTAACATGTTTAGTCACAAGATAGTTTTCATTTCATCATTGGTGATATGTCCAAATACAATGATTCATGAGAGAACACACTGTTATACACAACAGAACATAGTTTAGAGATAATAGTGTTCAAATTTTATTATTATGCAGTAGGATAAGATGCCATCATAGCTATGCCACAGAGTCCTTCTTGAGCAGCCACACCTCTTTGCATCCTAATGTAGCCTTCTTCACCCCACTCTGTTCCCCACGAGTTTTTAACTAACCAATACTTGCCCCCATCATTACTAATACCATATCCTACAGCAGTGACACCGTGATCCAACTCAGTTCCACAAGATCCAGTGAAGACACCACTCTTGTAAAATTGAAAGTCTGACCCACTGGCATCAATGGCTACAGATACGGGTTGATTGGCAACAGCTTTCTGAAGGGCGTTTTCGTTGTTAACAGGGACATCTTCGTAGCCAGTAATAGTTGCAGCATCGATGGCTTCTGCCTTTGCATTGCATTTTCCATCAACACCCTTGTAGGGGTAATTGGCTTCAGTGTTCAGTCCATGATTTTTAATGATGAATTTGAAAGCATCATCCATAAAACCACCCTCACAACCTTGGTCCACACCTTTTGTGTCACAATCAACAAGTTCTTGTTCAGATAAAGAGATCAATTTTCCGGTAGTCAGTGCATGAATTCCTTCAGTTGCTGCAACCGCGGAAAACGCCCAACAACATCCTACAAGATAAATTAATAGTTAGATAATGATTGGGTTTATAATTTGACTTGGAAATGTGAATGAAGAATGAAGCATTTGCTTACCACATTGACCTTGGTTCTTCACGGGTGTTACTGCACCCTTTTGCCTCCAGTCCACTGTGGTAGGAACTGCAGTCACATTTTCATATTTAAAAGTGGTTGATCTTATGATTGAGGAACACATGTGGCCCTTGAACCTATTTCTGCGTGCTACGAACTCCTCGTTGGTGAGGTCTGCAAATTGATTAGTGCCTAGCTGGTAAGGTTTATTGGCAGCATTGTTGGAGGCTTCGATGTAATTCACATTTTGCTTGAATATTCTGAAACGTTTTTCCCTTTCCTGAGGGTCCTTGTACACTATGCCATAACGACTCATCCATTCTTCATGCCTCTCATACATGGAGACATCTTGGAGAGTGCGACATGTGACTTGGAAACCCCAGAATCCCATGCAGAACAGCAATGTCAGTGAAATATGATAGAATTGATTTTTTGCAACCATGGTGACTTGCTTCTGTATTTGTTGCTGAGGGAAGTGTGTGAAAGATGTGCTGTGGAGTGGTATTGAGGATCGTTTGTGGTGTTTATATAGGCATGTTAACGTTGAATTCTAAATTAGTTTTTCAGTTTCCAACTTAAATCTCGAAGCACCTCTTTCTTGTAGATACTTAGTAATTAGAGCTTGTTGTGCTGTTATGGACAAATTGTTTGTCAAACGCAGATGCTTCCATGTACCATACTGCCAAACTACCTCTCACCTCTCAAGAGGATTGTGCGTGTTGGAAAAGCTGACCAATAAAAAATGGAACTTTGAAAGCTTTATCAACTGTACAGGAAAATTGTTAATGCATTACCAAACGAAAGCTTAGAATCTTCAAATCTAATTATAATATATATTTTTTAGGAAATTGATAAACTGACTCCATATTCTGACCCCTTATTTGACTCCATGAGGTGGCATGCACAGGTGGATTTTATTTTTTAAATTAAAATTAATTTTATAAAACCATTTTACATTCAGACGTGGCTTTTATATTTTTTATTAAAACTTCTTTTATAGAAAGACGTTTTGGAGAGTGGGTGTGGGCGTGAAAATTGAGAGGGTGAGAAAGTAGGTTTTCTTTGCGCAGAGCAAGCAAAAACAAAGAAAGGGAAAAGAAAGAAAGAAAGGGAAAAGGAAGAAAGGAGAAAGGAAGAATGGAGAAAAAGGGAGAAGACGTGTGTTGTAGTGAAATCGAAGAAGAAGGGAGAAGACGAACCTCGCAGAGTTAGGGTTTTTGTTGCTTTCCATTGTTCGATTCAACATCGTGGTTCGTAGGTCTATTTTTTTTTCGTTCTCTAATATGCCAACAGTTTTGTGGTTTTTTTTTTTTGAAATCGTCGTTGTGGGTTTTTTGGTTAAGGAACTGATATTTTTTTTTGTTTTTGGTTGCATAGTCGACTGAGTCATTCTTTAAAGGCAAATTTAACATCTATCTTGTACAGGTGAATGACCACAACACTATAATCGAAGAAGAAAAAGGGGTTTTTGGTGTTTTCCGTTGTTCGATTCAGGCGGAGGTTGGTAAGTTTGGGTTATTTTTTCGTTTCTGTGATTTTGGTGCTTTGATAGGTGCATGAATACTAGTTTTCTGACTAGGTTGATCAAAACTGTCTTATTTTTTTGTGATGACCTGTTTGCTCACAAGTGATGACTTGTGCTGCATTTTTTGCAATAATGTGGTTTGACTCAATTTTTTGAACTCATACTATAGCAACCAATAGTTGATTATGGGGTGATTCACTTTGGGTAATATGTGTTGATTTGTAATAATTTCTTTCATGTGGTTTCATACCCAAGTGGGTTAAACATGTCTGATTTGTTGGTGATGACTTGTGTGCACCCAAGTGATGACCTGTGCTGCATTTTTTGCAATCATGTGGTATCACTCAATTTTTTGAACTTCCATATTATATTAGTCAATAAATGATTATTGGGTGATTCACTTTGGATAATCTGAGTTCATTTGTAATTATCTCTTTGATGTGGTTTCGTAGCCAAGTTGATTACACTTGTATGATGTATGGGTGATGACCTGTTTGCTCACAAGTGATGATCTGTGTTGAATTTTTTGGAAGCATGTGGTATGACTCAATTTTTTGATCTTTCATGTCATAATAGTCAATAGTCGATTATGGGGTGATTAAGTATGGGTAATATGTATTGATTTGTAATTATTTCTTTCATGTGGTTTCATACCCAAGTGGATTAAACATGTCTGATTTGTTGGTGATGACTTGTGTGCACTCAAGTGTTGACCTCTGCTGCATTTTTTGCATATGTGATAAGTCTTTTGTGCATGAGTGGTAGTTGATGACCTTGGTAGTATTGGGAAATTTAATTGGGGTCGAGTGGTGTATGAGTATTTGGTTGGCAGTATTTGTGAAGCTAAATTGTTCTTGAAGGAGAAACAAAGTACCAAACACTTCCATGTAGCTGGATGTGTTTATTTGTTACAAGTAGTGTATGTTAAATTAATTTCAAACTTGTTTGATCACTTTAAAATATTTGTTTGTGAGTTTTGACTGATTTTGATTACAATTGTGGCAGTTATGGTCTTTTAACCATTTTTTGATTCCGAATTTAAAGGATTGTCAGCGCACGACCAAGTTTCCCAGAATCTTGCATTGGATGGAAATGAAAGCAGGGGACAATGTAATTAAAAGGAGTTTGACAAATAACATTGTAAGTTGGGTATTTTGTTGTACGGTTTTTTTTTAAATGTGTCATTTATACTTATTGAAGGTTGTTGTGAATTGTTTCAGGTTGTTGCAGATGTTGCTGCCTCTGTAGAAGAGCTGACCAATTCCTTCGTTAAAGAAGGTTTTGAGGTATATGGATGTCGAAATAAGGGTACTAAAATAGTTGACTTAATTAAAGCTGTTGAACATCAAGAAAGTGTGTTAGGGGAATTGCAAAAAGAACTTTGTAGACTTGAATGCAATGATGATTGAGAGGAAGAACCAACGCCAGCATCACGAGGGCAAACTGAAGTTTTCTAAGTTGGGTGAACCAAGTGTTGGTGATTCGCAAACACCTAATTCCAACCACCTCAAGGGCTTTGTTGAATTTGGCGATTTTGGTGAGAGGGGTCATGTGGAAGAAGTTCATTTTCCAAATCAGGAAGCACAAGAATCCGAACAGAGCAACATGTATGTGCGACGAAGGGATGGTCCTCGGATGCGTGTCAAGAGTATGGCAATAAGAACTCCTTTTGCAACATTTAGTAGGAGCAAGCGCCATAAGTAGTTGATTTAGAAAACCATTGTGTTTGTTGTAGTTAGGATTTATATTGCTAGCTTTGGTATTTTTTATGTTTAGACTTTGTGGAAGTGATTTATGACAATTTTTTTGTTTGGCTTAGTGATTGATTTATGAAATTCTGAGTGGTTTATGTGAAGTTATAGCTGAATGTTGTTCATCCTAATTTTCATTGAGTGCAAATAAAGTTTATAGCAGGTGAACAGTTAATATGTATGTGGTCAGAAATTTAGTAATATTGGTTACCACACAGATCACAAATAAGTAATTATGTGCAAGATGTTGTTCACAGGTCAACACTTAATATATGATTGATCTACATTTAAAAATCTGAGAGTTATCATGTCTTCAATGTTTTACCAATTATAACACACCTGATTAATATATAATATGTGATGCACAACTTGCAAACTAAATAGCCCATACCAAAATTGATGTTGTTCAAAAAAAGTTTACTCTAATTTCATGCCAGATTTTTTGTACATGTGTAAAATTTTTGGACCAGATCACTACTTAATAGTTCTTGAGTTATCATATAATTTGAATACAGATAAGAAGAATATCATGTTGGAGTTGTGGATGAATTATCCCACACATAGTTTGTTGTTGTTCAATATGTTTCATATACGCAATTAAGGTGTTATATTTCATTAAGTATTTAAAATTATCAGAGTTATGATGTTTTTGCTCTTTTATCAATTATCACACACCTACTTTGGTAAGGTTTTTATTCGTTGAATATATGTTAGCAGAGACCACGAATTTGGAAGGTGTGCAAAATTTCTATTGTAGGTCAGCACTTAATACTTGATTGATAAACATTTATTATTGTGAGTGTTGGCATGTACGTTATGTTCCACTTGTACCACAATTTCCCCATACCTTCATCATGGGCAGTATCCTACATTATATTTTACTCTATTTATATGATTGACTGTAAGTGAGATTCATACTAAATCCTTTTTCATAGATTAAAAATTTTCAAGGTGTGCAAAATCTTTATCAGTGATTAACAGTTAATAGTACATAGATAATCATATAATAAGTTTAACTGACAGTGAATTACATGGATATCAAATAGGAGGTGTGGACTAAGATCATCAACTTTTGTTGTTGAACTGATAGTGAATTACATGGATATCAAAGTGATAAAATAAGTTTAATATCATACATGTAGTAGATCCTTCCAAACACGTAGTATCATGAAAATTAAAATTAACAACAAAAAAACAAAAGTTAAAAATAAATAGCCTAAAAATTGAAGACATTAAACAATCAACAAAGGACAATTTATTTCCAATGCGTTGTCCACCTCCAAACACCATCCAAACACATATCTACAAAGGAGCACATATAACTGAAACTTGATCAGATGCACCAAAGTAAATCACCTCATAAACAAGTATTGACTGGTATAACAAGAAAGATAAAAAAAATTGATTGATAACATGCTTGCAAAAATGCAACAGAGGTCATCACTTGTGTGGACACAAGTTTTCACCAAAAAATCAGACAAGTTTAATCAACCTGAGTATGAAACCACATGATAGACATTATTACAAATGAACACAGTTTACCCAAAGCTAATCATCCCATAAACAAGTATTGAGTCTTACCACATGCTTCCAAACAATTCAACACAGATCATCACTTGTGAGCAAACAGGTCATCACCCATACATCATACAAGTGTAATCAACTTGGCTACGAAACCACGTCAACGAGATAATTACAAATGAACTCAGATTATCCAAAGTGAATCACCCCATAATCAATTATTGACTAGTATAATATGAAAGTTCAAAAAATTGAGTGATACCACATGATTGCAAAAAATGCAGCACAAGTCATCACTTGGGTGCACACAAGTCATCACCAACAAATCAGACATGTTTAACCCACTTGGGTATGAAACCACATGAAAGAAATTATTACAAATCAACACATATTAACCAAAGTGAATCACCCCAAAAACACGTATTGACTCCTATAGTATGAGTTCAAAAAATTGAGTCAAATCACATTATTGCAAAAAATGCAGCACAGGTCATCACTTATTTGCACACAGGTCATCACACAAAAAATAAGACAGATTTAATCAACCTATTCAGAAAACTAGTACTTGGTTGATTAGAAAGTTACTTCTACTTCAACTTCGACTAATTTCACATCCAAAGTAAATCCAACAATGAACAATCATCTACTTCAAATGCAAAAAATCAAAACTTTGGTTCTGTTAAACACTAAAACAAACCCTAAGACAACAAATAGAAAAAAAATCGTCATACCTCCAATCTCCTACAAACCCCGTCCTTCGTAGAACTGCAACCTTTGAAAACAATGGTTGAACAATGGAGGAAACGCTTCGTCACAACTCCCTTTCACAGCAAACGCCCTCCCTTTCATAGCAAACGCCCGTCGTCAATAAAGCCCCGTCATGAACAAATCCCGTTGTCAACAAACCCCATCGTCCGCAAACCCTAAGCCTTTCAAGGTTTAGCCGCCACAGAGATTCCGCCACACTGTGCTATCTTTTGTGCTCAACGTCTTCTGCTATCTTCCTTCGCCAGACGAACCACTCCAAAAATCGTTGTCGTTGCTTGTGACAAGAGAAACTACGACTGCGACGACAGAAGGGGGTGAGAAGAGAAACTACCAGTGAGTGCGGGGGAGAAAGGAAAAATGTTCAAATTTTCGACTAGAAAACCCTTCGCCATCTAGAACCACTCCTTACCGGTGAGAAGACAAACGGCGACTGTGCGGAGAGAAGGGGGTGAGAAGTTTCTCTTCGAGTGAGTGTGCGGGAGAAAAGAGAATTTGTTCAACTCCTCCACTAAAAGCCACGTTTGAATGTAAAATGGTTTAATAAAATTAATTTTAATTTAAAAAATAAAATCCACCTATGCATGCCACATCATGGAGGCAAATAAGGGGTTAGAATATGGAGTCAGGGTATCATTTTCCTATCTTTTATACATAAGTATATAGCAGAATGATCTTTTATTCGATATAGTAATTAATCAAGTCTAACAGTGTACGCCATCGCCAAGCCGAAGAATAACAAGACAAAATTCAAGTAGTAGGTTTAATTACACAAGTTAATTTGTTCTTCTTACTAGTTAATTAACTTGTAAATGTGACGCAAGTCCCAACTTATTCCCTTATAAATTGAGTAAAGCGTATTATTTTTTTAGACGTTTTAATTTAATTTAGACGTGTAAGTATTAAAGTTTCTTAATTAATTTCAGACTTTTTTGCCTGCATCTTAAAATGTAAGTTACTTTAATCTCTTCCAGATCCTGTTGGGATTGGCTAATGAGCACAGGTGTATATGAATAAACTGTAAACTGTAAGTACTTGATCTTGTTTGTGTTTATCGACTCTATGATACGTATTAAACGGAATGGTTTATTTTATAAGAAAATATGAAAAATAAATAATCATCAATTTAAGTATTAATGCTTACTCATTAAATCATCAATGATCATTGATTACAGTTTTACAAAATCTGATATGTTTAAAAATAAATCATGTGACAGTTTTAAGTGATCATATTTTGGTTTAATTTTTTTTAATATGAATAACAAAATAGAGGGAGTTAGTAGTATTTAACTGTTATTTAATAATAATAATGTGTAGACTAAATTTATGTTGGATTGAAATCTAATATCATAAATAAATAGAAAAGACATCGAAAACAAAATCCTAATTAATCGGAGAACAATCAAAAGCTAATAGTAGCAAAAATAAGAAAAAATTGTTCTAAATTTGCTTATGTATAAAAGCAACACTAAAGATACTTTTTACATACATTTTGATAGACGATAAAATTCTTTTTTAATCCTCTTATTTTTAGGAAATATTCTATTAGGTTCTTATTTATTATTTCGTTCAATTATGTCATCGTATTTATCAAAATGATCTAATTATATTATTTTTATTAAATTAACGTTAACGCTGTGTTAATACACATCACATATTAGTTAATTCAAAGTATTTTCAATTTATTAGTAGCATTTAACTTATAGTTATCTAATAATAATAATAATAATAATAATAATAATAATAATAATAATAATAATAATAATAATGTGTGGACTAAATTTGTGTTGATTGAAATCTATAATATCGTAAATAAATAAAAAAGACATCGAAAACAAAATCCTAATTAATAGGAGAACAATTAAAGGATAATATTAGCAAAAATTGTTCCAAATTTGCTTATGTATAAAAGCAACACTAAAGAGACATTTTACATACATTTTGATGGAGGCTAAAATTCTTTTTTATCCTCTTATTCGTAGGTAATATTTCTATTAGGTTACTAGTTTTTATTTCCTTTAATTATGTAATCATATTTGTCAAAATAATTTAATTAGGTCATTGTTTATAGATTAACGTTAATGTCATGTTAATACACGCTACATATCAACTATGATGCACAAATACGATACGTGTATCGCGTATCCGATACGTCGATATGTTTATTTTGAAAATAATAGGATACGATACGTGATAGATACGTTATATATGAATATTGAAAAATTGGTACAATAATTCTTAAAAATATAATAAATATATGATTGTTATTGTGTTAATCCAAATTAAAATTATATGTACTAAAGTTATCAACATAACAAATATAAATTTTTGCCATCATATGAGTACCATTGTAGGAAAACTCTTAAATTATGACCAATTTTAGTAACCAAAAATATATTAGAGACCAATTTCCTAATTAGAGACCAATTTATAGACTAATTATTTTGGTAGTGAAAATCTTTGTAACTAATGTTAGTGACTAATTATTTTGGTAGTCAAAATCTTGGTAATTGATGTTAGTTACTAATTTAAAAATCAATTCATAATAAATATTATTTTAATAATCAATTTAAAGACTAATTATAATTTTTTGGAACTATTTTAGTTGCCAATAATTTTTAGTTTTTAAATTGATACTTAAATTGGTCTCTATATAGTAACTAATTATTTTTGTTACTAAAATTGATTATTATTCAAAGATTTTCTTGTACTACGACTTTGTAAATTAGATACTCTATTGATAAGTATCAATAAGGTATCATAGAGTATCGGATACGGATACATGTCAAACATGAATACATACGTGACTCAAGTTGAAGTATCGGTGCATCATAACATATCAATTAGTTCGTAGTATTTTCAATTTATTAGTATTTAACAGATAGTTATTTAATGATAATAATTTGTAGACAAAATTTATGTTGGATTGAAATCTAATATAATAAATAAATAGAAAATACATCGACAATAAAATCCTAATAATCGGAGAACAATTAAATGATAATATTAGCAAAAGTAAGAAAAAATTGTTCCAAATTTGCTTATGCATAAAAGCAACACTAAAGAGACTTTCCACTTATTCGTAGGAAATATTCTATTAGGTTTCCTAGTTTTTATTTCGTTGGATTATGTCATTGTATTTGACAAAATGATTTAATTAAGTTAACGTTGTCTTGATACACGTCACATATAAGTTAGTTCCTAATATTTTCAATTTATTATTATTATTATTATTGTTTTTGTTTATTTTTTTTTTTGCCACGTCTTAGTCATTCGATACAAGAAAAAATTGGTTTTAATATAGGTTTGATTTTACATTACCCATAATTAAAACCTCTACTAAATTATTTACTTGGAATTTCAATTTCTTCCGTTAAACCATCTTTGGGAAATGTGTTCGTCAAGATTTTTATGAACCCCAAAAAATGTCAATCAATAGTTGAATTTTCTTATCTTCTTGTATTTAACACGGGTTTTAAAACCTTTGATAAGTTCAACAAGTTTAGAACTCCGGTTAACTATCGTTTGTTTTGAAATTTTCATAACATACATGAGTTTCAGAACCTCCGTAAAATAATTACTTTCACTTTCAGAACTTCTATAAATTATCATAGGTTTTGAACCTTTATAAAGTACTATAGATTTTTAAATTATTAATATTATTTTTCTACTCATTTAACATTTGTACATTCATATATATTTTTTCAACCACAATTATTTTCATCGACTGTATTTGTTTATCTATATTTAGTTATACAAAAATATATATATATAACACTCATTTAATTAACAAGTTAAATATAAATAACCAAATTTATATGAAAGTATAATAAATATACACATTAAAATTTAAATTCAATTACAATATTAGTTAAGGAAAACTAACAAAAATTGTTAGAAAATACTACAAATGATTTTCAAAACACAAAATTTGTTGTATAAATGGGTACTCTGAAACATGCAATATAAATATGTATTTTAATTAGAAATGTACACTCTAAAACCTATAGTGTAACAAATATAAACATTTAAAGAAGCAAACTCTGAAACATGCAATATAAATACTAACTTTAACCCTTTCATCTTCTAATACTAACTCACATATCCTTGTTTTCTAACTATTATTCTAACAATAATTAGGCAAAGTTAGCATAAAATTGTATGGGAATAACTCCCTCACAACACTGAGAACTGGTAAGGAATATAAACTACCAAAGCAATGTGCTTTTACAATTAAATAATGTGGTACTCATCCATGACAGTTAAATAGTTTTAAAAGAATAAAGAGAACTTTTGAACATAACGTGATAATTTCATGATTCCATTCAGCAATCTTTTGAACATAAATTTTCCAATACATGCACAAGAATCGAGTTACCTCAAACTGAATTATTGATAGCACACTATAAACCTTAAGACTGAAACAAAAACGTATAGAAGGATTTAGTAAATCTTGTGAGGTTGGTGGCTACTTACAACGCTGCCTCAGAAATTTGGCTCTTGGTGGCTTTCATTAACTACCGGTCTTAAAGTGTTAGTAATGTAAAATCCATTGGCCTATCGTCTAGTGATGATTAAGGTCCCAAAAAATGTGTAACCTTCAATATAAAATGCTATCACATCACATGGGTTAAATATTTCTAACAAAAACAACAGATTCTTCATTGCATGGCATTGAACATCGATGTAGTATCTTATGTAGAACTATAAGAACCTCTACTCATTCCAATAAGAACGTAAAATTCTATTAACTAGAAAGAATTACGAAGAAGATTAGGCACTGTGCAAGGAACTTAAGGCTTAAATTTTATCAAGTCGTTGATGAGGCTTGCCGGTGACTAGCAATAATTTGTTAAAAACCTTATCACTGTATGTTAACAAATCTATCTTAGATACAAGAAAGTTCAATGAACGTGTTGTAAGGCCAATTAAAATTGTTTTATTCCTTTCTGCCCTAAATTAAAGGGTTGCCCCTTGTGAGTGGGTCTTAAGGACTGACCCAAAAGATAAAACCCACCCTTAGTCTGCCCTAACTCTCACTTTCCTCTCACTTTCACAGAACCTTGAGTTGTAGCCATCAACATCTCTGCTAGGATTTGATCCCTCACCACCGTCAAGTTCCGCTCAAGCTCCTTCTTGCTCAACGTAAGTATTCCTTCCTAGTTCATGCTAATCCCCCTTTAACCATCTTTCGTTTTCCCAGTTAGGATTTCCTGTTAATCCCATCTACTGTTTATGTTCCACTTTTATTTCAGCCCTGTAGTTCCTCCCTAGAGCTGTTGTGCTCGTGGTCGTGACGTCAAGGTCCTTGCCAACCCTTTTCCAGGTACGGGAAGTTAGGGTTTTGCAAAATCGTTGGTGTCCATGATTACTTATGTAATATTCGTGTGATTTGATGGTCTGTATACTGCTATGAGTTTGTGAAATGTATTATTGTGTTGTTTGGCTTGGTTTATGGTCTGTTATGCGGGTGAATAGTAGGGGAGGACTGATAATCTCTCCCAAGTGAGCTTGTCTCACATAGGCGAGATGAGCGGAGCTCGCCCAAGTCTTTTCGCTCGAGGACTCAGGCGACCAGCTCAGTTTGAGCGAGCGAGCGTCTCGCCCAGGCGAGGAGGGTCTCGCCTAAGCGAGAAAGCGCAAAGGCCACTGTTCCAAGATTTCGAACCCTCGCCTGAGCGAGAGACTCTCTCGCTTGAGCGAGACTCCTCTGCCTGAGCAAGAGGCTGGACGAGACTGCGTTTTAGTTTTACATTCCTTTCCTGTTCTTGGATGTTTGGCATGTAATTGATTGGATCATTGTATGATGGCATGATAGGGATGAGTATACATGATTAGGGGAGGTTTACATGTGGTGAATTGTGAGTTTGGCATGGTCTTTATATGAACTATACATGAGAGGTTGGATATATATGTGGTCACAAATTTGGCATGAGCAACGATGAACATTGATGGTTGGTAATCTAGTGGCATGGTATTGGTATGGGAAGAGGCACTTTACTCATGGTTGGTAATAACGAGTTGGTACTGATTCAACATGTGATAAATGAAGGTTGGTTACGGATGTTGGTATGAAGTTCCTATGCATGATATATGTATCTATGACTTGGCTGTTTGTATATGTTTGGTAAGTGGTCAGTACGTAAGGTGAGACTTCAAGGTCGTGCTTCAGTGATCGGGACGTAATTCCATAGCCCCTATTAGTGGGTGTCCATGGTGGTGCCCCGTCTATATAACTTGGTAAGGATTCAAGGTAAGGACTGCATCCTGACACTCTAAGGAGTTAGTTAGTCTCACTTAGAGCGGACTGGCTCCTGTGATGAGAGTAGAAGAAGGCCTTAAACTCATTAAGGGCTAACCTTGTCTGTGGGGGAAATGAGTCAATGTAACACTTGTAACACAAAGCTCGGGGGTGAGCAGAGGTATCCACCACAAGTGCGAGCATCCGCTGAATCCGACCAAGTTATATGTATCCGGATGAGTCGAGTCGAGTCTTAGTGTATTGGTTTGAAAAGTCATAACATCCTTGGGTGATATGAATGCTTTTGACTATGAAAGTGTATCTGATTGCATGATGAAATTATTTTTGTGCTCTAGCTTACCCTACTATTTGTGGTTGTATGTTCTGTGGTGTGGTCTTTTCTTTTGCAATGATCATCAACTTGTTGATATGAGCAGAGGTGAGAACTTCCCGAAATAATCAGGGTGATGGAGCTTCCGCTGCATAGTCCGCTTGGACTAGATCTGTTTCTTTGTGGGCTTTATTTCTGGGCTATGACCCATGTATTAGATTACTTCTTTTAATTTCCTTTGGGGTTTGCTGTTGAATGTTGTAACTGTTATACTTTTGGCATCGTGGTGTGCCTAGGTTCTGTAGGGGTTATGTTTAAGATCCCAGGATTGCGCTGCTATATTATTTGTGTGTGACGCTCTTTTAATTACGCTTATTAATTAAATGGGATGTTACAGTGTCATATATTCTGCGACACTTATGTAAACTTCCAAAGATTTGACATGATTCATCATCTCACAGAAACTAGTCTTTTATCACCACAGTATAAAAGTGATGCAAATATATGTTAGTCCTTTGGTGCATCCACCACTTTTAAAGATGCTTGATTTGTTGCAAATAGTTCCTTTCTGATACCAAGTAAACAAAAACCCATGGTTGTTTTGTTTTGAGAGAAGTCTTGAGAATAAACTAGAAGAAATGTAGAAAAACCATTGGCTAAAAACACCATTGGTGAAGGAGGAAACAAAGTAATGGGTCCAATTGATAGACAAGGGCATATGGTATTGTCTTTGAGCATTGTCTCATGAATCAGCGTAGCATGTGATAGTAGTTCAGATAACAGTGTCCCTCATTCGCTAGTGAAGGCCACAATGTCTCCTCATTCGGAAAGAAAAATTGAAAGTTGATTATGTTCACGACTATTAAGTGGGGTAGTGTGAATTAGAATTTTCGTACATAAAAAATGTGGACCAAAGTTTATCATGATCATGTATTGAACATTGGTTCTCTTCTTACCTCCAAAAACTTATTCATAGCTTTCAATAGGCTTTTTTTGTATTTTGGGGTCCTTTTTACTCGAATTTGTAAAAAATGGTCTCTGAATTTATTTATTTTTGCAAAACTGGGTTAAGTCGCTAGGATGGAGGACGACATTGAAGGTGAAGTCGTCCTCCATCATGCTAGTTTCATTTTTAAAAAAAAAAACAAAGTCGTCAAGCAGGAGGCCAATTTTTTGGTTATAAATGGTGAAGTCGTCTATGTAGATGGCGACTTCATTTTAAGTTTTTTTTTGAATAATAAATTATATAAATTGAAATAAAAATAAAAATAAACATTAATATATTTTAAAATTCATTAAAAAATAAAATACAATAATTTAGTTACTAGAAAATAATAAAACATACATCTATGTCCTCGAGTTTCACATGTTGGTCTTCTTCTGGCTTTGTTGGGTCGTCTTGGTGGTTGTTGTTGTTGTGGTTCATCATCATCATCATCATCATCCTCTTCATCTTGATGACTTTGGACATTTTGCGGATGATGAACCGTTATTTGTGGTGATTGGAAAGGCATTGGCGGAGGATAGAATGGCATTGATGATGAACATCCTGGATAATAGGTAGATGGTGGTGTCATAGTTGTGGTGTCAAACATATGTGATGGACCAACACCATAACTTGACTGATGCGGGAAGAAACCATATGAGGAAGGGACATGTTAGAATGAGGTGTTTGGTGGGTTGCCAAATTGAGGATGTGAATGTCCAAACATTTGACCTTGACCCATAGGCGATTGTCCGAAAAAGGGTGGGGGATGATGTATGAAATATGAAGAAGACCCAACATGGCTAGTGTAGGGTTGTGAAGCAGGCTGGGAAGGTTCTTGTGACATAACGTACTGCAAAATAAATAATATGGTTATGTCCATGAATAAGTATGTATGATAAACAGATGTACAACATTGTAGTATAAATAACCTCATCGTCGGAAGATTTTGTCGATGGAGATATATAACGAATAGTGTGTTTATGTACCACTGCATATACGGTGTTTCATCATGCAAATGGTCGTTTCTACTGAATGGTGTACCTTGAATGATTCGATTTTGTCGATCATTCCAAATTGCAATCCACTGGTGATGATGTGCTACCCAATCTCTGTCATTTCTCTCCCTCAAGTCATCCTTGTGAACTTGATCCAAGTTAACTGGCTCGGGCGGAAAGTTTTGTCTTAAACCAAATTGATGCATGACCATATCCGCCTAATGGATTTCTACTGTCGCGAAGCAAATTATTGGGACTGTTGCTCTGGACACCGAAGGGATGTCAACCACAATCAATCGACTAACTTTGTGTTGAATGTAAGGCCTCCACAAGAACTGAAACAAAATTGTAGATATTAGTTTGAAATGTTAAAAAACAAAAAGCTTTGAATTACCTTACGTATTACATGTCTTGTACGTATTTGATCAAATCTCAATCAAAATTCAGTAACTGAAATTGAAGCTGGATTTATCCGATGCGTTACGTTCATCCACCTAAAAAAATGTAGCAATTTCAAGTTAGTTAAATGACAAGAAAAATAATAATTTAAAAGTTAGCTTTTTACCTTCTACAGACAGGGAAATTATCCCCATCAGCCACCTCCTAATCATTTAAAGGTTGAAGTTGTGGGGTTATAGAAGTAATCCTCTCCTAAGCCCAACATTGTAACAAAATCATGCATCCACCAATATTTTTCTTGGCATAGGGGAATGTCATGATCTAGGCAACGATATAGGCAGGCCAAAACTGCAGACCCCCAACTATAATTCTTGACTACATTCAAGTCAGCTAGCCTAACTAGATACATGAGATGTACCCTAGTTGCAGACGTGTATGGCATTAAAATGCTTCCAATCAATGTGAGAATGTACGCTCTCGCATATTGAGCAATAACATCATTGTTTGCATTTGGTGGAAGCTGTTGTAAAGTAGTGTTTAACCAAGATACTCTATTTGAGTTCCCTCTTATCACCGTTGGTGGTGGAATGACACCTAGATGTTCATGGAAGGTGGAGAATATGTCTTGAACTATAGTGGGACCAGTGACCACATCTTCGTCTATCGGCATGCCAAGGAGGATGGCTACATCCTCTAGTGTCACAGTGGTCTCTCCATGGGAGAAGTGAAATGTGTGAGTTTATTATCTCCACCTTTCTAATAAAGAACTGATGAGGAAGTGGTTCACATCCATGTCCGGAATATACAAGGCGTGTCCGAATGATACTTAAACCTTGAAAGTAGAAGCAACGAAAGAAGTGATGAAGTTTTGAATACTCTTCCACTGCGCGCAACTTGAAACAATTTTCTGCCAATCCAAGCACAATGCATAAACCAAAGTGATGAATATGGGCGCAAGTTGAAACTATTTGTACCAATGCTAACATTTTATTCACGTGAATGCACAATGCAGTTGTCCATCAATGCATTATTTTTCGTGCAATGCATTATTTTTTTCGTGCAATGTGGTTGTCAGTGCATTCACAAAAAGCTTTAAAAGCTGCCACTAATTTACACCATTGCATGCAAATTTTGAACTGTGCATGGCATAGGGAGTAGGAGGAATCTCTGAATTCCACTATTGACCCCGAATTCTTAGTGTAGCGCAGGACATCACAGTCAAAGAAAATAAATGCGAGTGTGATGGTGTCAGCGATTTGGGAGGGCGAAGTCGTCATTATTGCGGGCAACACCCAATTGGAAGTCGTCATTACTACGGATGACAATCAATTGATGTCGCCAGGCCGCCTAACGGATTCATTTTAATGCACCAAAGTCGTCCTAACATGCACCGGTTTCAATTTAATGAAGTCGTTCGGTTATTTAATGAAGTCGCGTGGTTTAATTAATGAAGTCGTGGGCTATTTAAAGAAGTCGTGTGGTTTAATTAATGAAATCGCGAGTTTTAAGACAAAATCGTTGCCATTAATGGCGGCTTCTGTGCATTAAAATGAGGTTATTTATTACAAAACTGTTGGCATTTATAGCGGCTTCTGTGCATTAAAACCGGATAATAAATGTGTTGTTGTGGCCTGGACACGAATTAAGTTTCTCGATTTATTTATACTGCTTTCAACTCATTCAATTTTTTCTTACCTTATTATTATTATTCTCTTCACCAAAGTTGCACTCTTCACCAAATTTGCATACAAATGGCCGATCAATTGAGTCAATCTCCAGATATTTTGCTTGATTTCAATGAAGATGAGTTGGTTACCAACCAATATACAATCCATACAACATATCATAGTGGCTCATCAAGTCACGCCTCAGTTGAAGCTTCAAATCCAGTGAGTGAAAATTCACTATGTATTGGCATGTCTTTTGACACAAAAGAGTCCACAGTGTCATATATCAAGCAATACCATATCGATAATGGTTATAGATTTGTGGTTGTTGAGAGCAAATCTGAAAAATTTATATGTCGATGTGTCGACTAAAAAAAAGGTTGCCCGTGGCGTTTACAGGCTGCTTATAGCAAACGGAGTTTAAATTGGGAAATTAGAAAGATTGACGGATCACATACGTGTTTGTCAACCATGCAACCTGCAGATCACGTCAATCTTGATTCCAACCAAATTGGTTATATTGTGATGAACTTTGTAAAGGAAAATCCTTCCATACCTATCAAAAGTTTGGTAGCTGAAATTAAAAATCGTTTCGGATATTCAGTTTCATATGACAAAGCTTGGAATGGTAAGCAAAAAGCGCTTGCGAAGGAGTTTGGAGATTGGGAAGAGTCTTACAATGAACTTCCCAGGTGGTATCAAGCTGTACAAGAAAGCAATCTCGGCACAATAATTCAATATACTGGACCTTCTGTACTTGTAAAACCTCACCCTTCTTGCTATATTATGGAACGCGTATTTTGGTCTTTTGGACCATGCATCCAAGGGTTTAATTATTGCAAGCCAATTGTCCAAGTAGATGGCCCATTTCTCATAGAAAGATATCAAGGGACATTACTAACAACACTAGCTCAAGATGGGTCATATAATATATTCCCTTTGGCCTTCGCGATAGTGGAAGGAGAAACAAAGGAAACCTTAATATGGTTTTTTCAACTCTTAAGGGAGCACGTTACACCACAATCAAACCTCTGCTTGATAACAAACATGGGGAAAGGCATATTGGCAACCCTACAATATGAAGAACTACAAGGGAAGCAAATGAACTGTAATCAATATACTACATATGTCATATTGATTTAAATTTCAACAAAAAAATCAAGAATCACGAATTGAAAAACTGGTTAAAGAGTATGGGTAATAAAATTTTTCTTTCATTCACCATATTGAATAATTAAACTAACTAATATAATTGCATTTTTACAACTTATGAGGTGAAATAACCCATATTGGATGCTAAATTGGCGGCTTTGAGATCACATTCATCAGAAATGGCATCTTGGATCTATAGGATACCACTACAAAAATGGACTCAGGCCTACGATGGGGGTAGTAGATTCAGACACATGACAACAAACCTGGCAGAATGTATGAATTCTATTTTAAAAAGAGCTCATTCATTACCAATTTGTGCTCTAATTAAGGCAACATTTGAAAGGACCGCTACATGGTTTGTTGAGAGAGGGGTTAAGGGAGACTCCATATTATGAGCAGGCCACCAATATCCCGAGGAAATTAATGCTATTATTTGAAAAAATCAACAACAAGCAAGAATCACCAGTGCAGTAAGGGCTTTTTACCCTAGTTATTTTCCTCATTTTGCCTCGGGTCTAGAACCGAGGCATATTGGGACGAAGCCAAAAGGTACCCCTTTTGGCCTCGGTTATTACCCGAGACCATAGAGTCCCTTTTATGCCTCGGTTCTAATGAACCAGAGCTATAGGGTTCCTTTTCTGCCTTGGGTCCATGAGAACCGAAGCCATATGGTAAATGTAGAAACTTCCGCAGATTCTCCCATGTGCATTCCTCCGAGTGTGACAGCTATTACGGCAGCCACCGTTGCAGTAAGACCCGTAGAATTTAATTAATTAAATAAATAATTAATTAATAAATACAGGAGGGGTAATAATTATGACATTAAATTATGGTTGGTATGATGTGGAAAAGTGTTAGCTCATGTGGTTGAGAGCACTTTGATTGTGCGAGAGGACTTGGGTTTGAGTCCTATGTATGCTAACTTTTACTGTTATGATTTTATTATTTAAATCTATGAAAACATGTTTTTGTATATTATGATAATTGAATTGTGATTCCTAGCAAGAAATATGAATTGGTTAAGTGGTTTGATATAGACTTGGTGATTACATGGTTGTGGGTTCGAGCCTTGGAGAACTTACATTAAACTTTATATTTTTGGCATTTTTGGTTTTGACGTGAATATGGAAAGGTGGGAAGGAAACCTAAGTGAGTGGGCAGCCAAAGGAAGCTGAAAGGGCAGCCATAGGGAGGGATTGAATGGCACATTATGTCTTATTCAATGCCATTTTCGTTTTGGTAATTAATCACTTATTTTAGGCACACTTTAAAAAGGAAAATTAGGTTAAGGGCTAAGGTTTGACAAGCTGGGAAACTATACCTAAAGAGAGAGCGAAAATCTGAGAGAGTATGAGAGGTTCTGGTGTGATTTTGCGTTGCTGAATAGTGAGGAAGCAAGGAAGGTGGGTGATCAAGGGGGAATCTTACAAATTGTCAAGCTTAAGCGAAGGAGAACCAGGTTAGGGGAGCTGGACTCCGCTGTTTTTGCTTCAAATAATATTGTGATGTGATGTATGTTAATTTATGGTGCATGTATACTGTTAAATCTTGGAATACTGCGTTTCTGGGAAATTCCTAGAAACCACCTGACGGGTGATGAACCACCGCCAGGCGCTCATCTGTTCTACACTATTTTGGGGGTTCTGGAAAGGGAACCGCCTGGCGGCACACTCCCGGCCGCCAGGCGACGCTTAGGGTTGTTTCAATTTCTGGGTTTGTGGATGAAGCGCCTGGCGGGGCTGGTTGAATCGCCAGGCGGCGCGGGGCATTTCTCCGATTTTGGGTTTTTCTGAGGTTCTGGACTAAATGTAATCAGGGCAAAAGTCAGTGGGGAACCGTAAAGGGTGATAATGTTAACTAATAGTAGGCATGGACACCTAATTAGGGGCTTAATTGAATGGAACAGTGTATGTACGCTTAGGGTTGAAGGTGTTATCTTGGATTGCTATTGAACTGAATTGTGGTGAATTGGATATAGGGATAAGGATTAGTATAATTAAAATATGGAGTCGTCGTGATTGTACTTGGACTGGATTACGTGAAGTGGGAAATCACAGAGGTGGAGAAATGGTGGGGTTTTGGATGCGGGAAGAATCTGGGAAATACCCAGATGGCAAGCACCGCCTGGCGGCAGGTGGGTTGGCCCCCAGGCGCTCGCGCAGTAGCAAAGATACTGCAAGTTGAGGTGTTATGCGCTGAGGATGGATTCTGCTGTACTGGGTTGGAATCAACCGGGGGAAAGTTTTAGTGATGTTTGGGAAGGTTGACGAGGGAGTCGTGCATGAGTTTCAAGAGGGGGTTGAATTGCTTTAGGAAGGAGAGATATTAAATTATAGGGGCCTCCCTTGTTGTCGGGTAATAGTGATTCTGAATAGTGAAATAGTTGAGGGAGGAGGGGATTAAAGAATTGACCAATTATCGGGAATGAGAGCTCAAACAGCAAAGTGGACTTGGCAATAACTTAGGTGTAATGAATTTAGGAGTACTAATAAGCTAAGAATGGAGGAGTTTAATGTTAGAACTGAATGGGTGCTGCTTCCAAGTTAGGATGTCGAGGACCTTATCATTGTTAGTAACCATTTAAGTAATAATTCGGGAATAGATCAAATAGAGATATGATAGAAACTGTGTTAAACTTGAATAGTAAAACTAGAGTATGTTGTACTGTCATGACGCCTGGCGGTGGGATCTGGACCGCTAGGCGGTAGCAAAATCACAGAGGGGTCTTAGTGCTTGGTGCGCCTAGCGGCAAAGGCAGTTCCGCCAGGCGGTTGCTGTTGCGAGAACGATTTAAAAAGCGTTGTGCGCCTGGCGGCACGTGTCCCTCGCCAGGCGATTTATACTGCTGCAGCTTTGAGTTTTGTTTATGAATTTGTGATCTACGGTGCGTCTAATGATGCTTTAAGGGTGAGATTGTTGTTGTTCCTGGAGTTGTGGCTCGGAACGTATCCCTTGAGTTGTGGTTCGGGATAGGGGTTAAGCACGTGGTATTCCTTGAGTTGTGGCTCGGAATAGCATCTCTGGAGTTGTGGCTCGGGATGGCGGATGAACACGAGGAACCCTTGAGTTGTGGCTCGGGTTGGCGAGTGTTGCCGGTGTGAGTGTGCTGGTTGTGGCCAGTACGGATGGGTCCGGATAGATTGCCCTCCT
>Ga0214544_1002322_pt1 | contig 40137 bp, 25 predicted proteins | sample CNSS3metaG_FD_160074 | JGI IMG/M metagenome (GOLD analysis project Ga0214544, IMG submission 160074) | Root nodule microbial communities from cowpea collected in UCLA plant growth center, Los Angeles, California, USA - CNSS3 | ecosystem: Host-associated > Plants > Roots > Nodule | place: USA...
ATATTTGGGAGAACAAACACTCTTTATGCCACTACAAAAAAAAAAAAATTAAATAAAGACCAACAAATAATGAAATTCTTTATTTTTCCTTAGAGGAAGCAACATTATGTATTTATTTCCTAAAAATAAGAGATCATGAAAAGTACCATAAAATTCTTATACGTTATGATGATTTCTTTTTGAAGATTTGATACCCTATTGTAGAATAAGATTTTTAGAACAAGATTAAAAATAAGGTTCTTTGCATAAATCATGAGCCTTCAATAAGAGCATACCAAAGATGTCAAAATGGTTTCAATCTGTGAGGTTCGAGCCGGGTTGGGTTGAGAAAAATTCAACTTTTTTAAAAGTGGGTTGAACTCAACCCGGCTCACTTAACCCACGAGTTAAACGGGTTCGAACCGGATTGAAGGTGGGTTGGCCCACTTAACCCACCAACAATTTTTTTACAATTTTTTTAATTCTTTTAATAATTATTTACTACTCCTATTATATTTGTTCACAATTTCATATTTTTAAATACTAGAATGTTGCTTAATTATATTTGAATAGTTTGAATGTTTAATTAATTTGATTGTCAAGTTATATATGTTGATACTTTAATCTTTAACTATAATCTTTATAGTAAATTACTCAAGTAACCGTCTTATAAACAATTTTTTCTAAATTTGCATGAAAAAAATGTATAGTTTTTTTATTTATATTTTGTTGAATAGCATGACAAAAAATTTGTAATATTAGTCATGCTTTCTTATACTATATGGATACTCTCTTGCAAATAATTATTCATATATTGGTGGTGAACATGATTAAAACATTGGTTCTTGATTTTAATATGATTGTCATCTCATGGGTTACTTCAAAAATTATATAAATATTTGAATACTAAAAAATAAATAAATAAATAATTTTTTTAGGTGGGTTGATGAGCCAACCCACTTAACCCATCAACCCGTGGTGGGTTGAGCCGAGTTACAAAACTTCTGGCTTACCATAAAGTGAGCTGGGTTGGATTCACTCATTTTCAACCCGGCTCGTGGTGAGCCAACCCGTGTGAGCCGGATTGGCTCACTTTGACATGTACCAATATATGAACACGATTCTTAACTTTAGACGTCTCATTACTTGGTTTTCAATTGGGAAGATATAACTTTTTGTCCATACTAACTTATTTTTTAAGGCAATTTGACTTGTGCAAAACGACCCATTTTCCTGGATTAAATAAACAATCACTTTTCAATCATTAATAAGAAGACTATACATTTAGAAATGAAATTTAGTCGATCGTACTTACAAACATAACAATTCAAAAAGGAGGAGCCAAGTGCTTTAGATGACAATAAATGTTATAGTATGAACGTAATTAATTTACCTCGTTTACTCTCCTATTTATATTATGATTATATGACCCTCACTTAGATGGTCAATGTGATTAATTCCCTTAATAAATATTTGAGTACTCTGCTAATTATATTTAAGATATTTACCTTTAATTAATTACCTTTTACTATTAATGATCTAGCCATTAAGAAGTCGGTTTAGCTGATATGACGTCGTCCAAGCCTGTATATATGTAGGTCTAGTACAACTTAATCCAAAATGATGGAAATGTAACTAAACATATGTAGTACATCAGTTTTCCAAACTTGACATGCTATATGTTAAAGTCTTTATGTTGTTATGATGCCAACCTATATGTATAATTATATTTTAGAAAATTACCTTAATCTCCTTTATCCTCGATACCATTTCCATGGTGGCCAAATGCAATATGGAATAAATTCTTGAAGCTTTCATAACTAAATGGAGGCACTATATATGAAACAGCTAGCTAGCACGTATGCTTTAGTTGATAATAAATATATATGAGAAAGATGGAATATGCCAAAACTAATGGGATCGTAAATGTAAAACAACGACAACTCATGCATTGGATAATAATTTTTTCACCGACGATAGAACGATCTCGACAGTGGGACGTGGAAAAACGTTGGTGTTGAATGTTAATGATGTGGTCATTATTGGTTAGTGGGTTAGGTGGTGCTACTTTTTTCTACCAAGTTCAAATTCCAGAAAATAATTGTCCTTTTGGTCCACCTAAAGAAAACCCACTTATTCTAACCCTTTACGTTAGGTAATTTAAAGGGTTATCTACTTCTTTGAAAAATGGTTTCGACAAGCATATGTATCAATGTCGTTATGCTAAAACATGTCGAACGTGGCCATTTCCACAAATCTAAAACCATCTCAATAATACTGTTCCGTCACAACATAAGATTATTCTTACTTGCTGCATCACTAATACAATCGATCACTTGGATATTAAATGGAATTGTGGATTCCACTATATACCATATATACCACTAGGGATGTCAACTGGGCGGGTAGGGTACGGGTAATAACTCCCTTGTACCATACCTGCTCGATAAATATTTGTCCCGTACCCGTACCCATATTCGTCAGGTATCCGTTATACGGGTACCCGCCTATTTTTTTTATATCCGAAGATATCCACGAATATTTGCAAAATTATTTAAAAAACAAATATTTAATCATAAATTCAAATAAAATAAAATAAAATACATTATTGTCATAAATTTTAAATAAAGTTCAAATAATCTCAAGTTGATACAAGTCTAAATAATTGTAAAAGTAAATATAAAATGACGTTCAAAACAATAAAAATTCTTTAATTAGTGTTTTGATCAACAAACTCACTTTCTCCGATTGATTCCTGAAAAATAAACAAAATAAACAAATAATAAATCTCAATTGTCACGTGCCAAATATTCTTATTTTGATTTCATCATTTGACAACAAGCATACCATAAATGTCATTGTCTATATAAGGTTTGATGTATATGTCCAATTTCAAAGAAAGGAGAGAGAAGAATGTCAAGGAGGGTAAGTTTAGCGGGTACGGTTATTCACAAGTACAGATACTATGATACCCGTACCCGTCCTGTTAACATACGAGTATTAAAAATATCCGTCCCCACGAATATAAAAAATACTCGTACCAACAGGTAGCGGGTATCCATTTTTAATATCCATTTTCTACCCGTTGCGGGTTTTATTCACGAATATTCGCGGGTACAAATTTTTTTTGATATTCTTGTATACCACTATGTTTATGATTGGGTTAATTGATTTTATTTCTAACAGTTTTTTTGGCTTATTCTTGCCAAATTAATGATATGTATGCCATAATAAATGAATACTATTTTCTTTTTGTCATTGCACTTGGTTTTCAAATTTGAGAAGTAAATATTTGGATGATGTGAAGTGATCTCCACTAAAACTAAGAAAATTTTCATAGCAATAGATTATTTGTATTGATTGTTCTTTATTGAGTTTTACAGAAAGTTACAAATTTTGTTGAATAATACGTGGGATGAAAGAGAAAATTTTAACATTGAAGAGTTGTTCAAACTATAATAAAATTTTATCGGTCAATAAAGTTAATATTAAATCTTTAAAAAGTAAAAGTTTTTAAAAGTTAGAGTTTTAAAATGTGAGAGGATTGATTAATAGTAAGATATTTAATATGTTGAGAAATTTTTCTGTTTTTTTTTTTATGTATAGAGTTAAAGTATGGAATGATTTTTGTAAAGAAAATTATGATTTTTTTTTTCATAATAAATATAAGGGTGATATACTTTTATCATGAATAAAATTTTCATGTAATAACACTAACTCTAACGTTAGTTCTGTATGATGAAAATTATTACAAGCTTCTCTTGTGATTTTTTATGCATCATCTTTGATTATATTTCTATATTTAATTTGTTACCTTTAGTGTCACTTAAATGTATTTGTTTATTAAAAAAAGAAAAATTATACTATGATTTCCTTCTTTTGATTCTCATACTTACTCTCTCACATAATTTAATGTGGAATATTACTCTTAAAAAATGGATAAATAATACATAAAATCTATGATTATATTAAGTGTACTTTTTCTAACGTAAGAATGAGAATAATAAATATTAATAGTTAATTTTGTACTTATAAGAGATAAGATTAAAGTCGTAGAAATACATTTTTTTTGAGTTAAGAGTTATTTGAAAAATGCAGAAGTTTACATTGCTTCTTGTTTCGCAATTTGTACAGACATTCGTACCAAACAACACCACTACAATTAACAAAGCGTTAGGAGTAAGAGAATTTTGGTAAGATTTGAATTTTCGAAATATCTATATTTAATATTCAAAAGTGCTTATAATTTCCTTTGAATAAAAAAAGAGAGAGCTGAAGATAAAATCCACTACTTTTCATATTAGCCACACGCACCAACTGTTCGGAGCAACAACATCAGCCATATATATAAGGAGAAAAATTCAGTTAACTCGAATCTTTTATTTATACAGCAGATAAAGAGGATTGCGACCAATTGATACGACAAAACTCACATTTCACATCAAGATCTAATAACAATAACAACAATATATGATTTTTTAATAAATACGATGGAAATAAATACACATGGCTAAGTTTAACTCATGTTTTGTTCATGGGGAACTCAATTATTTTCTTTTCTTTTCCATTTCTTATTTTAATTCCCTCATTATTTTATATTCTCTATTTACGTGACATTCTTTATAATCTTGTTCATAATGATGGAGTGATTTATTTATTAGATATTTTTAACATAACATTCTTTAATGTACTCGGGTCTTTTTAGTTTTCTTGTTTCTATTTTGAATTTACTGTATAAATGCAATAAAATTAATATTTCAGTAGGATAAATTTGTCCATGTAAAAAGGAAAATAAAAAATGAAATAAGTTTTCCTATAAAATAAAATAATCCTATATATGTATAATTTAAAATCAGTCTTTTTAAAAGAATAAATGAGTTATTTTACAAATTAATCTAACTTATACATAAAACTTCTTTTACTTTTTATTTTCTTATCGTATGATTAATATCCTAAGAAAACCTATATCTCAACAAAAAGAAGCACATTTACTAATGGAGTCGGTGTACACGTTTTTAATAGGTATTTATAAAAATTGCTATCATGCTATACAAAAAGAAAGATAATGATTTAAGATTATGATATACATATAAACGTGTATTAGTGATGGCGGTATAAATTCAAGTAATGTCACTCCCATAAAATCGTATATCTTTTATTATTAACTTTAGTTGGTTTGGTTTGAGTTAATTTTTAATTCTGAAAGCTTTTGTTTATATTTTATTACCGACTTAACTTTATTTATTTTTTTATATTTTTATTGACTTAATTCTTTTAATTATGAAAAATTATTTTTAATTTTTTTGGTATTTTAAAATATTTAAAATGGGATCACGTGACGTTAGCAATTCGACTGATAATATAGATAAAAATTCTTAATTTTTGTAATTCTTTTTATATATTCTTGTGAGATTTTTTTTAATAAGTCTCGTGCAACGCGAATAGTTAAATAGACATTATTTTTTTTAAACTGTTTATTATATATATATATTTTTATATTTTTTGGTATTAAAATGTCATTATTTTCAATTAACATTTCTATTTTTTTAGGTGGATATGTGAAGAGATGAAATTAAATTAAAAGAAAGGCAAAGATAGAATAAAAACAATAACGGGTGCAAAGTTAATAAAACGCATGGTGTAATGAGTAATTAATGTATGGTGGGTGTAACATCGACCAGAAAGATTGGTGACGAAAGGAGAATGATGAAGATTGGAGCATATTATTATGCCTCTATACATGATGAGAAGTGTTAAAATAACATGTAAACTTAAAATGAAATACGAGAAGTAACAAATAGACCAATAATTCAACACATTATGGTAAGGAACTTACCTGTAGTGGAACTTGCTCACGAACCCACGTCAATAACAACCTTTCCCTCCCAATCGCATTAAAGTGAATAAAAATGACGGAATAGTATTATGAATTATGATCGAAAAAAAGAGAGAAGTATCCAAAATGTTCTTTTTTTTTTACCTATTTATACACCTCATTACAATCTAAATATAATCTTACCCTTAATTACAAAAAATAAAAAGGAAAGAATTTGTCATGATGACAATATATTATGGAAATCAAATCATAACAAAATCATAACACAAAATTAGATGTGATCAGGAAATTTTATTTTAATTATTGGAATCATATCACTACCTCCTCTATCTGAAATAGAAGTGGCAGAGCAAAAAGCATAGTGAGAATATAAACCATTGGACTACTATTAGTTGCAAGAAATGGTAGTGTGGATGGATAAAATATATTGGATTGCAAAGATAAAAAAATGGAATACTGGAAATGTCAAAAAAAGATTAAGCCTAATCAACATAAACTTTTCTTTATCTATTATTATTATTTTTATTTTTTTATTATTTATTTTTATCTTATTTTATTTCATAAGATATTTTTATTCAACCGAATGAAATTGGATGTTGACACTACCATTACATGAAGATTAAATTAAGAGATAGAAAGTAAATAAAAAAAAAAAAAGAGAGAACATATACACAAAATAATATGTATTATGAAAAAAAAAAACTAAAACTAAAATAAAATAAATGGATAGAAACCATCTTATCTTGTTTGTGGCCAAAAGTAACAACAAAAAATATTCATGCTTTGAGTTTGAACAGGAAACTTGGGAGAGATAAGCAAGACTAGTTACTCATTTGTAACCAAAGTTTTTTATTAGTAGAACCTTTAAGTGTTAAGTACTAGAGAATTGGATGTTGTCTAATAGTTATGGATATGCTTTGTTGATATCCTTCCGAAGTCTTAATAATAAACACTTTTAGAAACCAATATTAGTTTATAAAGTGGTTTTTAACTTAGTTAATATAATGACTATTTTTTAAAAAAAAAATTTGGTTGTTATTTAATGATTTTTTAATAGTGTATATTATGACATCAATTTAACTCAAACCAACAAATGGGTGAAGTTAGATTACGAGAAAAATTATGAAGTTGTTGTGGTACTCTCAGTAGTTTAAAATAATTTAGGTGTTAAAATCAGAAGTAATTTAAATATACCACCCTCTTTTAATGATCTGAAACTCTTGAAAATAAATCATGATAAAATTCTGAAATTTAGAACAAATAATATTTCGAACGTGATGATTAAATCTAATTATGTTATTTCTATGATATCTTTTTTGAAGAACTTATTTCAATTGATCTGAAACTCTTTTGAAAATAAGTCATAATAAAATTCTTAACTTTAAAACAAATAATATCTCGAACGTGATGATTCAATCTAATTATCTTATTTCTATCATATTGAAGAAATTTGGATATCCAATAATTCTATATCACTAGTAATCGATCTTAACAAAGTTATTTTAATAAATATAAGGTGGAAACAAAAGTTCTTTTGTATTGTTGTTGAACATTGTTACAAAAATAATCGACAGAAAATATATGGACATTTAATTATAAAATGCTCCTTTAACTAAGTAACTTTTATAAGATTTTTTCCCACTCAACATCAACCACAAAAACAACACTATCTGCGTTTTTCATCTGAAATGGTTCTCTGGGTTTCCCCTTTGAACACGAAACCCCTTAATAAGACACATGTTGGGTGAATGAACGTTACTTTTTTTATCTAAATTATTGCATATGTATCCTTATTCATGATGTTATCCCTAATAAATCCTTATTCTTTGCACGAACACGACCTGTTCCATCATATTAATAGCCTCGTCAATTTTCCCCATCTCATCTCACTTTTCTTCTACATTTACTCGTTACCTTCTCATTTCAAAACACCACTTATGTTACATCATTATCCATTTTATTCGAGTATATAATAATAATATAACAAGTGTTGTGTATTCATATTCTTATCCTATTAAACAAACTAAAGAACCGTCTTTTATAAATGTGAACACAAATTTGTATCATCAAAAGTAATTGCTTAACCACACCTTCCTGTAATAAAATTGATATTACTTGTAGGGTTAAATATGTTTTTAATCCCTTAATTTTTAGTAAATTTTATAATTAGTCTATTTTAAAATTTTGGACCAATTTAGTCTTTTATCTTTTGAAATACGTGGATTTAGTCATTTTAATCAAATTTTGTTAGGTTTATTTGATGTTTCGTATGCATTTCATGATTGTATTTGAGTTGTTTATACTGTTTGACACATTTTTACTTTAATGTTAAGTCAAATACTATTATGAAACACACTTTAAATGATAAATAAACTTAACAAAATTTGATTAAAATGACTAAATTCACGTATTTTGAAAGATGAAGGACTAAAATGGTCAAAAGTTTTAAAATAGATTAATTCCAAAATTCACCAAAAGTTAATGGATAAAAACATATATTTAACTCTTATTTGTGTTCTAATTCTAATTTCCATATGTGTCATAGTAAACATAGTCAAACCTCGTCTATTTTTCTGTGACATTTAGAATATATTGAAAGTTATTACCCGTACTAATCAATTTCATTATTTCATATATACCAATAATATAGAACATTTTATTTGATCTGATTGCTATTAATAACAAAAATATATGATTTTTTTAATTTAATTATGGACTTAATAAACTTTTCAGAAATGAATAAAAAAACTCTTTTGAATGAGAAACTAAAATAATTTTAGGTTTTCATGATGCTTTATTAAAATTTCTTCAAATTTTAAAAAGTTAGAAATGTGACAAAAAAAGTTAGAGAGAAAGAGACACACACAACAATTGCGTTGGTTCACTTTAAACAAAAAGACTATGTTTACTTAATCAATTTCATTAAACCAATAAACTATTTTCAAGTTTTACAATTATTCCTTAAAACAAGAAAAATATATAACATTAAATCTTGTACCTTAAGCACCTATCACCACTTGTGAAATTTTATGACAAGATTTTCTATAATCTTTTGACAAGCGTAATAAAGAATACAACTTAGAAAATGAAAATAATATCGAATAGTATGAAAAGTTTTAGCTCAAAGTAAGAAGAAAATAAAGAATGACGATATTCGATATGAAAATTTTCTCTTTGTAAAACACATTTTAGTAATCTAAAATTAAGTGAAATGAAGTTTCAGAAATTTATAGTGGATTAATTTGACATTTTAATTGCCTAAAGCCAATAGGAATTTATAGTTATTTTACTTTATTAAAATTGTGTTTTAATTGTAAAAGAAAATAATCTTCATTTATTTAAAAAGCATAAATTATTTTATTTGACTAAACTAATTTTTTAACATACAACATTATAAAAAAATATGTTATTACTAATAGCCAAAATTCGTTAAAAATTACTGATGGATAGAAAAGTCAGTCAATAATTACTGACGATAAAAAATTTGTCGACAATTACCGACGATCTAAATTCGTCAATAATTATCCATTGGTAATAATTGATGAATTATTTTCTGTCAGTAAATATCGCAATTTGGTATTCTTCTTTTTCTACCGCTACCACCTCCTCCTCATCTTCCCCTTTCTCTTATTCTTCTTTTTCTTATCTTTTTCTATTTAATATATAACAAATATTTTGTCAGATTTTGTGAAAAAATTGATATAAATTTTATTGATAGATTTATCGAAAGAATTATCAACGAATTTTAAAAGATATAATTGTTGATAAATTTTCAAAAAATAGTTACTGATAGATTTAACAATGGATTTTCTTTAAAAAAAATTAATTACCAAAAAAATTTAAAAATAATCAATTACCGAAGAATTTGCTAACAAATTTTACAATAACATGGTCAAAGTGAAAGCATCAACTTTGATGCCTATTTTATCTACGAAATTTATGGATAAAAATATTTGTCAGTAATAAAATTCAGAATTATTGGCAAATTTTTTTGACGGATCCATTATCGATGGATATTTTTGTCGCTAAACTTTGTCAATAATTTTTGTTTAGTGACGTATTTTTTTCGTTGGTAAAATTTTGTAGATAGTATGATATTTTTTTGAAGTGTAAAATACTTTACCTAGCAAACTCAACAGGATTAGAAATATTTTACTGACTAAAATACTTTTAATCAACTAAAATGAAATTTTAAAATAAAGATCTACGCACTTATTAAGAATAGTCTTATCAAAACTAATCAAGATCAAAACATGTAAACTAATTACTTACTGTGCATTTAAACATAGGATTAAACCTCAAATACTAATCAATACAAGATCACCATAATTTCATCAAGATTAAGTGCTTGTAGGCATCAACATTCTTCAAATATGCTTGTTTGAATTTTCAATCTCAAGAAAATTCTCCTTTTTGGTGATAATAACCATTCTTCATCTTGAACACATATAGTTGATATTTTAAAAAGCAATAATACTTGAAAGCAAAAACACAATGTCAAGAGTGGTTTGTGTATTGGATTGTAATCATTGTTAATTAGTGGAATCTGCAGGAGAATTGGATGTATCAAGTAAGTTTTTATGAACTAGTATACAATTTCTTTGTTATTTTTTCTTTGTTTATTTGCTTGACGATTTAGTCTATTAATCCCGAGAAAGAATTTAGGGCTTTATTTAACTTCCCTTTTAGAGTTAATTGTTCTTATAATTGATATCAGTGTTGACCTATATGGTTAGTTCTTAATAAGACAATAGGCATGATCTTGCAAGAAGACTCATGGGCAACAATAGACAATTTGCTAATCGTCCACCTTTGTTCAAAGGTGAAAACTATGACTACTTGAAGTCAAGGATGTTGTCTTTCTTTGTATAAAGTCATGTTCATATGCTAGAGGTGAGTAAAGGAAAATCCATTGCTCTTAATGTCGAAATGCCAAAGGAGGTACACCAATAAAGGTGCTTGAAGTAGTAAACGATCCATAAGACAATTCGAACTTAAAAATGAAGAACATTATTTTCTATCAAACAACTTCAAGAGGATGCTTTAAAAACATGGAAGGTATGTAAAGGATAAGAAGTATAAACCTAAGGAGCATAAGGACTAATACAATTCAACCTTGTACATTAGGAATTAGATTTGTTAAATATAAATATGATAGTTGTAACTCATGATGTTCTTGTTTAGAATCAATTTTCAGTGGGTACAAACTCAAATTAAAAAATGTTTATATGATTTTAATTCAATTAGCAATTGAATTTCGTGAAGAAAAAATTCATAAACAATAACAAAACAAACCAATGCATGAAAATGAATGAAGGAAGAATTATAAAAGAAGCTATTAGAATCTCTCCATTTAACACAAAATTAATGAAATGATTATTCAAGTGTGAAGTTTAGATTCTAAAACCAAAATAAAAAGGAAAAAACAAAATATAGAAGAGATAAAATGAGAAAAAGACACCACCCTCACAAGAAATACTATGTTTTAAACTTACTTGTCAACCATCAAATGCAAATGGGGTTATCTGTTGAACTTAGCATGAATATCAATGTTCTTATTTGTGGTAGAATATTAGTCAAAATCTTAAGGTTATGCCATTTCACCTTTTGTATGTTGCATGTTTTCATGTAGGTTTATATACATACAATGAGGAAAAGAATTATTAGTTTTCAACATCTCTCTTATGTTACTTCTTTAGAAAAGAAAAAAGGAAGGAGAGTGGTTGTGATTGAGCCATAAATTTATGGATTCCAACTCCACCCTAGGTGTTTTTAATGTTAATAATGATTCCAATTTTAAGGTACACAACACTGATAATATTTTACTTCAATCAAAACACCATAACATATTAGTTTCTCTTTGTTTTTTCACAAATATACCTTATTTATTTCCTTTCTATAATTAATTGCACATTTTCCTATTTTTCTTTATTGTTATTTATATTTCTACACATCCCAACTTTTCTTTCATTCTTTTGTCTTGGTTTGTTATTGTTTTTCGTTTCCTATTTCAATCAACTTTCAATTATTTTCTTATTTAAATTCAATTTATAGTTCAACCAAAGGCCTTTGGTATTACTTTTGTATTATACAATTGTCTTTACCACATTCTCAATTTTTAAAGCAAATCAATAACTTTTTAACACTACAAATCTATTTTACACCTTATAAGAAAAAAAGGAGAACAAAATTTATAAAAATTATAAGTGATTATTATTTTTCTCCCAATTTTATAAACCTTTCTTTTCAGGTTACCTAGTTTTGCTTTGTCACTCTCTAATGGAGATACCAAAACACTTCTTTTAGTTCTAAATGAGTATAATGAATATCGATTCAATTTTAATATAATTATTATGTGTCATGAAAAAATGAACTACTTCTATTTTATTTATTATGCTTTGTAGAGGAAAGTCACAATAAAAGGGATGCTGTGATCTTATTGAATTACCATTTGTGAGTATTGTACTGACAATGCATAAATCAAACTTTAGTTGATTGTAAGAAAATTTGTCTTTCACAATAACTCTATGCCTAATTGATTAGCTGAAACAAAAAAAAAACATTCACAACAAAAGGCTAGATCCAAAAGTTTCCATCACATCAGCAAAAACAAACAATGGCAGTAATAAGTGCAGTAATGCCAACAACAATGGCACATGTACGAATAGTTGCATGGAAATATTCGCAAATCTTGTAGGCTATTGTCTGCTCTTCATTTTCTGGTTTATGAGGGCTTAGGAAAGCATTTCCTAGCAGTATACAAGACAACATATAGTATTGAATCCAAATTTCACATGTGTCGAGCTCACACAATCCCCACAATCTTAAAAACTTATCCCTCATTTCCCTTAAAAAATTTCACTTATCACAAACAACATGAGACTCCGAAACATGTCACTTGAACCTTTATAAGATCTCTTAACTCCACCTTGAAACTTTCTTCCTTCAACCAGATCGATATCATGGTGAATAAAGAGTTCAAAGTTCCATTGGAAGCTTTCTCACATGTCAGCAACCTGTAATGACAACCCCAACCCCTAATAGCAAAACATCATTGCACTCAAACTTCACCATCTCCTTCATGTCTTTGGAATTGAATTTCATGCTGTGTTCACTTGGGAGTTAATGTCTCCTCCAACTTTAGAGAAAAAGAACCCTTCCTTCACGAGCTTGGAATTGAGCCAAATAAAATCTTGAGAAGTGTAAAACCAAATACAATAGAGTTAAAATCATAGAGACTGAAGTGAAAAAATCACGTTTCATGATTGATCACAGAAGACAATCTTGCCACCTTTGTAACACAAACCATGTTCCCCAATATCATCAACGACCTTGCCATAGCTATACCTCAAAGGCATTCTCCCCAAGACCTTATGAAACTCCCCAATGCACCACCCTCTTCTCTTCCTATGCTCCCCTTTCCTACTACTCAACCCCACCCTTACCTTTTCCTCCACCTCATTCCTCGTGTCCCCGTAATCCCTCACTCTTTTCGCCCCACCAACAATGGACCAACCTGTGTCTCCTCCGCCACCACTAAGTTCATCAACACATCCTCATAGCTCCACACTGTGACCACGATCCCTCGCGTGCACCATGCCAGCCCCACCCACGCACGTGTACAGAAACAGGTTCACAGAACTGCTCAAATGGAAATAGGTTCGGTGAAATTAAATTTCAGAAATGTGGATTATCAAATGGAGTAGGAATTTTCTAATTGGCATCCCACACATCAAACACAAACTCATACCCCTTTTACCTTTTGCAAAAGCAAAAACACAGATTATTTTGAAAAATAATGAAGATAAATTAGGGATTAGTGCGAACTGGATATTGTGAGAAGCTAAATAGGTTTCTAAATTGAAAATTATACCTATTTTGATATACGAGATCACATCCGGTTGTAGTGTTTGCGGTCACTGCTGCTACTTGAAACACTAAGTTAGAATAGGGAAAATAAATAGTGAGTTAGGGTAGTGAGATGAAATCAGAAAGATGAAATGAAACTTGAAAACAAAAGAGCAAGGGATGCAAAATCGAACTTGAAATCAAGGATACAACGTAGTGATACGGAAGATGAAAACATGAGATACAATCACAATGAGAAATGATTATGAAATTGAAACAAAAATAGTGATGAAATAGAAAGAGGAAGCATGGAGAACGAAAAGGTTGTCACCTAGGACTTGAAATTTGATGAGAACGGAAGAGTGATGAAGGAGAATGAAGAGAATAACTCCAACAATGGTTCCAAGTGTGAATTGCTGTAGAGCTGGCGACAAACCAAGATGGTTGACGCGGACTATGGTGGCGATCCATGGAGGAGTAATTGTGCTTGTGCGTGAAGGAATAAGAGGAAGGTGTGCGTCGCGTGGAAGAAGATCGTGCGATGACGCCGACAAAACTTCGAATGGTGGCCAGTGCTGTTGCCACCAGCCTTGGTGATCAGCGACGTTGGTGCCTGCGCCGGTATTGTTGTGCACTATAAGGGTTGAAGAGGGAAAATGAAAATTTGAGAAGTGAGGGTGGAGGGCCTGAAAGGATTGAAGTTTCAATTTTTTTTTTATAACTTTTATGTAAAAGTGATACTTAAAATTGTCGAATTTTACATGTTAAAAATGACCATTTGAACAAATGACAGTTAAAATCGTCAAATGTTGCAAGTAAAATATGACAGTTCAAAAATTGTCGTATTATTATGTAATGAACGGCAATTTTAAATAACTGTCATATTAAAATCGTCACAATTTACACGATTTTGTGTAGTGAACATTGAGAATTTAAATTTTACTGAGGTTCTTAAGAAAACCCCTGGTATTTTAACAAGGGTTTTCAAAACCTCTCTAATGTCCATTTCTTTCTAGAGGTTATTATAACCTTTGTTAATAAACCCCTACTAAGATTTTATATTTTTGTGGTGAAAGTCACATGGGGCCTTGAGGATGACGACAAAATTAAGAATCACTTTCACTTTAGATTCTCATAGACTTTTAAAGATGTTTATGAAAGTTATAACATAAGATAATAAGTCTAAATGAATTAAAATTAATGTGTCTTTGAATCAATCAAAATGTAATACAATTATGCAAAATCTTATATCTAATAATGGTGGAAGTTCACACATCAAGGGATCCACTAATATGTATGGACACATTGTTTATTCATTTGATATGAATTTTGTAATTTTTATATTCATTTATGACATAATAATTATGTATAGATTATTTATTTTATGATGTTTTTTTTTGTTTTCACACATAGGAGCTTGGTCAATCAATCCATATAGGCGAAGTGTTTTAACAAACACATACGAAATAGTACTAGGGAATTCTTCAATGATAGGTGGATGCACGTGATTGTTTTTATTACATCCACTACAAAAAAAAAAAACTAAAAATACTGACGGAATTTTACCGACAAATATGTTTTAGTCGGTAAATTTCAATTATCGATGAATTTTACCGACGAATTTTTAAATTTTAATTATTGATGAAAAATCCATCGGTAACAGATTTCATTTATCGATAAAAAAATTTGTCGGTAAAATTCATCGATAATTCAACTTTTATTTACCGACAAATTTAGCGACGAATTTATCTGTCGATAAAAGGAGTGGGAAATTTTCCGCTCAAATTTGTATTGTCAACGGATTATTATGTCGGTAAAATCCGTTGATAAATTAAAAAATTTTTACCGACAAATTTACCGTTGGATAAATCCATCTGTAAAAGAAGCTAGAAATTTTCCACCCAAATTTTTATTGTCGACGAATTTTTCCATCGATAAAATTTGTCGGTACGTAAAATTTGTCGATAAAATTTGTTGATAATTTAAATTTTTTTATCGACAAATTTACCGTCGGTAAAAGGAAGAAGAATTTTTTCGCCCAAAGCTCACCTTATAAGAAGACGAGAAGAAGAAGAGAAGGTGAAGAAGGAGAAGAAGAAGAAAAGATGAGGAAGGGAAAGAAAAAGTAGAAGGAGAAGAGGAAGAAGAAGAATAAGAAGAAGAAGGAGAAGAAGAAGAAGAAGGAGAAGAAGAAGAAGAATGAGAAGAAGGAAAAGGAGAAGGAGAAGGAGAAGAAGAAGGATAAGGAGGAGAAGAAGAAGAGGAAGAAAGCGAAGATGAAGGAGAATAAGGAGAAGAAGAGGGAGAAGAAGAAAAAGAAAGAGGAAGAAGAAGAAGACGACGAAGAAGAAGAAAACAAAAAAAAAAATGAAAGAGGGAGGAGGAAGAAGATGAACAATGCATGTTATTTACCGAAATTTTTTTTAGTAATTACCGACGGATTTTTTCGTCAATAATTACTGACGGAACATGATTTCTGTTGATAAAATTTTTTACTAACAAATTTTTGACCGTTGATAATTTGTCGATAATGTTGATTTAGCAACGGATTTTGATCATTACCGACGAATTTTGACCATCGGTAATATCAGTTTTTTTTTGTAGTGATCCTACTACAATAACTTATTATTTTTATAACAAAATGCAATGTCTAAATAAGAAGATAGTCGCCCATAAAGGAAAGAGAATTCTTTTATATTTTACAAATGTGAGCTTAGTCACTCAATCCAAACTCCTTTGCATATAAAGGAGTTGGGTCATACAAAATGAAATAAGGTATGGAAATGAATTTCGATTGCTGCAATTTGGAATGTGCAAGGAACAAAATTGATTTTAGGAATGGAATAGTTAATGTTATTTGAGTTATGTATGGCTTAGTTGAAAACTTGGTTGTGATTGAGATACATATTTTCAAATAGTTTTGTATTTAGACAAGTGTGTAAACTCTTTAGAATTCATAAGATCAATGAATTTATATTAAGGTGAAAAAAATGTAAGAAAAGGGCTAAGTAAATAGTAGAACTAAGTTTGATCATATGGACTTGGATGGGTCTCAAGTAGGACAAAAGTATATTGGAAGAAGTTATTTTGGTAAGGTGTCCTATAATTGTGGGAAGAGAAGAACATACTAATTTCACATTTAACCTGTATGTAGAAATTATGTGTGTAATCTTTAATGGCTCATGGTAAGGATGATGGTTGTACACACAATGTAAGTGCATCAATTGTACGCAAGTTAAAATGGAATTGATAGTCACACTTAAGGTCTTTTTGGTATAAAAATGCACTAAACAACAAGAAGATACCAATCTCAAATAGGCAAGCATCTATCCCATCTTCAGTTAAAACATAATTAGCTCACACATAGGTAAAATTGTGAGGTTTGAGAATATGGGACAAATAATATTCGATTACATGAACTTGATATTAAGTCCTTGGGTGAAGGCCACTGGTAGAGACATAGTGAAAGTATTAGTTGGCTACTCCATACTGTAACACCTCGTCTAGGATGTCACTAATATCATATCTAATAACTTAATCATAAACACAATTTCACTCTGATTTCATTGTATAAAATAAAACAAGGATTAAAATTTTCTTTATTCCCAAAACAAATAATTCCTCAAAGTTTCCATATATATAAACCATCAACATAAATCCATCGTTTATAAAACATCAAAATCTTTATTACATTATTCAATAATATTCCTCAATAAAACCCTTTATGTTAAACTCCAACATATCTCCTCACAATTGTCCATCTTCATCAATATCTATACTAGCATATGCTCCCATATAAAAATACAATCATCGCAGTCACACACAACAACACAAAGGTGAACTAATAAAAACCATCAAACATTATAAACAAGAATAAGCCTCACTAATAATATCACAATTCACCCAACCTTACATAACCACGATGACTCACAACACAAATCAATTCCATCGATTGTTTCCTACAACCACTCACAAACCTGTTGTTACACACAATAGTTTAAAAAACATATTATCAATTCAAACAATACAACCACCAATGATGTCAGTGTTTGGAATTAGGTTTCACTATAACTCTTGTACACAACTTACCAACAATTGTTCAGCCCTTGAGAAACCATCCTTCCTACTTCTCTTAAGCCTTAGAGATAGGTTCCATTTCACCTCCTTCCCAAAAGCCTTAGGAGCAAATACCCTTCCTGCTTCTCACAAGCCTTACAGATAGGATCCACTTCCTCTGCTCTCCCAAGAGCCTTACAGGCGAAGTACACAAGCGCCACATCCCATCAGTCTCCTCGAGAGCTTCCTCGACGAAGTTTACCTTTGGTATAACTATGTAGAGTTATTCTTCCCATTGTTCTCCTAAAGAGACTTGCGGGCAAAAATCACTCTCCAGTATTCTCCAAGAGTCTTAAGAGCAAATTCAACACTAAAGCTCACCACTATATACTAACAAAGTGCACCACCTTTCACTGAGCCACAACATACACTCACAAATCCAAACAATAACATATATATTAAAAAAGAGAACCCCAATATTGTCTAACAAGGAAAAATCTCTAAATAGGAGAAGTAAAAAAACCCCACAACATAATTAAGTGCCTACAACCAGCTAGTGCACCAAAGCAATAATACCCTCAAATTTGAATAACAAAGAAGGAGAAACCTAAAATAGACAAATTGTGTGAAACTGATTTCTCTAAGCAACTTCCAATTGATAATTTCAACAATCAAAAAGAAAAAACATATGTCATGAACCAACTATCAAAATTTCAGCCTGATCCAATAGTGAATAATGTAAGAATTGCAATTTTACTAAGATAGCTTAAAAACATAAATAAGGTAACGTCCCAATGCCCTACACTTGGCGTCCAACACCCTAAAACCCAAGAGTTTAATGCCTAATGATCCAAACCCAACGCCCAATAATGATTCTAAGGCAATGAAATTACTATTTCAGTAGCGTCCAATGATAACTACTCAACGCTCATCGAACTCGAGCTAAGAATAAAATTGTGAAAAAAAGGAAGAAGAATGGTTGTAATGGGTTAATGGAGATTTTGCTTTTAAAAAATCTATAAAATAAAAATTTAGAAATCAAGACTAACTAATGGGGCTTTGGTTATATTAGTCGATGTGAATTCGTAATTATTTGATTTATTAATTTAAGATTGACCAATTAGTTAGTGTGTGTGAAAACACAATTATTTTATTTCCTACTTCATCATTGCCCAAGCTTTTTTTTTTTTTTTTATGAAAATACACTCATCCACTAATGTATGAGAATGCATGAGCTATACCACGAAATATATAAAACTTCGTAATTGTAGGAATGAATGAGGCATGAAAGCTGGGCAAAATTCGACGACAAGTTTTGTACACGTGGAATCAAAACATAGGTCGGGTCCTAGTTATCAATTTTGTCCAGAGAAAAAAAAAGGTAGAATATTTGACGAAACTTTTGAATATCCTGTTATTAATATAAGAAAGCCTTACACTTGAAATCAATTCATCAAACCTTTCTGTAAAGTAAACGCATTCGTGTAGTGAACACACATAAAAAGAAAGGCGAAAGTGATATTCTTATCTTCAACGATTAATTTTCACGCACTTTAATTATATTTTGAAATTACCATTAAAATTCATTCTTATATATATAATTAAAAATCATGAAATTATGTTAGTTTTATTTTCTCATTATATATGTTTTATTAAGATACATGCATATTCATTTTATTTTAATATCTTTTTTTTTTGAAAAAATTTCAATATTTGTTATTTAGATGTGATTAAAATATAAAATATAAATTAATCATCATCAAGTTCAATTTGAATAACTTGTAAGATGAAACAAATTAAATCAAATGAAAGTTGTTATAGTATTGGATTGGATTGATCGTGAATCTCCTTAAAGTGAGGTTATCTATAAGGTATTTGCACAAAGTCTGTTCCCAACAATTTAGGGTCAATTGCAGCAAGTGCCCTAGGTGAATTGCTTTAAGATCCCTCACATATATAACATCAGCAATTGAATAAACATATATTAATATTGAACACTCACCTTGTGTATGACGACAATTCCGTCTGATGGGGGCTACATGCATGAGATCGCACGTACTTTGGTTAGTGTTCTGAATGCACATAAAACATTGCTTTCGAAGCAATTAATAAAGAGAAAGCATTATAGAGGTTCTGTAAATTATGCGAAGACGGTGCATGATTCGTATTAAATTAGAGAAAGAAAGATGATAAAGATGCATGTTTGATTGGGTGAATGATTGATTGTAAGGACTCGAGCTGTGACAAATCATTTTGTGTGAGAATGATTTTTGACCAGCAACTTTTGAAGAACACGACCTAAGTGGGTTTCAATAATAGACCCTCTTTATTGCTGAAACGGATATGTTTTAGCAACTTGAAAGATAGATAAATGCTGAAAGTAAAAAGGAGAACAACTCTTACTTACTACAAAGGAATCACAATTCAAAGGGTTTTTGTTTCATTCATCTTATACCACATCAATGAAGCTATGGTGTGTTGTTGTTCAGTACAAAACAATGTGGAAGAGAAAAGTGGTGAGAGGGCTTTTTGTTTTGGTTGGTTTTCAAAGATACAAACTTGCGTGCATCATTTATTAGTATTATATACTTTTTAGTGGAAACCCTTTATGTTTTTTTCATCAAAAGATAATGAAAAAGAACGGTGTCTTCTCCTTCTCATTGCGCTTTGAATGAAATCGACGATCAAAATTAGTCAAAATTTCAGCTTGACCGACCAAAGTTTTTTTTTTTTTTTTTTTTTTTTTTTTTTTTTCATATTCTTCTTCTTTTTCTACAATCAGATTTTAGTGCACAAATAGGTCACTGTGCTCAGACACATTTAGCAACAATTGTGTCCTCACCTCACATCTTTTATCCGAAGCCGTATTAATCGATATATATACTTTTGAACTTTGCCAAAACGTGTGTAACTATTGCTCTATGGCCGGTGCTTAGTACGTGAATTCATACCCAAAAATTAAGAAGCATGTGCATGCATGAGATAAAAGCTTTTCAAAAAAAAAAATATATACACAATGAAAAGTTGATAAAAATAATTAATGAATATTGTACCATGATAAGCATCTTTGTCTTACTCGACTTAAAGTTGAGACTCTATATCATAACGATGAAACTAGTCCATCAATGATCAACTATAAACTGAACAAATCCATTTCGTCATTATTTCAGTTTTAGGTCTGACCCATGTAATTCGGAATTTTACCCTACAATTGAATAAAAGAACCTCAATAGCAAACTCAATGATAATAATGAGAAGAGCCTTCCGTTTATATTTGGAAAGACATCATTAACTTTTGTTTTTGACAGAATGTATAGACAGTAACTGATCTATCGAAATCGCAAGAGAAAAAAAAAATGTTCCTTTAAAATTTTTAACAACTTGTTTTAGTGCATTGTCTTGAAACAGTGCATTTGGGAAATGGTGAGTGAAATGATTAAAAAGTAAAACCAGTGGCCATATTGTCTTGTACTGCTGCAGTGTAACAGTGGCAGCAACATACTGACCAAAATCCAGTTACATTATTTTAGGTCCTAAAGTTTCTCTTTGATTTCTTTAACAATTTAAGTGAGAAGGCCAAAACAAAAAATAGGATGAAAATGTAATAAAATAACAAATTTAGATGATTATAAAAATATAAAACAAACATTTTTTTGTGATTAGGTTTTGTCTTGACTTCCACACTGTAACAAATAAAAGATGAGAATGGTGTGTCCTCTTGTGTGGTAGTGCTCTCCTTGCTAGCAATTCATCATCAGCCATGCGTGAAAAATTTCCAACCTAATCCAATTCACCTGAGAAACCGACAAAATTGAGGAAGCAAATTGCGACAACAAAAGTATGAACCCTATTGACGAAAAATATTGAGGTGGCTTTTGAGAAGCTCGACCCCATCACAAGCCCCATTATGAAAACCATTTGAGAGGGCTATGCTTTGGTAGTGGAATCTTGCACACCCTACTGTTGAAAAGTCTATGACTCCAGAGAGAAAAAGAGCAATCAAAAGGGAAAGGGAAAACAGAAAAACACCAAACAACTTGTGTGAAGAGTATCTTCATTGGCTCTTCACTGCTTCACTCGCTTCCAACATTTGCTACTTGAGAGGACCCGTTACAGCTCCATGCTTTCCACTCCCCACTTGTCCCTTCTTCTACCTTTTCTTTTTCTTCCTAGTACATCTTTTAACCTTTTAATCAATTTCATAAACATAAAGAAAGGATTAAAAAGAGAATTAACACTATAATTAACATGATCTCATGGAGTTAAACTCTAATTACTTAACTATATAATGTCAGTAATTCAAACTTGTTACATGAATGTTAGAAATGAGAGATCTGAATGAAGGTGAGATAAAGAAACAAAATATTTTACTCTCGACACATGATGAAAAGAGTAAAGAAAAAAAATTTCAACGTTGTCCTTACGAAAGATACTGATCGAAACCAGAATGTTACATTACATGTTGGTGATTGAATTATGTGGTTGGACCTTGCTATATATGTTACATGCATGTGACGTTTAGGAGACAGAAACGTGGTGATGATTGGTATGTGATTACTGATTAGATCCCCATTTCGCTCCACTTTTGCTCAAACAGCTATTCCCAGTCACTTGGGGACTGCTCTAATTGCTGCGCTGACACGATGAAGGGAATTTAAGTCATTTCACAAGTTGCATATTTTCGAACTGCGCCATTTTTGCACTGTGGATGGTGGCTTTGATGAAGTAAAGTGTGCTATGATTGCTGGCTATGGGGTACATATATAGGAGAAATCCCTACTATGAGGATGTTTTGTTAATCTAGTGGTCTAAAACATTGCACGTCCTCTTTCTGGATATTGTGGTCTTTTGTTGATGATGTTAATGATGGGCCACGACAAAGCATGAAACGTGACATAGGCAAACAAATACATTGGAGAATACGTGGTATCAATGATTTGGGAGCAAAGGACAAAGAAAATCTGGTGAATATGTAACAACTATGTATTGTTTTCAAATTGGAATACATGTATGATATTTGTCCCTGTGAAGCTCACTCATCAAGTATGTGTTAAAATCTAATCTTGTGGCCGAAAAGGAAAGTCAAATACTTGTTCTGCATTCTGTTGTTCAATTCATTTCGTCACATCTTGAATTAATCATATACTTCATTAGCAGAAGGAAAAAGTTATACAGCACTGAACTATTTGTATACAGTTGAATGAACGATACGTGTCATTCTTTGGAGATATTGATTTCGTTGATTTTCTCTCATTTAATTTTCACTTTATTTTGACCAATAACTAATTAACTCAAAACCTTTCACAATCACGGATTGTTCTTATTAAATTACTAATATAAATTGCAAGTTGCAGAAAGAATACTTATTTACTAAAAGAAGTGTAGTACGCACATAGAAACCAAATCGGCTGGTACCGATTTTACAGAATGCAAATTAACTTTACTGAATGATTTACACTGTGCTAGGCTAGATTAATTAACTTTATATGACTCATTCCCTTTCCAATTCCTTCGTTTTTTTTCATTCTGTTTAAGTTTTGAATAGGTAGAAGTTTACTATAGTACATAGATATTGAAAAGGATTGATTAACCATATATAGATTTTACTGTATATAGTACAGCCATTTGGAAAAAATGAAATGTACTACGTGAACCGACATGTACTTGGTTGCCACGAAGTTTGCAAGTGACAAAATCCACACTTGAATCAGCAAAATAAAGTGCAAAGTATATATACATAACGTGTTTGATGATAATGCTATATAACTTTTTTGCCATGAATATATATATCATATACAATTAGGCTACCCTATAATTAGGCTCCACTTTAAACTAATTGTTAACCCTTATTACAAACTTTCGTCTTTTGACTTCTTATACTTTATTTTATCATCATTAGTGATGGTAATTAGTTTGTTGATATTTGTAGAGATAAAAGTTTAAATGATGATTATTTTATAAAGTATATGTAGTTTGTGCAAAAGGGTATATTAGATGAATAAGCCAAAGAGGTTTGGCATAAAATTGGTGCACTTTCCAGCAAAGGAACGACACCCATGGCTGGCCAGTCCTATCAAGAGTTTACTTTTGAATGCGTATGAGTTAGGAAGTGCGTGTTGTGTTCTTCTTTGTTTTAGATACTGCACTCTACTCAGACAACTAGTAGTGACCACTCAAATCAGTGCCACTTTCAAACCATTCTGTGGAAATTCTGCTCTCAATATAGCCTAATTACATCTCTTCTGTGGTCCAACCACCTTTGCAACTAATTAATCACACTTCATTTATTTAATCACACTAATTCATACTCTTCATTTTCCCTTAGCTTTGTTTAGCTAGTTTGATAAACATTAATTTAGGTGAAGAAGATTTTCAGACAACCCTGTCTAAAATGCATGAATCATGCATGTCGTCAAGCTATATGGAAACCTATGTATAAGAAAAAAAAAAGGTTAAGATTTGTTTAATAGCTGTGCATGAGTTGTGTGGAGTTGCCAATGTTGGGGCTGGATTATACCCAAGGTTTAAGAAATAAAGGGTAACACATGCTTCATATTAATTATTAGTATATTATATTTATTAAGTACAATGGCTTTTGCTTTAATCAATAGCTAATTTATATTAGATATCGATGTATTAGCTAGCGTGCCAAAACCATATGAAATTTTAAGTGCTTGCGGAAAATTATGATCAAAATCTAAGCTTCCTTTACAGAAAAAAGAAGATAAAGTAGATCGAGAAAATAATATTCATTTCCGTCTTCTTTTATGTGGTGAAAAAAGTAAGAAGATTCCCTTGGAAACACTCTGCAGCATGACTTATTATGATTTTTATATTATTTTTCTTATTTTGATCTTACAATAATCCCAACATAAAAGTTAGGGTTTTTCTTATTTTGAACAGACAGTTTAACTAAGATGATTCCTTTGATTAGTAAAATTTATTAATAATTATAAAAGTATTTATCTTTTTCTCATAAACTGTGCATAAAACGGTAATAAATAAAATATAGTTTCCATGATTACTTGTAAATATTTTATCATTATTAATGATCAATCAAAACAGAAAAAAAAAAAATCACCATAATTTGCTTGATTGATCACCAGAGACATGCACAAATATATATCGTAACAACTCATATCAATTGCATCATCTTGTGTTCAAAAAGGGAAAAAGAGAAATACAAAAGGGTAAGTAAAGCAAAAGAAACACGATGAAGTTTCTGAATTGTGATATTCACAGAGCAATAACATGTCAAATGAAGATAGGGTTAAACTTTTTGATTTCGACGAAAATGCATATCCAATATAAGAAATTATTTACCGAATATTCTGTGGATTTATAGGTGAAATTCCTTCTGATCAAAATAGCTTAAGAATAACAAAAATGGCTGATTTTTATGCATGGCTATTTGGTGTCTTGTCAAGAACCATTACATATGAAGTGAGGAATTCTAAATCTACAACAAGATCATGGAAGGTCCTAGCAATTAATATATCTTTTACGACATGCTAAGTTTGGTGTACTTGATGTCATCAGAAAATAACAAAAGAGTAAAAGAAAATAGATTACATTGGATGTAGCTAGTAGTTGATAAGACCGAAAGATCTTGGTGTAGATCATGTTAAGCATTCAAAGCACACCCAAATTGTGCAACGAGTTTAACTATTCTCCTCCAAGTTATCTCTTATCTTTGATGAAAAAGAGCAATATAAGCATATTTACTTGTTGGTGCAAAATAATAGAATAAATAAAAATTGAACAAATATTAGGTATAATAACATATTTTCCATCATTAATTTTAAGTTTTTTTCTAAAAAATTGTAATGTGTGTTTTCTCTCATATTTTTTACTTTTGACCATCATATAATTAACCGATTTATATTATTAAAGTGGAGATTATTGCATGTTGGCAACTCAAAAATTTATTCATAAATGTTTCGCCATACAAATAACACAGAAAACAAAGTTTAGAATCCTTATAGTCGATTGATTAAAAGTAAAGAGAGAAGAAGAATCAATCACACATAAAAATAATGTGGTTTGAATGAAATATTACCAAATTTTAATCTACGTCCACGAAAGAATTCATTGTAGATCAAATATTACAACTCAGAAGTTTCTTTCTTAGTAAAATCTCATTCAACAATACAACTCAAACGTTAACTCTCTATTGCATTTACGGTTAGAAATATTTTATTATAATTTAAAAAATAAAATAATTAAAATAAAAATTCTACTGTTACTCATGTTTTTATAGACTTTTAATTTATGAGTTAATGTTTTTAATGGCTAACGACTATATTCTTATTACTATTTACTCCTTTGTCTCCTTTTGCTACCTATAAATACCACCTAGGTGTATGAAAAATAATACAACAACAACAACGAAGACAACAAACATTAGAGTTTTCTCTGAAATGTTCTTCTTTTCTTCTCTATATTATCTTTAAGACAGTGGTCTTCATAAGGTTCGGAGATCCTTCGCTGTACTCGATCGATCTGATGGGTTGTTGTATCTTGGGAGAGAAACGCATATAATTTGAAACACATATGAGTGTGTATTTGTTTAGTCCTGTGCAGTAGGGGCGTTTTCTCTCTAAGGATAGCGTGTCTCAACCCAGGATATTTATACTTCTTACCTTTTATCTATTATTTATTATTGTTAAAATAATTGTTGATCTCTTATTAATATTCATTGTTTTATATCTTGTCTTAGTATTATTATTGATTTAATAATTATTATTATATCATTTTATATTTTTTATTATTATTAGTATTATTTGAGTAATCTTTTTCTAACATTCTTAGAGAGAAAAATTTCTTGTTATTTTTATTTTTGGTCACTCGTTTGTATTCATTTCTAAAATTAAAAAATAATATAGAGCTGAAGACTGAAAACACATTTTATTTTATGAACTAATGTGTTTGTTATGGTTATAATTAAATGAGTTTCAACTAAGCCTAAAAATTGATGTGTATAATTGTTTCTATTTCTATTGGTAACAATAAATGAAATTACGGATAAATGAAATTCATGTTCATTGAATAATTTTTTGTGTGATGTCTATAGCTGATGTTTATGTTGTTATATTAATTTATGCTTTAATATTGTCTATTCTTACCATTGATAAAGATGTTCTATATAATGTATATATTTTAAGTGTTTTGTATGAAAATAATTGTGAAATGTTTGTCATACTAAAAATATTATTGAGTTGTGAAACTTTGCATTTGCAAGGAAATAAAATTAGCTTGATATTTATATGAAAAAAAATGATTGATAATTAATTATCATATTATTGATTTTAAAATTATTGTTTATGACATGAAATTAAACTGAAATAATTGACATCATGCTTATGATCATGTGTGTGATGATAAAAAAAAATCTTCACATGATAAATTGAAAGGATGGTCAAGTAAAAATTAAACGTGTCTTCTAGATTTTTCTTTTTAAATGTTTTTCATGTTTCTGAATTTAGAAACTTGCTCAACAAAGTTATCATGTGATTCTTGAGTGCAATATGATTATTATTTCTAGACATTATTTTTTGGTTGATAAATGATATATTTGTGATAACTTGTTTGAGTTAAGTGTTTTTATCTTGTAATAAAATATTTAGTAACTTTTTCTTTGGTTATTACATATGTTGAAAGTATTGATATATGACATGCTATTATTATAATTGTTGAGAAGTTTGGTTAGAGACCATTCATATTATAAAATTTTGAGATGCAAAATTAATTAATTAAATAGAGAAGTGATGATACATGTCTTTACAAATGAGTGTTTTTATGTAAAATTCATGGTATAATTCATTAAGCAACATTTTCATATGGTGTTAATGTAATGATGCAGCGAAAGAAAAAAATGTTTTTGTTTGATATGGTAAATCTTATGCTTCAAGTTCTAGTTTGCCTAATATTATATTAGTGAAATTCTATATCTTGCTTACCATATTTTGAACACAAAAGGTTGTGATAAACTTTTTATGAGTTATGAAAGAAAAAAGAACCACATTTAAAATATTTCAAAGTGTGGGGGTGTCTTGCAATGCATACATGTTAATAAAAAAATCTTGGTTATATATTAATGTGAATTGAATATTGATTTTGGTGACACAAAATCACTTGTTGGTTATGGTTATGTTTTAACCTTGGATGAAGGTGTCATATCATGGAATTATGTTAAAAAATTGTTGTCATGATTTACCATGCAAGCATAAATTATTCTTTTTTTCAATGCATCCTGACAATCAAATTATTATATTTAAAGTTTTTAGTAAAAATGTCAATGAAATTGAAAAATTGACATATGAGAATGAGAGACAAATATATTAGAAACTTAAATTACTCATGGTATTGTCTCTCTTGACTTTGTCAGGTCAGAAAAAAATATTGTTGATTTGTTTATCAAAGGGTTGATGCATCAACAACAAGTATTTGAGTCGTCGAGGGGAATGAGATTGTAGCCCATAAATTAGTTGCAACAATGGACACCCATCTCCACATGAATGACGATCCCATGGAATTGAGTTCAATGGGTAACAACGAAGTTGTTGTTGACTAAAGTACACCAAATAATTTGATTAAATTTTATATCTCATTCCTATGGCGAGATGTACTATAAATTGTGGCAATAATAAGGTTGAGGTATGTGCATTATTATGCTTATTTTATAAAATACCTCTTAATAAACTCAATTGTTGAGGTATGTGCGTTATTATGATGGTTTTATAAAATACCTCTTAATAAACCCAATGACAATTATTGTAGGGGTGTGAGTCACGAACCACCCTTTGAGGGTTTACCTAGTGAGTGTGATGCTGGGGTCGCCATTGTGAGACATGGGCAAGTCTCTAAATGACACTCATGAAACAAGATACATGCACAAGGCCGTAACGTGCACCCACTGATTAGAACCTATAATGAACACCGATATTGTATGTGTTATTTACTAAAACCTGGTCACAGAGGATGTAGTTCAAGACAATCAAGTCTCTGCATTTTCTCGCGTGGAAGTTTATAAGTACTAGGTGTAAGGGTCAGACCCGAAAGGTTCCTTACATTGAACTACAATATTTTGTTTTAAAAGATAATATATATATTTTTTTTAAATTATGTAGGGGATTGTTAGAAATATTTTATTATAATTTAAAAAATAAAATAATTAAAATAAAAATTCTACTGTTACTCATGTTTTTATAGACCTTTAATTTATGGGTTAATGTTTTTAACGGCTAACGACTATATTCTTATTACTATTTACTCTTTTATCTCCTTTTGATACCTATAAATACCACCTAGGGGCATGAAAAAGAATACAACAACAAAGACAACAAGATAGACTTAGTTCATTGACAATTGTTTGTGCTACTAGTGTTACAATAAACTATGACAATTTGATCTTACACCCTCAATTCCTTGGCTAGATCCTTCAACCATATGGCTTCCTTCATAACTTTTGTCATGACAATGTACTCTTCTTTAGTACTCCACAAAGCCACTACCTTTCGTAGATTGACCTTCCAGTTGGTAGCAGTACCATAAGAAATGAGTACATAGTTTGTGGGAGACTTTCTAGTGTCTAAAGACCCAACATAGTTTGAGTCAAAAAATGCTTCTATAGGAGCATCTTCAATACATCACTTGGCTCTACTATAAATCATTTTACAAGTGATATCTTTAAATGATGAAGAATCCACTTAAGAGCTTACTAATGAGCTCGTCCAACATTTGACATAAAACTGCTAACGTTGTTCATCGCATAGGCTATATTTAGGTGCATGCAGACCATCAAATACATAATAGAGCCAACAATATTAGCATATGGAACACTATTCATGAAGCATTGTTCCATAACTGTCTCAAGATATTGTTCATCACTTAAATTTTAGTGAGATGTAAGTGGTGTGGACACATGTTTCAAGTTTGTCATACCAAAATTGTCAAGGACTTTTCTGAGATTGGTCTCCTAAGACACATATAGATGTTTATGTTCACGATCTTATGATCTCAATCCCTGAAATCTTTCTAGAATCTCCAAGGTCTTTTATTTCAAACTCCTATTTAGCTTAGCTTTAAACTTTTATACCTCAAGTTTACTATTACTAGCTATCATAATGTTGTCTACATAAAAAAATTATGCAATGAATAGAACGCCTACTAGAAACTTGAAGTAGATGCAAGTGTCATACTTGTTACATTCAAAACCAATTTTGTGTACATAAAACAATAATACAATGAATAGAACATCTACTAGAAACTTGAAGTAGATGCAAGTGTCATACTTATTACATTCAAAACCAATTCTTGTTATAAACTCATCAAATCATTTTTTCCGTTTCCCTGGGATTGTTTTAGACTATAAAAGAATATGTTTATTTTGCAAACATAATCCTCATTGCTTCCTATCTGAAATCCATTCGATTCTTTTGAAGTAAATGATCTCATCTAAGTGTCCATATAAAAAGGTAGTTTTAATGTCCATCTCTTCCAACTCAAGGTTAAGCTCAACCATGGCTAACAACATCATTGTAGTCAATTCTATCTCTCTGAGTAAAGCTCTTAGCCACCAATCTCGCCTTGAATTTTCATCAACCAATTTATGGATTTCCATATTTGATTTGAAGATCCTTTTACAATTGATCAACCTAGAATCCACATGTCTACGAATAAGGGTCCAAGTATTGTTTAGAAAAAGTGACTTCATCTCTTCAATCATAGCATCAAGCATTTAGTCTTGTTCTTACTTGTTAGTGCAGAGGAGACATTAGATGATTCATTGTTTAATATCTCACTAGCAATACTAAAAAGTATGTAATTAGCTCTACATATCCATACCTTTACAGAGCTCTTATTGTTCTTATTATTCTATATTTGACAAACATGCAATCATAATTGTGTCTATCTTCACTGAGAGCTTATAGTTTCCCCTGTTCTAAATTATTACACTAGTTATATGACAATAGATATATGTCTAACCAATTTAATTGGGCTTTAATTCACCCTCATGCCCTCGTTTTTCCTTTACATGCACCTTTCTTCCCCATTCTCCATGTATTTTTCCATCTTCATTTCTATTTGAGCTCCAAAGCCACCAACTAGTCCCCCATTGTTCCCAATGAAGGAGCCACTGTTTGCAACCTTGCACTAGAGAAGATTATAGTTGCTCGTGCTTAAGGAGACCACTTCTCTTCCATTTTTGGTCGCGTTGAAACATACCAACATTCATATGTGTCACTTCTGCTGCTCAGGGTCATGATAAGTGCTCATTTTACATATTTTACACATGCATTTTAAAACTTATCTAGTTTGATTTCATTCAATATCTTAAGGATTTTACTCCCTTTCATCTAAATTTAACTTAAAGCATTTATATATGATCATGTGTGGCAATTTAATGTATTTTTGATTAATTTCTGCAATATTTGAAGAAATAGAGAAAAATGACTTGGGTTGTAGAATCACGACTTGAGAAACTTTAAGACAGTTTTTAGAATATTCAAATTTTGCCTCCACAGCTCAAGCAGAAGATATGGTGCTTAAGCCACACGAAGAAAAACTTCATTATGAAGTAACCTCAAGCACCAAGTTTTGGAGCTCAAATCATGGAGGAAACCCACCATTGAAGGAAGTTATATGATCAAACTACAAGAACTGCACTCAAGCTTTAAGAAAACCCTTCATGGAAGGAAAACTCACAAGCTTGACCACCATGATTAGAGCTACAACCAATCCAAATTTTTCTATTAATTAAGTGGCAGACCTCCTGTATTTCATCTAGAATTCATTCGTCAGGGGTGAGACATCACATTGAGTTTGATTTTTTTAGGTTTGTGACCTAGATATTAATGTGCTTCTAGGAACAATGAATGAATGTTGATAATTTAATGAAACAATAACCATGCATAAGAATAGAATAGTGAAATCTAATTCCTAACACACCTTATTTTATGTGTCACATTTTCTTTATTGATTTTGAGTTATGGGTCACTATCATTCTAAAAACCAAATATATATCTTGGTTTAATTAGTTGGATGGTACTCACTTTCATTTAGATGTGTCAGTTTGGTACTCGATTTTAAAAAGATGTCAATTGAGTCACAACTTTTGAAAATATACCTCAATTAAGTCCTTCTCAGCAAAAAAATATTTAAGGTATTGATATTTAAAATGACTTACAAAATTAAGTATTGATATTTATGGATATGACATTTGGTATTAGAGTCGAACCATTACACTTGCCAGTGTGATTGATCCTGAACCAGGACATCACCAGGTCATTACTTCGACTACCATTCGCAAGTGTCGCTATCGTTGCCTCTACTCGTGCTCGAGGAGACCACCTCTCTTCCACCATTAGTTGCATTGAAGGGGGCCAACATTCGTGCGTTGTTGTTTTCGTTGCCCTAGGTTTAAGGTTTTGCTGCCAATATCCTACGTCGCTACCCTGTGTTGCTTCCGCTGCCTTGGGTTTAGGATTTCGTTGTTGTTGTTCTGCATCACCATGCCTCGTTGTGCCTCACACTTGTTGTTACCTTGCACCCTTACTCAACCTTGCCTTTTTTTTAGCACTTTTAAGTTACTTATGTTTATTGAATGTTGATGCTAAATCCTACAAATGTGCATTTTTTTTATTGAATGCTATGAATAAATCCTGCAAATTTTTAAGATTGACTTCAATTGGGAAGAAACATTATCTCAACAATGGTGCTTAACTTCTTCTTTTGTCATCTACTCATTATCTCTAATTTCTTTGGCAAGATTTAAATAATAGTGTAGGTTTTTCTTGCGCTTAGATCGACAAAATCATATTTCTGAGAGCTAGTGAATATTGGAAGTGATAAAATGGTCAATAATGTTGATTTTTCTTGTGCTTAGATCACTAAAATCATATTTCTGAGAGCTAGTGAATATTGGAAGTGATGAAATGGTCAATATGGGTGGATGAAATGGTAAAGCAACATATTATAGTGATTACAAGTGCAACTAATGTAAACATGTCATATTTCCTACATCTGTAAAATCTACATTATTGATATAACCAATGTAAAATGTAACAAATAACCGATGTAATATGTAATCATTGTAGTAGTGTAGATAATAGTAGAAACAATTTTAGCCTAAAACACCTTTGAAACTTTAGCACTTATCAACATACATCTCAATCATAAAAAATATAGCAACACAATTGAGTGAGAAGAAAAATATAGGAATCAAATTACTAATTATCCTTTTATCATACTGACATATAATCACTTCCTACTGACATTAACATCAATTTAGTAAAAGGGACCATATTGATTCTATTTAACAAAGATTAAAACGACATTGAATAAAAAAAATAATATATAGGAACCAAAACAAATAAAAAACCTAAATACAAATAGCTAATTACTAATTAAGTCTTAATAGTATGTCAAATCAAAGTCTATGTCATCTAGAAATCTTGTATTAAGTAACAACATTCAGACTAATATACTTAACAACATTCAGACTAACATACTTAACTCGAGCACTATCACCATCTTTAATAAACTTAATCAAATTAGTAAAAGATGAGAAATATATAACAGAAAAAGTCTGTTGTAGTCAAGACTAGAAATGCAAAACAATATAATACATTCAAAGAAAACTCGAAAAGTACACTCAAACTATTTAACGAATCTAGATTATATTTATAAGCACTCTAGATTTCATTTATGAGCATGAGTCATGTTTTTTAAAATTAAAAGAATCTGTATATGCAAATATGTGACATCATGTGTATTGTGTAATTCATTATACGAACCCCCTTAATTAGATAACATCAACTCATGCATAAAGGAGGAAGATTCTTCAATGCCTATAACAACTAATGGCAATCGCTTTGTTAAGCTTTCTCGGTCCAAATTGTGTGGTGTGGGCATGCTACAACCTTCATGTACGTTTTAACGAACAAAGTACTCCACTTTCTCATCCTTCAAATAAAGCCATATTCATGAACAAACTTTAAATTTTATTTCTCATAATTTCACACCTTTTAGTATGAAATTAATACCTTTTGGTACAAATCACGTTCTTTCCACAAGTTTATATATGCAAGAGTACTCAAAAATCTTTTATTTATTTACTTTAAAAAAAGAAAAAAGAAAAAGAAACACTTTCCCTCTCACATTCTCACATGTATGATGAAAGACATTTTTATATTTATTAATAAATTACTTCTCTGAAAATATTTGTAAAAATAAAAAGCACATACGGGATCAGTATAAATTGGTCTTTTAACACTTATATATGATGAATTAAAGATTTATCAGATTTAACACTTATGTCTTATAATATTTGACTTCTTTTTTGCCTTAGCACAAATTCCTTAATGCTTGCCGCAACAAAGGCATGTTGCCACAACCGACATGAAGCCCTTGAACATTTTTATTTGAACTCATTGTTCATTTATCTATAGGCTTTTTGCGAACCATAGACTTGAAAAGAATTCATTTGTTTCATGAACTAAACTCGTCTCAATAATTTAAAACTTCACATGTGCTACGTGTGTAAGAGCAGTTGATGGAGTGATTAAAAAATCTAAGGTGATCCAACCAAAAAAAGAAAATATGATTTTATAATGTCAATACAAGGTTAAACTTGCTTTCTCAATAATTGAGTTCTGCATTGGGATTCCAGAATAATAATTTTAACCATGCATGCACGAGTGTGAAAATGAAAGATAAAACAAATTAAATACAAGAAATCGATGTCTATGTTTAGTTCCTATCGTTCCGATGGATAAGGTGTGGAAGAAACTCGCCGCGTCGTCAAGCTCAGGCAGAGAGAAGCTTCGAGAGGGACCTGTCCATTCGCCCCTATAATTTCACCACCTTAATGCCATCATCAAACACAAGCACTTGTTTATTAAAATAAGTGGAATCCACTGTTATTGCTATTTCAATAGCCTTTTTCTTATATCATTATTCCATTCTTCTAAATTGCTAATTATGTTAGTATCTTTTCCGAGAAAATATATAAAAATGTTAAGCTTAATTGTCTTTTCTTCACTTAGTACTATAATTATGTTTTTACTTTTTTTGGGTTTTTATTTGTGTTGATGATGTTGCTCAATAAGGTTTCAATTCTGTCAAATGGAATCTTCATATATCACACTTGTACAATTTTAATAATCTCATCATTGGAATGTTGAGGACCCAATTGATATAATTGGGATCTCTGTGGGTAAAATCGTACAATTATAATAATACTTAAAACACTAAAAGTGTATTTAAGTTAAAATGTTAAAAAGATAATAAGAAGAGAATGTCGTAAAAAAATAATTCTAATTATTTCTTGTAATTTAAACAACATTTTCTTCCATTAAAAGAATAATTGCCATTTTCCTTACCTAAATTGTATCAGTAAATAAAACAACCCAATCATCGCTACGTGGAATCCATAATGTTCCTTGTATACACACACAACAAATAAGAATATCCTGTGGCTTACGTATTATACCTAGTGCTAAAGGGGGTCACGTGTGAGCTCCATGGTGAGATTCTTACACGCTTCAAATTAAAAAAAGACATCAAAATTATCTTTGTTACAAACTTTCAACCATAGTTAGTTCTCAGTACCGTTATGCCACAAAACTTCTAAGTGGGTTTAGAAGCTATAAATACCATAGTGGGTGCAACGTTTTTCACTTAGGAGACACAAACAACATCAAGTGTTCTTCCTCTGTACACAAAACTCTGTTCCTAGTTCAGAGTACCGTCCTTTACCTCGTACACATATCAGAGAGAAAAAAAAAATGGAAGGAGATGGTTATTGTGGGGGTTTCTTTCAGAGGTGCAAGCCTTACATAGCCATGATTTCTCTGCAATTCGGGTTTGCGGGTATGAACATAATCACTAAGGTCTCCCTCAACCGTGGGATGAGCCACTATGTGCTTGTGGTTTATAGACACGCCTTTGCTACTGCGGCTATTGCTCCTTTTGCTCTTGTTCTTGAGAGGTACCTATGGCAGAAGAAAATACAAAAGTTTTCGCTTCCTTGTTTTGAATCTTTTCCTGATCAACCTTCTCATCTTCTTTTGTTTGTCATTGGCAGGAAAGTGAGGCCCAAGATTACATTTCTTATGTTCATGCAAATATTCGTGTTGGGTCTACTTGGGTAACTAATTTTGCTGCTCTGGACACCCGTGTTCATTATGATCGATGCATCCAGAAAAACATGTTCTAAAATTTTCCCTTTTTTGTTCTGTTTTTATAGGCCTGTGATTGATCAGAACTTGTACTACGCGGGGTTGAAATTCACTTCCCCGACCTACTCATGTGCAATAAGCAACATGCTCCCTGCAATGACATTTGTGATGGCTGCTATTTTCAGGTATATTTCAACACAATATCAGTGAATATTAACTCTTTTCATCTGTTATAAACTTATTACAATTTTTCTATTGTTGACCTGACATGTTTTTTTTCTCTGCTTGGGATGAATTAGGATGGAAAAGGTGGACATTAGAAAACTTAGATGCCAAGCAAAAGTGATAGGAACTATAGTAACAGTTGCTGGGGCCATGTTGATGACATTGTACAAAGGTCAAGTCATCAGTTTCTTGGGTTCTCAGTACATGCATCACCCCAGAAATTATGTTCCGGAAAACACCACTGGTTCTGGGGAAAAGGATTGGTTTAAAGGCTCTATTCTTCTCATAATTGCCACTCTTGCTTGGGCTTCTTTCTTCATCCTTCAGGCAAGTAATCAAACTCAAACTGTGGGGGGAAAGTACCTTACCTACTTCTTTGATTCTTATTCATGTGACTGACTCGTGTTACATTATGCTACGGTTAATGCAGGCAGTAACACTAAGAAAATACCCTGCTCAGCTCTCTCTCACAGCACTTGTGTGTGCCTTGGGTACACTGCAATCAATTGCAGTTACCTTTGTCATGGAGCACAGGCCATCTGTTTGGACCATTGGCTGGGATATGAACCTTCTTGCAGCAGCCTATGCTGTAAGTCTCAATTCATGAGCTTAGCACAGTAGTTTCAGATCATACAATCATTTTTTTTTTCTATTTTGGTGGGTATTTGTGAACCATAGGAGAGTCTAAATGGACGTATACTTTGGTGAACAGGGAATAATATCATCAGGAATCACCTACTATGTTCAAGGGATTGTCATGCAAAAGAAAGGGCCTGTTTTTGTAACTGCTTTCAGCCCTTTGATGATGATTATCGTAGCCATCATGGGTGCTTTCATCCTTGCAGAAAAAATATATCTTGGAGGGTAAGTACTCATACTCGTACTCGTAATCCTTCGCTCACTGTTCCCATTCCCAATGAACGGTTCATGCTTTTAGCCACAAAGAAACTTCGCTTTCATGCGGTTTCGTCTCACAGCTTATAAGTTGGTTTTAACGGAGCCACTTGGCTTTATCATAAACTAAAAGCTATGTATTTATTACATGAAAGTCGAAACATCGCAATCTTAAAAGGCTCACACTTTGAAACAGTGGTGGACATGTTTTCGGTGCTAATCCAATAACTGATGTGGATTCATCTACTTGTGATTTCAGGGTCACAGGAGCTGTTCTCATAGTAATGGGACTCTACGCAGTTCTGTGGGGCAAATACAAGGAGAACAAGGAGAAAGAAGCGGAGATAACCATTGAGGTGATGAAGTGTTGTTCAGAAAATGGGAGGCTGGAGACTGTGGTGGAAGATGCTGAAACAAACAACGATATTGAGATGCAAAAGGGTGAAGAAGCGTCCAGAGAGTTAAGGGTAGCCATTGTTGTTCCAAAAGTTTGAAGTGGTAGTGATGATTAGAAAGGGGAGAATGAATAATAGAGGCTGCAATGAAAAAGGGTCGTTAACTGAGGAGAGCAGAAAAATTACGAGGGGTTTTTGTTTTGTGTACTCACCATCTTTTTCGGAAAATTAACTAGAGTTTTCTTTTTTTTGGACCTTGTGTGGACCTTACTGTCCATAATGTAACTTAATTTTTGCACACTTTGGTGGAAAGGAAAATTGACATTGCAGAATTCTCTGTCTTTCTCTTTCTCTATACCAAGTGAATAATTCGCAGAATGTTAATTGCTGACATCTAATTGCAGGCATAAAGGGTCTAATCTACATGAAAGATTTCTATAATTTAAGCATTAGATGCTGCTTCTTTACCTTCTTAATTAATTTATTCATTAATTGAAGCTGAAACTTATCTAATCATACAAGACACAAGTTCCCTGATACTCGTTTGGCAGAATATTACAAGAACAAAGTAAAGTAACCTCAAGATTACATGCGAATGCTTGAAAGAAAGCATGGTACACTTGTACGCTAATTTATGCTTCCTGAACAAACAGAATTTCTCTGACATAGCCTTAAAAACCTAGTCAATTATCCCAAGGCTAGCTAAACTTACAGGGTAGAGGTAGATCTGTTTAATAAGATTTTAAATAAAAAAACTCTCACAGTAACTCTGCACGATAAAATTTATGATTAAGACTAATTTATAAAGTTCTAGTATTACACTTATCGTGCATAGGAATACGAATAAAGACTATGTTCTCTGCATAAGGCAATGCTCATTTCCCATAAATTTACAAGATTTTCTTGCTAAGATTTCACAATGTAACAAATACTAATCAACCTTTTGGGATTAGTCAACCTTTTATTCCAGATAATCAATGTTTAGTTCACAAAAAATAATCAACTTAGTTAGAACTAAGAAGAACTGGGACAGGAAATCAGGAATGTTCTAATTTCAATGGCCCAGCCACAAGATTTTATTCTAAATTAGTAATTAAGTTAAAGGATTATATCCTGAATTTCGGAGTAAAAATATTTCACTCTTGTTTTCAAGAACAGATTCTCTCCTATCTGTTTATGAATGAGCATCCAATTATGTGAATGTGATAGAACATATCCTTCACTCACTGAATATCTACTTGGGAGGAACAGTTGCATCACTGATTCAAAGTGATGCAACCGTGAGATTAAGAATGAGACCATCATTATGAGATGCAGATTTACAATTCCATAAAGTTCTGCACAAAACATTCTGATTCTTAAAACTCCTTTAAAAATGCAAAACCATGGTTCTGTCACCATCGTGTGTCAATTAAATGGCCAATTTGGAGGAAATGTGAAATGTTAGATACACTTCCACCAAACAGTGCCTCGTTTTGCTCTAACTTTGATTCTCGTGGAAGATTAGCATTGTGTTTTTCTTTGGTACTGTAGATGAACTGGTTTAAACATGGTTGACAAAGTCATTCTGAATTTCTTTGTTGTTTAGAGTTAGAACTCTATGTAATTCAACCTTGAAAGGCACACTGGGTAAATGAGAATTTGCAAAATGAAAATTTGAGGTTACCAAACAAATTTTGATGAAGTTTGTTTGCTCTTGGATTAATTAACAGTTTTGGAACTTTAACGAAGAAAATGGACATTAGTGGATGATTAGGCAGCATTATTTAATTGGTGGTAGATTCAGAATATGTTTGCTCTCATCTACAACAGAAAGAGTATGACAAAGGGTCCTTCTTCAAAAGTAATTAATTAATTTTGGAGTATGACTTTGTATCATGGACCTATATGCTAGCACCCACTAAAAATAAACAAAAAATTAGAGATATCTAATTAAAATCTTACTTCAAGAGAAAAAAAAAACGAATCTGAGTAAACACTTACAGCAGATAAGGAGAAAAACAAAGTTTTCTTTTTAAAAACAAACCTAAGTTAAAGCTTCAAATCAGCACTTTAACCTTGTTTCTTAAGATGAATCGATGCTAAATTTTCATACCTAATATTTTGTTAGTGTTTTGACAAAGTCATTGAAAAAGAGAAACGTACCATCGCTATAAAAGAATCCAGAGATCAAATCTCAAAAAAATACTTTCAAATTATATGTATTAACGTGCATTGAAATCCTTCAAGACTGTATCAACCATAGTGTGTAATCCAAAGGAATCATACTATTTTGGTATATTAAGTGGTATCAAGTCAAGAATAAATAAGATGTTTAAATGAATTTATTTTCTTAAAAATAACAAATTTAATTGATTATAAAGGATTGGTTTTATTATTGGTGGACTTGTGACCGAATAGTTAAATGGATTTCATGGTGTATATGTACATAGGTGAAGATTATGTCCATTAAAAATAAGACATTTATGAGCAAGTAATGCAAATTTCAGTTAATTATGTAAGATTGGATAGTCTTAAAATTCTCTTCTTAAAATAATATCAAATCATCCAAAATTTATCCTAATAAAAATTTGATATATTCTAATACTCACTATTTAACCATTATTAGATAACTGTTTAGTCTTATGATTATATATATATATATATATATATATATATATATATATATATATATATATATATATATATATATTTATTTTTTTTATTTATTTTATTATCTTTT
>Ga0214544_1002323_pt1 | contig 40132 bp, 20 predicted proteins | sample CNSS3metaG_FD_160074 | JGI IMG/M metagenome (GOLD analysis project Ga0214544, IMG submission 160074) | Root nodule microbial communities from cowpea collected in UCLA plant growth center, Los Angeles, California, USA - CNSS3 | ecosystem: Host-associated > Plants > Roots > Nodule | place: USA...
TCACAATGATTCCATGTAATATCTATTTCTTTCTTTCTCTTTGTTTGAGACATACTCTTTTTAATTCTACAAATAAGAATAAATTCAAACTAATATTTCTTCTTAAAAAAATATAAATTAACATTCACAATAAAAAAATATAAATTAACATTCAGAATAAAAAAATATAAATTAACATTCAGAATAAAAAAATTTAATATAACATTCAGAATAAAAAAATTTAAATTAACATTCAGAATAAAAAAATATAAAAAGAACTATCAAAATATAAAGTATAAAACGTATACTTTATTTTAAAGATTAATTATGTTTTAGTAAACTATGAAAAAGAAACATAAATTATGCTAAATTATTTTAAAGTATAAAACACATATTTTATTTCAAAAAGAAACGTAGATTCTGATCTTTATGCTAAAAAGATGGAATTTAAACAAAAAATAAAAACGTAAAGAAAGATCATGTGTGAAGGTTTCCGAAAAAGTGAAATAAAAGGTTGATGTGATGTACATTTACTTTTACAGTAAATTAAATATTATTAAAATTAAAAATCTAGAAACTTCATAAAAAGCAATATATGAAGAAGTCAGCGGCAGAAAACATTTGAAAACATTTGGGCAAAAAACATTTAGGCAAAAAACATTTGAGCAGAAAAAATTTGAGCAGAAAAAACCTGTTCCAAATGCTTTCAGGATGCTTTCTTCTTCACGCGGTGCTTTCTTCTTCACGGGCAGTCAAGTTTTTTATGCTTCTTCTTTTCTCTTTCACTTTATGCTTCTTCTCCACCTTCTTATGCATCTCATATTTCTTTTCCTTCTTAATTTATAACCAAATATCCTTTCAAATGTGACTCTTCAGTTTGGGTTTTTTCATTTTCGATGTGTATTGCATGTTGCGTGAAGCTCATCCGGTGTGAGTAGCAGGTCTGAGTAGCGTGTAGGTAGTGTGTCTCGTGAGATGTGTATTTTGAGAAATATTTTGGGGAAATGTAAGCGTGGGCAGAATCGGCTGAAACAAAACTGAATCGGGAATCATACGATTCCTACACGATTCAGAACACGATTCAAGTCAGAAAACGATTCATCTACTGATACGTTTCGTTTGACCAAAATTTCGAACCGTATCGCGATACGAATCGTACGATTCTAACGATTCTAACTACCATGGTTGGAACCCACTTATAAACTATGAAATCGCCTTATCTCTAGTCGATGTAGGACTTCTAACACATCCTTCTCATGCCGAGATATATATATCTCGTGCGTGGGACTAGAAATAGGTGGTCTGATAGTGGGTAAAACAAAATGTCCAAGAAATCTTGCTAAGATAGGCTTTTTAAACCATGGCTCTAATACCATATAGAATTGTATATATTCTGGATGTATTGTGTGTCTAATGCAAACCACACAATATTTATTTATACTATTGAATGGAGTCAATTACAATAAAGACACCTAATAATTAGGAATCAATCATACTAATTTCTGAGATTATGTAACAGTTAATTTCCTAGAAATCTGTAACAACTGATTATATTCTAACACTAGACAACAATGAAATTAGGTTAGAACCAAGGAAAAGAGTTGAATTGGAAGTAGATCGTCTATCATCAATGTCTGAAGCCTAATCACCATCACAAAAAGTTGCGAGAGAGATAAGCCTATGCAACAATGCTGGCTGAAAATGAAGTACATGAACAATGTTCCTTTTAGATACCTTAAAATGTGTTTTACTACAGTCCAATGTGAATCAAGCAGATATGTCATAAACTGGCATACTTTATTAACAGCAAAGCTTATTTCTCAGTGGGCTCAGAAGGAGACAAAAACAAAGATGGATGAATTCTATGTTCAAAAATACAAATTTGGACCTTGTTTGCATTGGATGAGTATTCAGAACCGGTGTAGGAGAGATTGACACCAAAGACATGGAACCACATGAACTGGAACTAGAATGAGAAACATGTGGTGTTAACTCACTAGCAGATGAAATGGAATTGTTGGATACTAGATTAATAGACAGTTGAGGTCGTGACAGATTGGGATTTAATGTAAAATACTGACCAACATCTATAACAGTATTTGGAGATTTAGGAAATAACTCAGAATAAGGAAACCAGTGTTCGTCAAATAAAACATGCTTGGAAAAAAATACATGACCACTAGAAGATAAACATTTACAACCTTCATGAAAATGAGAATAGCCTAGGAAAAGACATTCTTCAGTTCTAAAATCAAGTTTGTGAGATTTATATGGTAGTAAAAGAGAAAACAGGAGCATCCAAAAGTTGATGAACTTAAACATCTAGAGTTTTATAAAAAAATTTAATATGGAATGCAAAATTAAGAGAAGTTGTTGCTAATCTATTTATAAGATATACAGCAGTGACAAAGGCATAATCCCAAAACTGTAAAGGAAAGGATGCATGATTTAATAAGGTAAGACCTATCAAAACAATATGTCGATGTTTTTTCAATAACATCGTTTTGATGATGAGTATAGGACAAATGAGTCTATGAATGATACCATGATGAGCAAAAATGTTCATCAAGGGACGATATTTACCACTCCAATTAGATTTGGATGGCCTAAAACACTCAAATGACACTTATCTGTGACAACCAAGTTATTCTTCGTATTAACTCTAATCCTGTCTTTCATAAAAGGACCAAGCACATTGAGATTGACTGTCATTTTATTCTAGAAAAGATTATATTAAGAAACATCAAGACTAAATTTGTTAACTCAAGTTATCAATTAGCATATATTTTCACTAAATCTCTACAGGAACTTAGAATTGATTATATTTGAGGGAAAGTGTTAGATATTGTTAGTTACAATCTTGGCTTAGCCTATATTTTCTTTATTATTGTTCATTATAAATATATTACCCCATGTGTATTTTCTACATAAGGGGGAATTACTTCTATATCTAATTTTCACTATTTTCAACGTACTGCATTCCACATCATGTTTTTAGGTTTATGTGTTCTGACTAGGACCTATCTCAGGCTAAAGTTGACTTGATTGGCTATTCCAGGTTGCATTTGGATGCCATGTCAATGTTATTCTTATATGCTCTAACTCACCGATGATATAGCTCTGCTGATGTCAATACTAATTTTAATGAAAGCAAAGCCTATAAGCTAAATAAGAATCTAACATCAAGTAAATTAAAGAGAAAAAATGATAATACTTTCTTAGCAACTTACATGGGAATTTTTTCGTGAAAAGTAGCATGAAAAGAAATACAAGATGGATCTGCATAAAATACAAATGAGCTAAATAAGAATGCAGTAACATAAACAAAGAAAAATAGAAAAGGGAAATCAGTAAATTCAGAATTAATAGTTGCTACGTTCTATTGGTAATCCAGCCTCCCAACTTCAATTAAAGCTTCACATTACCAACAGCATAAACAACACACAATAAAATGGCAGCTAGCTACTGTTCTCTCTGACAGGATGTGAGACTGTTTACATAATAGACTTCATGTAGTCAATAGCAGATTGCAGCACAAAGTGTTTTACCTCATCAGATGGTCCACTGGGATAGTGGATATCAGGATTGCCACAATTTTAATATTATAATAATAAAATAATATTAAAACTCGTAATAAAGTTATTTAAAACTCGAATACAAAAATATAATTCATGATAAAGTATCAAGATCTGAACATTTTATTTTCTTCTCTATATTTTGATTAAAAGAAATTAGAAAACTCTGATTTTGAGCCACGGTCCAATACTTTGAACTTTAGAGTGAAGGTCTAAACATGATTTTTTTCATAGAACTAAAATACAAAAGTTAGTAAAGTACAACAGAAAAAAACTATGGTATCATTTAGTGTTAGGGTTCCAATTCTTTCTCTAGAGTAATTCGGGTCATGCACCCTTCTTTGACCCACTTTTCTGTCATCCAAATAGCAACAAGGGCAGTCAGGACTCGGACAACTATAAGTTGAAGAATGGGAGTTTGATGTGTTTTGGCTGCAAAACACCCTATTACAGCAGCAATAAGATAAGTCTTGAAGGAGCGGCAAGGTGACAGAGCAACAATCAAATTTCTTTCAATCCCAAAATTCTAGAGGGATGGTGGTAGAGCAAGAAGGCACGGGAAGATGTTAAGGGGATTTCAGTGCAAAACATATCTTTGAAGGTTTGGTCTTTAGTCAAGTCAAAAGGCATCGCTTAATTTATATTACTGACCTCACTTAGTAATATAAGGTGTGTGTTGTTGTTGTAGTGGTAGTTATTGTTACCAGCCATCATTCTAAATAAAGAGAGAAGTGTGAAGATGTTATAAACATCCGTTGAAAAATATCCAACTAACTAGATGAGTGAAATAATGTACGATTGATGTTATTCATTATTCTAAAACACACGATATAATTTCACTTATTCAGTAACCTTAAAACCATATTTTGCAAGTGCTGTAATCTAGGTAAAAGACACTTACATTGAATTTGGACGTTTGAAAATCTGAAGATCCCACACATCTTGAGGTATTACACTTGTATTCACAAAATCCTGGATGGAACCAAGTGTTGTTAGATTTATTAACACTAATCTCAAGATGTAAAATAGATAACTCACATTTGATGTTATATTACTAAGCAGCAGCAAAGAAGCATCCACCTGCATGAGTGTCTCTTTATCAATTTAAAATGGAAACTTACACAAAAAATAACCAAGAGAGAAACAATTTATAACTTCTCACATAATGATGATGATAATGATGATAACAATAGATAAAATATCCATCAAATAAAAAGGTTAACTACGCACTGTCCATCAATCAGTCTATCTATTTTAATTATAACAATGCTCACAACTAATAACAAGATAATTAAGTAGACCAAGCATACTGCAACACCATTCAACTTGCTTAAAGAGACTATATATCATTTTTACCATGAGATCTCTCTTAACATTTCCCCATGTCCTTCGTGGTCTCCTTTACCCCCATTTCACATACCAAAAAATATGCGATTTACTTTTCTCATTAATGCATTAAATAACCTTCTTTGTACACGTCCAAACCACCCTAACTGATTTTTGTCTTCGTTTCCTCAATTTTGGCAGCCAAACTGGGCACCAAAATAGTTACTGAATATGCTAATCAACTTAATGCTTTGTGGATGGAATTGGATCAATACATGGTCATTAACGCCAAGAGTTCAGAACACTCAGCAAGTTTAAGAGAGAACACTAAAAAAAATCGGGTGTATGATTTCTTGGTAGGCCTAAACCAAGAGTATGATCAAGTCAGGGTTCCAAATGTTGGGAAAGAAGAAGGTACCAAGACTCAATGAAATCATGGAAATTACTCAGAGTGAAGAAAGTAGGAGGAGTCTAATGCTAGAGACTCCTATTACATAAAATTTAACAATAATTGTTAATGGAACGGCAGCAATGGTTGCATACCAAAGGAAAGGACGCTCTCTTACAAAGATGGAAAGGAAAAACAAAGGAGTACTTAACCTATCTAAACAAATTAGGTTATACAGCCAAGATAAATCATTCAAACAAGGACTAATTAGATACCCATAAAAAACTACAATTTAAATTAGGAGCATATAGTTTTGTCAAGAGAAAACTTACAAGAGCATTAATATTGCTAATAATTGGTAACCCATGCACAATAGTGCTCCACAGTAGTTGCCAACCATTAATGAACTGCAAAAGTTAGTTTCTCACCAAATTAATGCATATTGTAAGGCAAAAAATAACATTCGGGAGAAGCAAAAGGAATAAACAATTCTCCAATGTAGCCCTACAACAAAAACAATTTGTCAACAAAACTGTTAAATTCAGTGACTAGCAGACTTGTAATGAATACATTCTTTTGAAATCAAACTATTAGAGTTAATAGAGAGAAAGAAGAGAGCAGGGAGAGAAAATTGAAACTGAAAAGGTAAATTCTGCACTGGTAAAATGTACAAAGGAAAACAAGGATTGAATTTATATTGGAGAATGAAAAAAAAAACAGGACGGTAAATAACAACTTGTAAAAAGAAAACAACTATAACAAAAGCTACATCAAACTGAATACACACTAACACAAACTAAATTCCAGTGAGAGATTATTCAAAATATTCAATTAGCCTAAATCAGACTTCAAGGTCAGCCCTTGTCCATACTGCATTTTGTTGTAATTCAATTATTAATATTGTGTAAATTCTTGAAATTGCTTGATTTATTGATTATTTGAAAAGAGTTTACAGGAATTGTGTGATTGCTACCTACATTCAATCTTTATTTAAATCAAAGAAAAATAAGAAATACATGAAGGAATGGCTGGTGACATCGAGGATGGGCATTGCTGAGGAATGGCCAGGAAAGGTGCCAAACATTGATAGAGGGACACACGGTACAGTCCACCCATGAAGAAAGGAAGAGAGAACTGAATCATGATCTTTTGGTACCAAACTACAGGAATTGTATGGTTGCTACAATAGTTCAATCTTAATTTATGATGAAAGAAAATTAAGGAAAAACATAAAGGAAATCTAAAACACATCCAAATTATAAGTTTTCCTATTTACAAATATTCAACAAGATTTTTCTCAAATACTATAACCAATTCAATAGAGTTAACCTAGATAATTAAATAGCCAACTAAAATGTAGACTTGCTTTCCTAGATAAAATTTAATACAAGCAGGAAAATAACTACGGGTGAATAGAATAGGATATGATCATCTATAACAAACAGCTTTTTCACATGTTCATCTTCCACGATGAACACTTTCATATATTTAGCATTAAAATTTGGAAGCATTTCAGACAATAAAGGATTGTGAAAATGTGTATGGGAGAGATAGAAACCTCATTAAAGGCAGAAGATGACACTGCAGATATCTCCATTCTTGAATTTGGCAGCAACAGAACAGAAGAAAGTTCCAGCAAACTCCTTCACATGCAACAGAACATACACAAGTTGAAATCCACAATACCAACTCAAATAGACCAATATGTTGTAATAATATGGGAAAATGAATTGAAGTCCTATAACGAACATAAAATGCAAGCACTGCTCTGTCTCCTTCACAAGAGATTATAAAACCGTACAAAGAAAACAGGGTGTAAATACCTCAGCGTCCACAGCAAACCATCATAGATACGATCACCATTCGAAGAATTCATGATTCTGCAATATTATCTGCACTTTGTTAATAATATTTATCATCAACATACCTTCTATTAATATTCAATTCAAATCATGAGAAGGTTAATTGGGAATTTTAAGAAAGTTCACATTCCAACCCAAAATCATCTTGCATTACCTCTAACTATCTAGAGAGAAAAAGGGTAACTTGACTATAGTAAAAAACACACAGCACCAGAGAGGCAAAGAGAAAAAGTACATGAATAAAACAAAATTGTAAGCAAAGAGCAGAAATAAAAACAGACGAAGAAGCAAAGAGCACAAATAAAATTGCAAATGGGATGACAAAAATCAAACTTCTCATCAAAAGAAAGGAGAAGGCAAGAGAATTAAGAATCTTAGTTTCCAACTACATCCTTTTCTATCCAGTGTTTTATGCTGAAAACCAACAATAATTTTAAATAAGAAACCTATGAATGGAGTCAAATTGACACAAATAATCACAGTACCTGTTCCTTTCTTAACCCCCACAATCTTAAAATTACCTTTCAAAGCTCATACATATGCCTTCAAACCAGTAGAGAAACATATCTTTGCAAATGCGAGTATGGAAGTTGCGAATCAAGGAACAAAATGCAGCATTCCTACACCATAGATCCTTCATCAGATTTTACCACAACAATGCTACTTTAAATCTCATCAAAAACCTAGAATATTCTCTATTAATAGAATACACTACAACAAATTGATTTCTGCATTACGATACCATCAAGGACTTTACTACAGAATATACATCCAAGAATAAGATCAAATATCATAAAAAAAAAAAAAAAAAAGAAAAAAAAAAAAAAAAAAATAAAAAAACCCAAAATTTTTTTAAAATTTAATAAATTAAAAAAATAAAAAAAAAAAAAAAAAAAAGAAAAAAATAAAAAAAAAAAAAAAAAAAAAAAAAAAAGATAAAATGACAATAAAAATCGAGAAAACCCAAAATTGTTTCAAAAGCTAATAACTTAAACACTCGGAAAAGGGTAGTGTGAAAAAATAATACAATTTCTACCAAAATTTTACATTTTTATTTATGGTAAATTTGTAATAAATACCACATCCAGTCCACACATGCACACAGTAAAAATTGCTTAACTGCCGTGAAGGGGTTAACTTGTTAGAATAGGTAGACTCACTTTTGCATTACCTATTTGGCACCTATGTATAGATCAACATATTTTTTTGTATTTCATTGATATAAGAACCCATATAATGAATGGATAAGCTACAAGAAAATAAAGATCTCCAAACATTCTTTCACATTTTCATTCCTATGTTAGTAATAGGATGGGATAATCTGGTTCCTCTTTTTCATTGTCCAGTGTGTTCAACGCAACCCCTACCATTGTTGTCTTCATGTCTCAACAAACTGGTTCAGTTTGTCTTATCGAGTGACAGAACCCTGTACTCATTGTCATCATCCATTGTTGCCTACTACCACCACAATATTTGAAACAAAGCACATGCTCTATAGCACCTCTCCTAGCTATGAATAGCCCATAGCCCAGCCATCTCGAAGGCCAACTCCTCCCCATGAGCCTCCATGTGTGGAATTTGTACACGGCACACAACAAGGCGTGTGTTGTCAACGGCCTTCTGACCAGTAGACTGACTTCACGCCACCTTTGTTATTGTCACCGGCCTCTTTAGTCTTTATTCCAACCTTTTTATCTTATTCTCAATTGATTTGGGTACAACCCACCTTCAACACCTTGCAGGTTTCCTTTTTAACCAATATGTTCTTTTATGCTCAAAAATAGCTTCTTCAGAATTTATCCACTCCTCTTTTGAGTCATCCATAATTACTTTAGAGAAGCTTAATGGCAAACTTACTTATCTTTGTCAGCATCAATTGTGCTTTGGTCTCTTGGAAAGGTTTTCCATGATTAATGTTTCCCTGTATAATTTTAATTACATAATTAGGAGATTTAATTACATTTCATAATTACAAGGATAAATAGGAGGATTAATAGGTTGGCAGTATATTTATATTTATTGTACAAGATCACTGGTCTTGAATTGTTGGGATAGCATATATCCATAAAAATTAGTATTTTCAGCTATTATATCTACGTATTCTATTGAAGAGCAATTTCTCCTTTATGAATAATATCAGAAACAGTCTTTTTGGTTTTGTTCTGTAGAAGTTGTTGTCCAAGGAAATTTGCATGAAATTTGCAACTCCAACAATCACCTTGCAGATATTTTGACTAAATCCTTGAGAGGACCTCGAAAAATCAATTTATAAGTTCCAAACTTAGTACATATAATACACAATATGAATGCACCGGCTTGAGGGGCAATGTCAAAATTGCTTAAGTTTTTTGAAGGTGGTTAACTTGTTAGAATAGGTTAACTAATCTTTGTATTACCTATTGGCATTTATGTGCAGATTATCATACCTTTTTGTATTGTACCCATACAAATGAATGAATTAGCTAAGAGAAAATGAGCTCTCTTAGGCCTTTTTTCATATTTATATTCTGAAGTCTTATAATTACTCCATTTCACATGTCATGACAAAACAACCACAATTGCGATCATGACCAATCATTTTTCTCTCTATGTTTCCATTTCTATAAGTAGATAAACCAATTGAGAATAATCAAATGCCTAATAATACAAACAATTAAATATCATCTTAATACATAAGAATTTTATTTCATTGTTAAGAACTCAAAATATTATAAGTAAACGAGGGAAAATTTTCATGGAGCAGCAACTTAGAAAGTTACTTTTTATCTAAACTAGAAGTTCTTGGCAAGTAAAACCATGGGGAACAAGACCTAGGTCTAAAATTGAATTTTCAATTCATTTCATTGCTGTGCTCCATAATTTCAGAAAAAAAAAATTAATCCTTTAACCTCTATGAAACCATAAGCCCACAAATTAGGCAGCATGATACCACAAGTTCAAAGTTTAAAGTGATAAATTTGAGAGCCAAATCAGAACCCTAGGCTTCCAAACAATCTAAGCATGGCATAGTATTAAACACAAGTCAGTGCATCAATTAATCCTCTGTGCAAAAGGCCTAAGCACAATCAACTTTTCAATATTATGAATATAAGGGAAAAAACCATGGTTGCACAAAAAATACAAAACGATCTTGGACATGGTATAAAACCAATAAGGCACATGTATAATATTGTTTATTAGATGTTCTATCATTATAAAACATATCTGATTAAGAAAAGCTAAATATTTTGAATAAGAGAACATACGAGTAGACAGAAGACAGATCAACAGATGGAGAAGACTCAAACCCAAAACAAAATTTAACTGATATAAATACCAACTAAAGTTAAAAGTTTTTCAAAATGATTGACTTGTATAATAGAATGACAACTATTATAGGAAAAGGGAAGAAAACAGTTGAAAAAGATAAGGTGAGAAAAACAAGTACTTAACAGAGAGGAACAAAAAATTATAGTCTGTGCCATTATGGCATACCACAGAATGTGTTGTGCAGTATAACGTCAAATTAGCTTATAAATTACCATAGCCATTTGCCTTTCATGAGTGCCTCCCTAAGGATCACAGCAGCAGGCTCCCTCTTGACCCGTTTTTCACTCAATGAGGATCTGGTTGTATTGAGGCATGCCTGAGGAATAAAAATTAGCCAGCAATATGGAAATTATATAGGGGAGAAAAGAAATAAAAATTAGTAATACATTATATCCCCAAAATAAAATAGCCAGTTTTTATCAACCAATAAACATTACTGGACATCAAATAAACAAATAACACTATACACATGACAGAATGGTGGTTTTCTGTTGAAGGAAAATATTAATAGTAGCACAAGCAAGAAAGTCTGCCAAACTAAATGGATCATCCCAACAACAAAAGCAAATGACACTAAGTTAAATTAGGGAGTAGGGGAGAAAAAGGCAATCCCTTTTTCTTCTGTCACAGGTTTCTCCCAACCTACTGAACCAAAGATTAATCCCACTCATACTGCTATAATTGTCACTGACCCAACAAGTTTTCTAGCATAGGGAATTGAATAAAGGTTCTACACTACATACATTGTCCCTACAACGTATGAGGAGCATAGAATACCAAACCACTACGTTAACCCATCAGATTAAAAAAAACTAATACAAAAGATACGTGTGAATAATAAGGAAAGTAAAGGGCTACATAAGAAGGCTGACCAGCTTATCTACATAGCTATTAAGATTTGACAGCAGACTTGAGTAGACAAAGTAAACTCTGATATTGTTGACCTAAACTGGAATGATACAAAGATGATGATCCTTTGTTACAGAAGTCCTATGTAAAATCAGAGGATTATCATCGACATGTGTCAGTTATAGCTAACTGTCTAACAGTAATAACTGTCACAAAGAAACAAGGAGATTACAAGTGAATTGTGAAAAACTAGAGAAATATCCCTAACAATATCACAGAAGGAAAATCTAATACAAACCATAAGCAGAAAACCAGAGATATCAACAAAGACAATACAACGTCAAGGCAAATCTGAAGGCATTTGCTAAGAGGGAGCTCATACTAATGCAGGCATTCTGCTCCAACTAATCACACCAAGGGCACTACAAAAAACCACACATATCCTTAAGATTTTGGCCTCCTTGCTTTTATTGAAACCTCTCAAACAAAAACATGAGAAACTGCTCAACAATATACCAGCAAAAGTAACATTCATCAAGCAAACCATGTAAAAACATAGAGGAAAAAGGAATCATAAGAAAGACCATGACTAGTCTTGCCATTAGGAATTAAATAATTATGTCAGAATCAATCAACACAGTTGCAGAGAGAAGATAATTGAGATAAAAAGACTTAAATACTAAATCGAGGGATTGACAGCTGAGTTTCTAGAAACTACCCTATAAAATAGAACTGCTGCAAGTTCCACCAATCCACATTGTGAGCTACTTAGAGCTCCTAATTTATCATCTTTATTTCCATCACCCCTGGGTAGAAAATTCAATAAGATCATCATGGATAACATCATTAAAAAGTTTATTAAGTTCACTGAAAAACACTAGAAGATCCAAACACTAAAAACACATCAACATGTTAGAAACACATACCGCAGCATGGAAGTACCAGACAAGCTACCTTGATCAAGATCCTTACAAATCACATCCAAAAGCTGTTCTACCAATAAACACCTATCAGCAGCACCTCTCATTAAACTCAACTGTATCCTTGCATAAAAAACAAGTGAATCCTGCAGCAGAAATATCAATAGAATAGTTTGAAAAAATTTGAAAATAATTTATAACTTAAGCAGCTATTTGCCTTAAAAAGAAATTGCAAGAGACCTTAAGGACTCGATCATGTGTCGCCAGCCAACTGTGGAACACAAACTGCTGCAGGGCATTATGAATTTCGAGCAACTCTAAGCCTAAATTTGGACCATCATTCAATAAATATGTATTTATACACTCAACAAGTTTACGTGCCATCTTGCTCTCATCCCTGAAAAAGTAAAAAAGAAATGGTATTGCACTATAGCAGAAAAGAATAATAGAAAAAAGAATTAATGAATCACAGTGGAAATACCTTATGAATGAACATATTCTAACAAAACCCTTGACAATGTTTTCTCTAACATTATCAGGGTAGTCTCCAGGGGGACATTTTAGGAGAGAATGAAGTGTCAAGATATAACGGAAGACCTCCTCCTTGGAACTATTGCTAATATTTTTTCCACTCAAGCTTGTTTCAACTTTCTCAATGTACAGAAACACCAGATCTATACAAAACAATTTGATTAAAAGGATGGTGGGGAGATTTAAATGGTATTGTTGATGAGATTGGAGGTAATGCAAGCCTTAAGTTTACAAAACACTTACTGCAGTAAACACGCCTCCTCATCTGGAAACTATAATCCCTAACAGACAATAGATGCCGAAGGACAACGCCATATTCAGACTGAAAGCTTGGAACATTGCTCAGAACATCCCAAACATGATTAAAAAGTAGTTTAACTACAGATGACAACGGTAACATTTTTCCTAAAAAGTAAAAAGAAAAACAAATAATTAAAAGAAACAAAGTGTATTAGTAAATATAAGATTAATTCCCATATTTCTCTTTGTAGAGTTTATTAAGAAGGTTATTACCAAAATTATATCAAAATAAAGCCTCAAAAGTGTCAAACAATTATTAAGTGATACATAACCACGTTATTTCCTTACAAGTAATGAAAACTGAGTAAATACCCAAATTGGTCCCTGAAATATTAGTGCCCTGGCTGATAGCTCCTTGATTAAAATTTTCATGTTAATGAATCCTTGAAAATTTTATTTGTTTGCATAGAAGTGATTCTGAATCAAATATAAGAAAAATATTGTATTTGTGTATAAATAGAACATATAGAACATTTGAAACAAGCTTGGTGCATAAGACATATATGCTCCAACTTGAGGGGAGTTTTAGAATATAATTAGTCATAATTAGCCATTAGCTGTTACAGATTCTAGGACACTAGGATCATTGATCCATGATAATTAAGAAAGAATTTATTGTATTTGATTTTGTAAATTGGTATAAATACATACTTTGTGGTGCACATTAGACACACAACATTCAGATAACACTTCTTTATATAAATGTATTAGTTGGAGTTCCTCGTTTGAATTTTCCAAACTATTATTTGTTTAAAATCAAAAGGGGGGAAAAGAACAAACATGTTCCAAACTAAACTACCTCCGACTGACCTGAACACTTGGCATCCTCCGCACGTTGAACAGCAATTCTAAGAGTCTTCGCATATATCACTTTTGGATTTCTCCGCTTACTTGAGGATATTTCCGCCGATGCCGATTTAATAAGTAATGAAACAAGAAAAGGCCATGTTTCAGCTGCGCCACAAAATTTTAAAATAAACAAATCAATCAATAGTGTACACCATACATCTTGGCTTTGGTACTATTAAAAATATTGCATCCACCAATGCTTGCAAAATTAACTTAAAAACGAATCTTACTGTGAGGAATTTCATCTGGTTTAAGCTTTGCAGTATTCAGTCCAATAAATTTACAGAAGTTATATGACCTTTCTCCTTCTAACCAAGTGTTTAACAACTTAATCCCTTCCTGTTGACATACAACAACAATGCCACTAATTAGAATAACACGGTCCTTACACTAAAGAGAGAATACATACAATGAATAAATATCATCCGACACTAATAAAAAAATAAAAAAATCAATGCGTAATAATTCTTAAATGTACTTGAAATACAGGCCAAATGTTACTCTGATTTCAGCTATCAGAACTGAAACATCATTTTGGTGAACCTTAATTAAAAATGTAGCTTATAAACATTTTTCATCCAGACTGTTGCAATTTTTGTAGAAGTAGAACTGAAAGAGAAAAGCTATAAATAATACAAAGAAGTTGATTAGACAATCCTTCTCTACTACTCTATTTCAAATTAATGCAACAATGAGGCACTCAGGAGACAGATTTCTTGATCGAAAACTAGAATATCGACACTAAAGTCAATTTATCGCTACATGCATAACATTAACAGGAACAAGAAATGCTCTTTTCCCATTCAAAATCACTGATTAGCGAAAGAAAGAAGTAGTAGAGAGTTGGAGAAAGGAAAATGACTTCGCGAGCTTTGACTTTATCGGATGAGAGTTTTTCAACAATCTCTTGAACGTCTCTGGAGGTGACTTTCGCCATGATCGGAACGCGCTCAACGGTATCACATTGAGTTTGAGGAATGGAAATAGATAAGGTAACTTGCAGGTAGGGTTTTAGGCGTTGAGAGATGTGGCGGGAGAAGAAAACGAAGGGTTCTAGTTGGGTTCTTGTCTGCACCACGCGTTTCAGTGAACTGTTTGAAACTAGACGACTAAAATGGAGATTGATCGAGGATTTCAGTTCTAGCACCCGTTTAACGTTTTAAATGGTTTACTTGTTTATTATTCGTAAAATTACCTCTATCTAAAATTTTGAAAAAATGAAAATTTATTTTATATTGGTAAAAATTATGAACCACAAGAATATTTACAACTCATATCTTGACTTTAATTGTAGTTTATATTTGTATTATTATAATCGTTGAAAATGACATTTTAATCGTATTAAGTAAATTCCTTCAACATTATAAGATTTTAAATTCTCTAAATTTGTATGATTTAAATTACTAACGTAATATGATTTAAGGTCTATAGAATATGATATTTGGGTATTTTAACGTTATTTATATTTAATCTGTAAACTAATAATATTTTTATGAGAAATAATTTTTTACATGGACAATTTTAATACATTTAATTTTAATTTAGATTCACACGGTAACAATCACACATTTATTATATTATATAAATATTTTATATATTTTTATATATATATATATATATATATATATATATATATATATATATCACGCATTTTTTTTTATTATCTTCAAAATAAATATATCAACATATATAGTATGTATCCAATACAATATCATATTCATGCATCATACTATACATGATAATAAAATTACTAAAACCATTATTGAAACTATAATCATACATTTTTATTATTTAGATTATTCCATTCTATAATTAAAATTTAAAAATTAAAATTATACCATTTGTAAGACCCATTTTTTCTGGTCTTATGTTAAAGGGTTTGGCCTTAACTTTTGGGCCTAAGGGTTGGCCCGCAAGGTGCCCAAAACCCCTAAATCAGTCCTAACCCTCTCATTCTGTCACACTTTGCAAAAATAGCTCTTTTCTCACTGCCACTTCCTTTCCAACAGAGCTTTGCTAGGGTTTGGCTCTCATTCCTCATTGAGCTAAGAAAACCCCATCCCAGTCCATGTAAGTTGATCTTCGACCCATATCTTCTTCTCTTTAGCCCTATTTTTCGTGGTCCAGTAGAGGTTCATCTGGATAACCTTGTTTCTCTTTCTGGGTCATTATTTCCAGCTCCTAAATCGGCTCACAGAGTTGTTGTGCTTGATTATGGAGTGCTTGTGTCTTCCGCTAGCATCTGTCCAAGTAAGGGAAGTTAGGGTTTCTCATTTTCAAGTCATATCTACTTGTGGTAACTTTGTTTCAGTGTTTAAAATGCTTGGGTGTTGTTATGAGAGCTTGTAATGTTGCTAAATGTCGTTGGGGTTCTTGAATGTTGGCTGTTGCACGAGGGAACAATAGTGAGCACTGGTTTTCTTGCCCAAGCAAGCGTGTCTCGCCTAGGCGAGATTAACAGAGGCTCGCCCAGGCCTTTTACGCGAGTTGTCGCTCAGGCAACCAATCTTCGTTTTGAGTGAGGGAATGTCTCGCTCAGGGGAGAAGGTCTCGCCTAAGCGAGAAAGTGCAAAAGGCCACTGTTCCTATTTGTCGAGCTCTCGCCAAGGCGAAAGGAGCTCGCCTGAGCGAGAGACCCTCTCGCCTAAGCAAGGAGCTAGGCGAAGAGTATGCGTGTTCTATTGTTTCTCTGTCCTTGGATGTTGGCTATATGTTTGGATTTGATTATACTTTTAAAACATGAATTGGGTGATTATGTATGAGTGAGATGTTTTATGGTATGTGATGGATAAATTTAACATGATTTGGGCATGTTGCATGTATGGAATGATTCATGGGCTAAAAATGATGAGTTGGTATGGAATATGAATGAAGGTTAGTTATAAATGTTGGCATGAGATTTGTATGCATAACAAGTACATATTGGGTTGGTGAAACATGATTGGTATGTGGTTAAGACGTAATTCCACGATAGTTTCATGGTGGTGCCTCATTGGTTAGGGCGTAATTCCATAGATCTCTAGGTGAGATCTCATGGTGGTGCCTCAGTTGGTCGGGACGTAATTCCATGACCCCTATTAGTGGGAGTTCATGGTGATGCCCCATTTATATAATTTAGTAAGGATTCAAGGTAAGGATTGCATCCTGACACTCTAAAGAGTCAGTTAGTCTCACATAGAGCGTACTAACTCGAGTTGTGAGAGTAGCAAGAGGCCTGAAACACTTTAAGGGCTAATCTTGTGTGTAGGGGAAAGAAACACTGTAACAATTAGCTCGGTAGAGCAGGAAAGGCCACCACAAGCTCGTAACATCCCAAGACTACCAAACTCGTTAGCTTAATACTAAGGAGGGCAATCTATCTGAACCCATCCGTACGAGCCACAACTCAAGAGTTCCTCGTGTTCATCTGCCATGCCGAGCCACAACTCAAGAGATGTCATTCCGAGCCATAACTCAAGGAATGCCACATGCTTAACTCCTATCCCGAGCCACAACTCAAGGGATACGTTCTGAGTCACAACTCAAGGAACACTAACAAGTCAACCTTTGAGATATCACCAAAGCTTTGTAGACCACGCGCATCCAAAGCAAGCAAAACACAACCTCAACCTCTACAATATTGTTGGGCGCTGCTGCTAAGCCAACAGGCGAAACGTGCTTCCAGACCGTGTGGCGGGGGACACGTGCCGCCAGGCGCCAAGCACCTTTTTTGCCATTATTTCTACATGTATCGCCTGGAGAGGCAACCCTTACCGCCAAGCGCCACGCGTTCCAGGTTTTCTCTGTTTTCGTAGATATCACCTAGCGAATCGTCCTCACCGCCAGGCGCTACACTAGTAATGCAAATTTACTGGGTTTTAGCACCACAAGACATACTACTTCTCTAATCCCAGCATAGAAACATACTGTAGCTTTCACCAAGTTCCAGATATCATATCCTATAGTCTTGTTTTCCACGCTTCTTAATTTATTAATAATAGTTCCATTCCCACATGGGTTCCCCAACCCAAAGTACCAACTAATTGATTTGTTGGAAGATCACTCTTATTAATGCACATTATTCCACTGTCCACTTTTTACCACTTACACACTATCATTAACCCTAGAAGTTACTGCATTCTCCACTCAATTCCACTTAACATAACAATTACACCATAACCAATATCTACACCGCATTTTCAACTTAGATGAATCCATTTAACATTTCCAACTCTCAAAAGTTATATTCTGCCTTGTTATCAACCACACTCTGGTTTAGTTAACTTGTAATGGACTATCATGACATCTAAACCTGTTAAAATCAATTTATAAGTTATGACTTGCCATTCTCATATAGTCCTACCTCATGCAATATTTATCCTTTAAATTGTATATCTAGCATATCCAAATTACCTTTTTAGTACTCCAAATGACTAGACTAAACTCCTCAACCCACACTGTACTCCAGCCACACAATGTCCACTGCTCTAGTATAATGCCTAGCGGAAATTTGGGTGCCACTAGGCAGTTCATCTTGTCTTGGAGCCTAGAAATTTTCCCCTTACATCTGCGAACCTTACCCATTCCTAGATTTCCAGATTCTCCCAAGGTTCACTTAATAGACTACACTCACGCGATTTAGATCATAGTTCATTCATAAACCTTTCAATACACAAAATTCTAATAACATTCTTTACTTAATTTGATCAAATACAAAAACCCCAATTTTTAAACCATAATAATCATATTTGACCCATTTCATTAAATTCCTTCGCATCACACTACAATTTCACCATAATCCCTTTTTCCCAAGCACCCATAATCAATTACAACTTTTTCCACGATTAGAATCAACCCAAAACTCTAAGAACATCAAAATTGAGCTGACATGGCTCGCGTCGCCTGATGGGTGCTCATCACTGCCAGGCCATTCAAACAAAACCTAGAAAACTAGGTGGAGGCACGTGTCGCCTGGTGGTCGGGATCATATCACTAGGCGATTCCTCTTCAAGAACCCAGAATCACGCAAAAAAGGATGAGTCCACTTGGCGGCAGTTCATCACCCTCTAGGCAGTTTCTGGAAAAATTCCAAAAAACACGAAATATACACAGTCTGGACAGAGTATATGCATCCAATTAATCATACATTTCATACAATTAAGAAATACGAATTAAAAGGAACGATTCAAGCTCCCATAATCTGTATTCCTTGCTTTAAAATTGATATGCCTAGAGGTCTTCCTTGATCAACAATGGCAACCCATTTTTCCTTTCACGAACCACACTCACTCTCTCTTTGAATGCAATGATAGCTCTTAATTTCCTCTTCTCACCTTGCTCAACAATGACACACTCAGAAACCTTTCTTCTCACCCAAAATTGGTCTTTTAATGGTGTCTTAATGGTAGGTTAATGTTCTAAAACGAAAATAGGTTTAATGTTGATGGTAATTGCCATTCAAGGATCATTATGAGCTGTTTTTCAGCCCCTCTTGGCCAGCTAGGGTTCCTTTGCCCTTTCACATTCATGCTAAAGAAAATTTTGTCAAAAAAAAAGTTTAATGTGGATCTACCGAGATTCAAACCCACAACCATGTCAATGTCAAGTTAATGCACAACCATTCAACCAATTTATGTTTTATGATAATTCCTATAATTCTAGGATTATATTATCACTCATCATGATCAAGTATATTATTAAAATAAATAATCAATTAAATAACACATAAATGACATACATAGGACTCAAACCCAAGTCTTCTCACACAATCAACTACTCTAAACCATTTAAGCTAATACGTTTCCACGTCACAACAATCAACATTTAATTTTATAAAGGCTCTCAATACCCGCATTTATTAATTAATTATTTATTTAATTAATTAAATTTAGCAGATCTTACACGCTCGACGTCACTCGACATCGAAGGTGGAAAGGCTGCAGTATTTTTTTAAATTAACTTCGGTTAGTCTGGCAACCAACGTCAATTTTGACGTTTTATTTACAAAAATGCCACCGATCATTTTTAACGTTTGGGTTTTCTTGGACAGATGTGCAATGGATGACATTATAAGCTATTTTTGCATTAGTGTCTTGCACCCCTTTTTTTCTTCATGTAACACCATAAAAGTTCTAATTTCCAAGCAACCCTTTATTAAAATTATAAATAAAAATCTTTATAGATTTTAATTTTTTATATTTTTTAAATTGAGTATTCCGGAAGGTATTTCGGGATTTGGAAAATGGGTTTCAGAACACTTCATTTGAAAAGTATGAAAACATATATTTTGGATTGAATGTTTCGGAAGGTATGTTTGAATCAAAAATATATTTTGGAACAATCAATTTGGAAATAAAAATAAAATTCAAAATAGGTGTTCCAGAAGTAATTCCTGCAACAATACTTGCCCCATGAGACTCAACATTGTCCTCAAGGTGGTGTAGAAGCTTCAACTCTTCCCATTTCTCCCCAAATGTATAATCTGGTGACAGACCAGTCCACTAAACTATAGCCATCTTGGTTGACTGGTTGTCAAGGATGATGGTTGTCACAGGGTGGTTGTCCCTAGAATCCGTGGTTAATTCATCCATAGTGGCGATAATAGCTTAGGCATAATCGACGGTGTGAAAGTTTATGTAACTGGAAAGGGAGACCAAAGACGTACTGAATGCAAACATAAGTGCTTGGATAAATCTGATAGTTTTTCTTCATGTAGACGAGCCAAACCCGCTGCCTGCAACAAAGAAGTTGGTTGTTGGGCTAAGACCTTAAGTCAGATCTCTGATTTGAGTCTGGAAATGAAATTACTCAAAAGGAAAGGGGGAGGTAAACCCACAATGCGGTTAGCAAGAACCTCAAACTCATATAAGTAAACCGAAACTGAGGAAAGTTAGGTCAACTTGAAAAGCTTACCTCGGGGGTTATCATAGGCGATAAGAATAAAACGAGTTTTCAGGGCTTGTAAGAATTGTTGCCATGACTCGATTTGGCCATTATGGTACATCCATTGGTACCAAGAGAGTGTTAAACCATCTAGATAAAAAGATGCGACAGTGATGCATTTTTCCTCGGGTGTGTGATGGTAATTGAAGAATTGAGAAATTTTAAAGATCCAGCCACAGGGGTCAGTACCATCAAATTGGGGAACATCCAACTTAAGGAAATGGCGTTGAGGAGTAAGAGGATCTGACATCCCACGCGACGATCCATCAGAAGAGGATTCCAAATTAGTAATGCGAAGGGCAATCTCATCCATGCGATGGGTCACACTAGTAAGAACCTAAATGACCTCATCCAACTTCTTAGAGTGGGAACAAGTGGTGGCCATGGAAGGAATTCAGTTCAATGAAAGCACTAATTGATGGGAGATATGCGCGCAAAGTTCTGAATTCAAGGACAAAACAAGCTTCCAAGAATAATAGAAGAGAAGAGAGAGAATTAACTTTTTTCATTCCCCTTTTGGCTCCCATTATTACAATATATATAGTCTGTAATATTCCCTATTCATACACACAAAACAAAGCACATGCAATCCTAACAACCATATTCTAGAACATGTTGAGTCATAGGTTAATAGTGAAAGTAGTCATTCCACCCTATAGGCCTATATATGGCACATTTGGGCTTATTCTCCCTAATGATTGGGCTTGGTGAAATGTGCCCTGCAACATTGCACCATTGTTGCAGCACCTTTGTATGTGAAAACGAATTTGGCCCAAACAACGCTGTCCACCACGAGAACTAGTAACCACCGCTGTCCATTGTCCCAGCCCATGTTCTACCATCACGAATGTGAAGTGTGAGCCCTCCTTCGTCAAATCCACCAACCAATGCGAACCCAATACCTCAAATGCATCCCAGAAACCATCGATATGGGTGAAAGGAAGAACGAAAGAAAGAAAACAAAACCCCACACAAACCTAAGATTCTTTCTATACAATTCATGCAACACATCCACAAATAATCAAGAAGAAACCATCCCTCTCACTTGTAGGTTTATGCAACCAATATACAAGGAAACCATAGTAATTGTAAAAGAAAAATAAGAAAAACATTCAAGCATTGTGGAGTGTACATACATCAAAGAAAACAACAAGGGTCATGCATCAAACCAAAGAAGTGATAAGAAATATACAAGTTCAGCTTGCCCTACTTGGAAATCCCGCTACACTTGTTCCACTAGCGTTCTTCTTTGCCTTAACTTTGATCTCCACCCTTAAGACCTCCTCCCAACCTTTTAACACTCTTCTAACTCAACTCTTTAGGGTTCTGAACTACCTTATTGTTAGCCACACGAAAATATGTTGTTCTCTTCACTTTTCTAGCACTAAAACTAATTTAATTAAAATAAAAACGAATTTAATTTAAATCTAATATTTAATTTCGTCCTGAATGTCTAATTAAGTTCAATTAACCCCTTTGTTTGCGTCCATGTTCATAGAACATACCTTCAGCTCTTCACCTACCTAAGATCGTCACCAAGGCAAAAAAAAGTATTATAATTTTTCTCTAGACAAGGTTCAAACACACCACCACCCAATTAAATTAACACGCAAATAGCATCAACAGGACTTAAACCCAAGTTCTTTCATAAGGACCAAATATTCTCAACCACTTAAGCTAGTGTTACTCCTTGTCTTCTCTCTCTACATTAATTAACTTAGGGATTCCCACCCTCACATTAATTAAATAAACATTTATTTATTTATTTAATTTTCACGGGTCTTAGAGCTGACCCATGGTTCGCATAAAAGAAAAAGAAAATAAGAAAAAAGTTGCACTTTTGTATATTGATTACTTTCGTTCTCGACTTCTTGTATCAATGGAAAAGATAAGTGTTATGTATTTTTGAATGTGCTAAAATTTGAAGAATACATCATGTATCTCAAAGTACAAATATGAATATGATGAAAATGTTGAATTATCAATTTATCATTCAACTCTCCAAAGTCTTTGCTAAATTTTGTGAATTTGTTTAAATTTCTCAATTTGTTGAACATTGAAAACATTATCATAAGAATTAAAAAAAATAGGCGGGCTCGTGGGCCAGAACTTATACAAGGCGGGCCAAACTTTTCAGCCCACTTTTTAATGCGAGGTAGGCCAGCCCGACTCGTATTTTGCGGGCCAAGTATGGGATGGGTCGACCCGCATTGCCACCCTTACTTTTAGTTTTCTAAATGAACGCAAACATTGTTCTTCTGTGAAGCTTTTGTTGACCTAAAAGTTTCAACATTATGATTTTATTCTTCTTAAGTTATTTTATATAAGTTCTAAAGAAAGAAGTTGTTGTGAAATTGTTTTTGGCTGTTGAGCAATTTAAACTCTTTTGTATGTCTTTCCTTTGTCTACTAAGCTTGGTATTAACAAATGCATTAAATTCACTTTATACAACAAGAACTACTCTTTTTTGCTTTTTATAACATCCTCGTAGTTGGATTTACTTATCTCTTCTCAGCCAACATGTATTTTTCTTGAGTTTGTTTAAAGTACAATGTCATACGAAGTAAATAGTTCTTATAGAGTTGACAATCCATGGTTTAGTGAATTGTTGGAGAAAAAAAACTTTAGCTCTATGTAAAAGAGATCTTTAGATTTCACTTGTCATTTACTAACAATTCTCTTTGTCAAATGGAAGTAATGGACATTCCTTGCAACATATAATAAGTATTAATGTGTTGCATGAGGTTAGCTTACTTCTATGTGATCATCATTTGAACATATACATCATGTCAAACATAAAATGATATCTCACATTATTGTATCTTCTGTCAAACAAAATACTTACATCTTACATAATCTGTTGTTGAATTAAATTAATCATGATAATATTTTATACTTGGTTATTTTTAGCACTTAATCAAAATCATAGAATGTTGGACTTTTTCTCTAACAATTTTTTTCTTCTATTAAAATTTCTAATTGGCTCACTTTTATCATTTGTGGTTTTACTTTTTAATGATATATTTTAGTTTTATACACCATATTGTTTTCTTTGTGGCTTTCTAGATTTTTGGATTGTTATTGTTTAATTCTTAGTTCATTAGTTAAGATTTGATTTTATATGATTCTAAATGTTCAAAATTCAATGTTATTGAAGTATAATTGGCTTTTTGTTGTTGTTGTAAAACTTGAATTACACATTAAATTGAATATAAAGTTATGGTTGTTTTTCTTATTGGATCATAACTCTAATTTAAATTGAATACATTGGACCAATTTGTATTAGCTTGTTTGGAGTGGAATGTGGAGACATTTGTGTATGAGTTATTAATGTTCACCATAATCAACCTATGCAACACTTTTGATGTTTCATTTTTTTTGAACTTGATAAAGAAAGGAACTAAACTTAAAAGAAAAACTAGACTTGGACATGCATTTGAATAATTGTCACATGGGGTATTTTTAGTGAAAGGAATAGAAGCAATCATCTTCAAGAATGGGAGGAAAGACAAAGAAGACAACTTTAACTTAACACAAATGAAAGTTTTGGCACAACTGACAACCTGAATTGATGTAAACCAAAAATGTTTGCAAGACAAATTAAAAGAAAATGTATTTGACATTAACTAAAAATCACTATTAGTGTTGATAAAGAAAGCCTTAACTAATCTTGATTGAAAAATATTTTTTACTAGCATTCCTAGTAATGTCAGATGAAAAATAAATATGATCAATTTTAATTTAAAAGAAATATTTTGACAACATTTATTAGTAAATAATGTTTAAATTATGATATTCAAACTTCAACCTAGCCAACAATGTGTATATCTTAGAAAATCAATGCCACTCCTAACCAAAAATAGTTAAAAAAGGTATTAGAAAAGAAGAGACAAAATTTGAGAAAATATACTAATAGAAAACACATAAATTTGAAAATATGAAAAAAAAAAATTCAAGTTCTTACTTCTTTTAGGTGTAATTTAGAATTATTTGAAATTCTTATTCAAACAATATATTTTGTTTTTAAATTTTTTATGAAAATGAATTATTAAAATTCTCTATACAATTTAACCATTTAATTTTATAGATGATTTAATGGTCCATTAACTATTTATGAAGATTCATTGGATACCTCATTACTGTTGCATAAACCTTTTATGGTTATTTTGGACGTTAGGCTACAGTTAACGAATTGTAGTATATCAGATTATAGTCTATAACAAACATCTTAAACTACGAGAGATAATTGTAGTATATAATTTCTGATAGGCTACAATTCTTTTTAAAAGCGTAGCCTATTTGTATCCAAATAGATTACATTTTTCACAATGGAAGCAACTATGAGAGGACCAAAAAGGCTAGTCACAATGTAGGTTACTAAGAAGCTTAAAGGGACCACTCTTTCAATTGCTAGTTAAGTACAAGACGAGTCAATTAGAGGCTAAACACAAACAAAGGAGAAAGAAAATAAGAGGGACCCAAAACCTAAATGTGGGTTCTTCCAAACTAAAACGAGGAGGAACGAGGGAAGAGAAAAATATTCTCTCTTTCACGGTTGGTTATTGAGCACAAAGACGAGTCAATTAGAGGATAAAAACGAACATAGGAGGAAGAAAACAAGATGAACCAACACAAACCTGAACGTGGGTGCTTTCAAACAAAAATGAAGAAGAATAAAGGGATAAAGCTTATCTCTTTTGTGGTAGAGGAAAAGAACGAGTTCTGCAGTGGCAAGAAATAACAAATGTTTTCATGGGATAGTAAAAAATGAAGAAAATAATCCTATTCAGGAAGGTAAATGCAATTATTAAGATAAAATCATAGCATATACTAATATATATTACAGTTCATTTGAGTAACCGTAGTCTAAAGTGAGATTGTCTAACTTTAGACTACGATTACTCTAAAAAATTATCCCATATACTTGTATATGAAAAATAGAGCCTAGGCTGACGTAATAAGATTTTTTAAAATGCGGTTAAAGACTAGGCTACGATTAAAATAAATATTCTACAGTTCCTTGAAGTAACCATAGCCTAAAGTGAAAATGTCTAACTTTATGTTAGAATTTCTCAAAGAAATCAATGTTTCAATCATAGTCTATTCTTTGAGAGTATTCTGAAAAATTTTGTTAGACCCCTTTCTTTTTGTCTTATAAGTTAAGGGCTTGGCCTTCTTAGTGGGTCCAAGGTCAGCCCACTTAGTAACCCCAAGACCCCTTCCAGTCACTTACCCTTTCATTTTGTTTCTTTTCTCTAAAAATAGTTCCCCTCCCTTCTCCATCTTTTGAGCAGAAGTTGTAACATCCCTGATAGATATTACTTAATTAAATTTTTAAAGATATAAAAGAAGTTTAAATGTCGCAATTTTATTAATCCCAGATGCGGGAAAAATCAAAATTTAACATTCAATGCAACAACATTCAATGAAATTAAATCCAAAAGGTATTACAAGTTCCAAATAAATCATGAAAACATAGCAAATCCCTGGCTCTAATTCCCAGCTAGCCCCTCTCTCCGTCTCGGGTGTTAGTAGCATCACATGTATCATCAACTGCTCCCGTGTAAAGAATTACACGATCATCGCCAAGCACAAACAAAAAGGGTGAGCTCGACAATATAAGAAATCACATAAATTAAATAATATAAAAGACCCAATTATATTATCATAATTAGACCTTGGTTACATTCTCAACACTCCCAAGGCTTTTCAACCTCCAACATAACAACAAAGTTAGCCATGGACTCAGGATTTATGATGCTCACACGAACCTGCCCGCTCGTGGTCATGCCTCTACGAACCTCCCCGCTCGTAATCCTACTCTACGGACATGCCCGCCCGTAGTCTAACACATGTGATCCACTAGCTACGTATCTCCCCACACGCAGCATCTCTCAACTATGAGCACGGATCATACGAACCTACCTCGCTCGTATCCCCACAGGAGAGTAAATATGTATGAACCTCCCCGCTCATACAATCACATGCCAACCACCATCCATGAACCTACCCGATCATGGCTTAGCATCTCTTGATCCACGTTCTCATCAATGCGTACAAACAATACACACAAACTGCACTAAAAACTCGCTTAGGCTAGAAGCCTTAGCTTAAGCGACTAGGCCTGTCTCGCTCAGGCTAAGCTTTCTCGCTTGAGCGAGCGTGCTAACCTGGTTTATCTGCAAAGTGTCACTTAGGCGAGTCTCTCCTCGCCTGGGCGAGATCACCCTTCGTCTAACACCAAAAACTCTCGCCTAGGCGACGAGTTAAGCTTTACACAAAGTTAAACACGAGGTCTCGCTTAAGCGAGAACCTCTCGCCTGGGCGAAAAGCCTTGTCGCCCAAACATCAATCTCCTCGCCCAAACATCAATCACACCCCTCGATTTCTCGCTTAGGCGAGAGGTACTCGCTTGAGCGAGATAACAGGTCGCCCAAAAACCTGGGCACTCCGCCTATGCGAGTAGCTCGAGCAGAAACAGAATCACGACTCTACAACTTTCGTCTGGGCGAGCCTGGCTCGCCTGAGCGAGAATACATATTGGTTCCCTGTTATGCGCACACGAACACACAAACCATGCCAAAACCTTATCCCAAAATTGACAACCAATCCCTTCCATCATTCCAGTATTACGAACCTGTTTTAGACCCCAAAATTTGACCCCCCAAATAATGCAATTAAACCATAATCACATACAGTATCAAAAACCCCATTATTTTCATATACTCTCATAAAAGAGTGCTTATACAACATACATCAGTCAAGGTTCAACCCAATCACATAGAGCATGAAAATTAAATGGCAAGGATACATATATTCGTGCATAACACTGCAGTAAACAAAATCAGTACAATCATATAATTATTTATACAGAAGAGCTCCCCTAACCTGGTTTTTTTCTCAGCTTCAAATAAAAGAAGATGGATGGTTCTTCTGGCCCCAAATTGGTTTCCCTTGGTGCTCTCCCAACTCAACTCTCTTGAATTTCCTCTAACCCTCTTTTCACTCAATTTTCGTGCTCCTTACCACTCTCTAGGTTTTCAGACTTCAAAACCCTCTTCATTACTCTATTTTCCCTTTTTATATGGTCCTAAATATGGTTAATGGCAAAAAAAAAACGAAATAGGCTTTTTAATTATTTATAATTGCCTTTCATAGCTCATTATGGGCTGTTTTCTTTCCCTTCTCTTGGCTGCCCAATGTCTCTAAGGTTTCTCCACCCTTTCACATCCAGACCACAAGTACTTTAACAAAAATAAAGAGATTAATTTTTTTCTCAGCTTCAAATAAAAGAATATGGGTGGTTCTTCTGGCCCGAAATTGGTTTCCCTTGGTGCTCTCCCAACTCAACTCTCTTGGATTTCCTGTAATCCTCTTTTCACTCAATTTCCGTGCTCCTTACCACTCTCTAGGTTTTCAGACTTCAAAACCCTCCTCATTACTCTATTTGCCCTTTTTATACGGTCCTAAATATGGTTAATGGCAAAAAAAAAACGAAATAGGCTTTTTAATTATTTATAATTGCCTTTCATAGCTCATTATGGGTTGTTTTCTTTCCCTTCTCTTGGGAGCCCAATGTCTCGAAGGTTTCTCCATCCTTTCACCTTCAGACCACAAGTACTTTAACAATAATAAAGAGATTAATTTGTTCTCAGCAAGGGTTGAACCCACAACCACTCAATCACAAGGCAATTGCACAACCAAATCAATCAAATTCATATTTTATGATAATCCCCAATATTTTAGGATTTCATTATCACATCTCACATTCAAATATATCACTAAAATAATTGCACAAATTAAATAACACATAATTGGCATACATAGGGCTCGAATCCAAGTCCTCTCACACAACCAAGTACTCTCAACCATTTAAGCTAGTACTCTTCCACGTCACAACAATTAACATTAAATGCCATAAAGGCTTCTACCACCCATATTTATTAAATAATTATTTATTTAATTATTTAAATTTCTCGGATCTTACAGAAGCTCTGCTACGGCACAATTAGAACCTCCCTAAAGCTACTCGAACTCTTCCTCCGTGTAAGTTGAGCTCGAACCTCCTCTTCTCTTTTTCATTCCTGTTGCTTTGGCTCTATCTTGTGTTGTCTCTAGAGCCTTATTCTAGTCACTATGTACCTGTTTTTAAGCATCTTAAATTGTTTCGGAGTAGCAGTGCTCCTTTCCTCTTAGGGCTCATCTTGTCAAAAGTGATAGCATCTACCAAAGGTAAGGGAAGCTAGGGTGTCACACGTTTTCAAGTTATTATGCTAGTTTTTTGTCTGTTTCACATTTTTTATTCTTGAATGATGTTGGTGAATGTGTGAAAATATATGGCTTGTGTTTGGTGTTAATATCTGGTAATGCATGCGTGAGCAGGGGAGGAACATGTTGTTTTCTCCTAAGCGAGTGGCTCTCGCCTAGGCGAAAATAGTAGAAGTTCGCCCCTGGTTTGTACTTGAACTCTCGCTTAGGTGACGAGCTTACATTTTGAGCGACGAGTCATCTCGCTCAGGCGAGAAGGTCTCGCTTAAGTGAGAACCCATAAAAACCTGCAGTGTTCATTGTTCAAACCCTCACCTAGGCAAGATGGGCTCGCTGAAGCGAGAGAATCTCTTTCGCTTGAGCGAGGACCTCTAGCTTAGGCGAGACTTTCACAGAAAACATTATATTGGCTAAAATTGTTCCTTGATTATTTATTTACCTTTCAAACTTGAAGTATATGATCATGCATGTTTGGTATGCTTTAATAACACCAAAATTTTACTGTATTTGGTGTGAAATGATAAATGGATTGGTTGGTTGGTTGGTCTTGGACATGAGAATGAAATGTTTTGAGATATCATGTGAATCTGGTGTGAGGAACATGGTTGGTATGAGATAGACTTAATTCCATGAGCCTCTTGGGGAGACCTCATGATAGTGTTGTAGTGTATATAATTAGATAAGAATTCAAGTAAGGTTGCATCCTGAAACTCAAAAGAATCAGTCAGTCTCACATAGAGCAGAATGATTCAAGTGGTGAGAGTTGCAGGAGGCCCTAGTCTTTGGTAGGATAATGACCTAGATGATCATAGGCTAACCTTGTGCGTGTAGAGTAGTAGAGGCCACCACAAGTGTAGGCATCCAGCGAATCGTATCTCATTATATGTATCCAGATAATTAAGTCATAGAGTCCTGTTTGTTTGCTATCACATGATTGAATGCCTACTGTTTTAATTATCTGCTTGCTATAACATGTTCAAAATTTCTTTTTTACTCTAGCTTACCTTTTTGCTTGTGTCTGTTTTCTTGTGTGGTTTTTCCTTTTGCAATGATCATCAATTAATTGGTGTGAGCAGATTTGGAAACCCCTAGTGATCGTCAAGACGATGGGAATGCAGTAGTCTAGTGGTCCACGAGTTGGTCTTGGGCTTACTAATGAGCTCCTTTGTTGCACAATTACATTTCAAATTATTTGCTGTGTGAGCAAAATTCTAATTCTATCTATTTTAGATAATTTTGTTTATGGCAATGTTTGGTGCCTTTAGCTTTCTTACATGGTATATTTGTGGATGACTGTAACAGTGAATCCCTTAGACTCTTTGTCTTATGTTCTATTTTATATCATATTCATGTGATGTTTTATTTAGTAAATTTATTCTATTTAAATGGGATGCCACAAATTTGACATCACCATATGCTATGCTTTTGGTATAACAAAAGTTTATTTGAATAGTAAAATCTTATATCTTGTCGATACTTACGAATTAAAATTAACTTAACAAACTTTTTTTATTTAAGTTTACATTTTTAAAAACATGTTTTAAAAAAATTCAATTTCAGTTTTACTAAAAATATATTTTTAATTGCATCAAAATGTATTATTTTTAGGTTAAAGTACTCTATTAGTCCACGTTTTTGTTCAAAAATCTCAATTAGGTCCTAAGATTTTTTTAAGTCTCAATTAGGTCCACATTTTTGAAAATGCGTAACATATACTAACGGAATGGACCTAATTGTTACGAATTTTAAAAAATATGGACATAATTGAGACTTAAAAAAATCTTAAGACCTAATTGAGATTTTTGAAAAAAAACGTGGACCAATGAAGTATTTTAACCTTATTTTATGAATGAATATATCCATCTATAAATATAAAAAAATGTTAATGAATTAATTACATTAATTTTTTTTAACTAAACAGATCAAAATAACTTAATAACTTTTTTATTTGAAATAAAATATATCCTATGCATCCAATCTTTTTTTAACTAAACAGATCAAAATAAATTTAAGATACAATAAATTTATTATTCAGTCTTTATACAAAACCCTACCCAATAAGACAAAGACCAATACCTAACTAGAAAACGACGGTGCCCTCGAGGGAAAATCTTAAAGGGATATAAGTGGTCGGGTGCCTTAGGCAAAGGTGGGTCCTCAAAGGGACTCCATTTGGCTTCAATAATAATAACATAAACACTAATCATTCTTGCTCAGTAGCTATTGCGAGGCAGAGAACAAATCAAGGGACGACAACCAACGACGAACACAAGATTCAAAATGAAAAAAACATACATTGCAGAGGTTTGATAAAAATATTATCCACCCCCACACCGCCCCGTAGATTCTGATCATACAAAAATAATCCAATGACAGGAATTTGTTTCAGATCTCTTTCCCCATTTCGTTGCGCGCCGCAGTCACCGTTGGCAGTGTCGCGCATGCGTATATACGTTTGTTAGTACCATTTTATATATTTGTGCCTTAGATTGGCTAAGCACTCAAATTTCTTTCTTTACACATTATGTAGGGTGCCTAGTTTGACATGGTTGTTAACCTATGTGGGTGCCAAGTTCCAACACAGAAATACACCAGTCAATAACCACATGGATTTCATCAACTTTTCTGGATTTCAATTTTTTCTATATTTCATGATTATAATTTCCGCATAAGGTAACTATAATTTGGTTATGAATTATTCGTGAAAATTAAACTTGGATAATATTCAAAAGGTCCATCTTCAACATCAAATTATGTACATTCTCCAACTTATGTATACATGTGGGTGGTTGGTTTAATAGTGAGTTGAAGAAAAAAAAAAAATCCAACAAACAATATCCACTTGTCAATAAGATCTCTACTGTACATATTTAGAGGGACTAAGATTAATACAATAGACAAGTGGATGTAAATCTCACCTTACAAATCACTTTTGCAAGATTAAGTTAAACATAAAATTTACTTCTTAATATAATATCAGAGTCATAAGTACCCCTATATACCCTAGTGAAATTTGTTAGGTCTATAGTTTTAACAGCTATCAGACCTCTACCAAACCATCCATTAATATATAGTCTCACACACAAGATGTATATATCTCAATAAGACCAACTGCACAATATATTAGTGAGTGTAAACTTCATCTTACAAGTCAATTTTGTAAATTTGAATTAGACTTAAAATTCGTTTCTTAATATACATAGATAACTTTATCTCAAATTTAAATTAGTTGTGTAAAAAAAAAGAATAATATTCTCTCCGTTTCATTTTATTTGTCCTTTAAAGTTTTTCAACACACATATTAGGAAAAACAATAAACAAGTTAACTGCGAAACAGTAAATGAATTATTAAAATTTTTTATACTAAAATATATCAAAATCTTCTTTACAAATAATTAAGATACTAAGTTAATTTCCAACCTAATTAATTTATAACCTTGTTAGATAATATTGGCTGCTACCTATTTGGTTTGTGATTGACAATGAAAAAAATTAGATTGGCCTAAGTATTTGTTTAAAATTAAAATAAAATTGTAAGATTGTGTTAAAGAAATAAAGAAGAAAAGTATTAAAAGATTTGAAGCACAGTAAAATGAAAGGGAGGGACTAAGCACATGCAAAGAATCCGAGTGTAAGTTGTTTTGTTGCTTCCCCATGCGCACAGCAGGACCAGGCAATTATTTGGACTACACACAGATCTTGCTTTGAATTGTGTAGAGTATTTTACTTTAGAGCTCACACTGGACCCAACAAATTAATGTACTTCTCCGTAATATATTTGATTGCAATTATTGGCAGCGGGATCCGGAATTATATGTGGTGCTATGATGCAAAACTTTTTATAATAAGGAATGAATAATATTGGTCTTCCTAGGGCCTTTTAATTTTGTTTTCTTGCATGCATCATTGCTGTACATATGAAAGGAAAACTTTGAGATGGACAGAAAATAACTCTCATGGTGGACCTAAAGAACCAAAGTGACTGCACTCATAACGAGGTATTAGCGTTCCAATTTTTGACCAAAATCATAACGCGGACCACATACATGTATATGTATTCTTGCCAGAGGGAGGATATGGTTTACAACCTTAATGCTACTATATATTATTCTGTTTATTTATATTTTAGTACGTAGAAATATAATATTGTGTGTTGTCCACATCTTCTTACGTGCTAAAAGGAGTGTTACCAAAATAAAAATAACAACAGTTTTTATTAAAAGCAGTCATCAAAATGTTGTATGTAATTTTTTTTAAAAAATACTAAAAATAGTTATAAAATTGTATATATATACTAAAAACTCTATAATTAATGAAGGTGATATCTTCTTAAAATTAAATAAAGGTAAATAATGTAAGAAATTAACTAAAAAAGAAAAAAATATGTTGGTGATGGTAAAATTTGAATTATGACATGGGAGAGTGAGATTAGTTATTATGTGCCTTTTTTATGAGAGTTTATCACCATTATATTCTCTTAATGTTTTATAATGAAAATAACAAAAAGTAAATATATAATATATTGAACATATATAAAATTGTATCTGCCATAAAAAAACAAGTATAAAAAATAACTAATACAAATAAATATTATCTTTACCTCTTCCACTACTGAACATGGTTAATTTTGAAATGAAATGCATATCTAAGAAACCAAAAAAGTCTTCTTTTTTTTCTTCGTCATATTATTTACTACATTCGTATTTATTTTATAGACTTGTCTAACTTACCCCAAATAAAAATAAAGTTAATGGCATTTGAAATTGTTGATCTGTTTCTATAATGTACTTTATTGTTGGTATAATAATTAATTGCACTAGCGACATTCTTTAATTCTATTTTTAGTTAGAGTAATTAAATAACTCCCTCTTTTATTGTCTTTTTTTCTTTTTATTTGTAAAAATTATTCTATAAGTAGCATTTCTCAAATATAATAGGGGTGTGGTAGGAAGTTTTATAATTATTTTATATTGATCAATATTTTCTATTGGACAATGTAGCTTTTCATCAGTTATTTTGCTTTCTGTGCAAAAGAATGACCAGCATTTTACGCTTTTGATCCATGCATAAAATAACAATCTATAGTGACACTTACATATGTAGATTTATATCATGCACATATAGACGTGTGTGTATATATATTATTATATATACATAGCTCATGAAAATTATATATATATATATATATATATATATATATATATATATATATATATTTGAAGAAGATAAGTATCTAATTCGAAGGGGGAAAATTAAATTTTTTCCTTAAAAAAATTAAAAGATCGGAAAGAAAATTTCCCGCTTTAAATATTTTTGAGAAAATGTACAGCTTTTAAATTTGTGTGGTTTTACCTGGCCTTTTCTGAACTTTCATTTGGTTTCTTTAAGAAAAAAAAAAAAGAAGAAGGAAAGAACAAAAGAAGATCGAGAAAGCAACTCGGGTGTAGGACGTAAAAACACGTAGCTTGAGAACGAAGTATGTTCACAGTTTTGGGGTTTTTCTCTCAAAAGGTGATACTTATTGTTAATTTACAAGATACCTATTGATGCACAAAGGCATATAAATCATATGCACGGCATGTGCATATATATATACATGGCAAAAAGCCAAGAGGGTACACTATTACACCATTATTGTCTTTGTAATCATATACGGACATAGGTCTTTAGCTTCTGCACATGCCATGCATCATGCTGCAAGTTAACAATAGTATATATTTCTCATTTAGTCCAAAGAGACCGTTCATAAATATGCGTCTTTCATTGGCTAATCCCACATCATTAGGCCACATCTTTCTGAAGCTTTGTTGTAACTGTATTTGTGATATTGGATTCACACAGCAATTGTTATGTGTTTGAAGTTCCAAATTAACTAAAAAGATAAGATCACTTCACACTTCACACTATACAAGAAAGTCTAAATATTATCTTATAAGTTTAGTTTAGTAAAGTTGAGTTAAGTTTAAGGTCCAATTTTTAATATGATATGAGAATCATGAGGTAGAACTTATTCTAACAAAGTTTGTTGTTTATTGGATTTATTGTTTCACTCATTGTCGAAATGCTATCGAACTACTCGTTAATGTTTAGTTTCACACAGTGCGTAAGGGATGCTTTAAAGTTCTATATCAACAAGAAATAATGTCAATTTACATTATATAAATTGATACAAACCACTTTACAAATTGATTTTGTAAGGTTAAATTATACTTAAAATTTATTTTTTAATATATATTAATGTCCAGTCTCACATACAATATGTATATATAGAAAACACATTAACATTTTATATTAGTTAAAAATAAGATTAATTTATATTATATAAATTAATTAATTAATACAAATCATAAATTGATTTTGTAAAATTAAATTAAATTTAGAACGCAATTCTTAACGTTACGAAGTACTTCTTAACATTATGAATTGTGAGAACGGAAAACTATGTAGCAGCAGGATTATGATCGAAATTCCATGTAGCGGAATTTAAACTATGATGTTACTCATCAGTATACATAGATTGGAGTTAGTGTTTTTGTTTTGCGGGTGTTGTGACCCTTTACCAACCAACGGGTATTGAGTGGATGATTTTACACTATTCTCTGATAGAGCAGGCAGAAGGTAAGAACAAGTAACAAGTACCTAGAAGAAGAGATAGCAGCAGTGAGTAGCAATGATAACATGGTTATGATTGAAACAATAATAATCCAGATCTTTAGATTAAAGCAGGTAGAAAACGACCATCCAATGGGAAAAGAAAGGGAAGCATGGAGCAGAGAGAGAGAGAGAGAGAGAAGAATGAATATTAATTAACGAGGAATTGAGGTGAAGGCAAGTAACATGGGAACACACACACTTTATTCACCTGACACTGCATGTACTTTAGTTGCTGTGGAGTGGGGTGTGTTCCTCACGCCAACCATATCCTACATCTTATTCATCTTCTACATAGTGGATAAAGATAGCATCCTCGCTCCTCTTTCGGGTGTCACTCTTATGATCAAAGCTTTTCAGTTTATTCCCTACCACCCCGCCTACTTGAGGAATATCAGTTCAAACTTTCAACTCACCACTCTCATATACCACTTTCAAACAACAATACATACATACATACACATACATTTCATTTCATATTTTCTTTTCCCTTCTAAAGGAGGAAGACAAAGATTATGGTGGATTCTCCACCTCACCCCAAAATATGTTTTACAATTTAAAGCTTTTAAATTTTGAATAAAATATCAAAAAAGCATCACTGGCGGTCAAATTAGGCTTCATGTGTTTCAAAAGATATAAACAGGCAATGCCTTTCTTAACACACGTCACATAATTTAAATTTTCAAATCAATACGACGTTATTTGTCTGAATTTCCGGTACGATGTAACATTCAACATTAAGTTAGTTAACATTCACTAACATAAGACACCAATGACTTACAATTGTCAAAATCAATATAATTAAACTAACTTTTCTGATAATAATCAAATAAATTGCAAGGTTTTCCTCTATATGGGAGTGAGGTGTGAAGGGAAAGAGAGAGAGGTGGGAGAGATAGAAGAAACACTTAACAGCAATGGCGCGTGTGGGAGATGAGAATATATCCCTTGCTTGTGGGAGGAGGTGGAGTGGGTCCAAAATGGTGTTTGTGTTGTGTGTGTGGGGCTTGCAACGTAGAGTGCTCTTTCGGTATGCGTTCTTTATCGGGGACCCAAATATTCTCAAGCTTCTGTCACGTCAGACACGACTAGCGTGACGTACCCATTCTCTACATACCCCATCAACGCTCCTCCTTTCTCCACGTCACCAACTCATACACATCCCACCCTCCGTTGTGTCACTGAAGATTTAGTCAAGTTGAGATAAGCTATTGGCATTAGAGAGACAGGTCAAGGCCCACCATTGTTGTCACCGACGGGTTTTACACACTGTAGCTCTGCGACAACATGCCACCTCTCACTCACTACCCTCAACTTTTTCTTCCTTCTTATTCACTGTCCCGTCCCATGTAGCAACCACACACATGCTTTGCCACATTACAATTCCCTCTCTTCATTTCCCTCTTCACATATTATTATTCCTCTTCTTCTCTCCTCCTTCTTCATCTTCTGCAATGCCTTTCACAAACTGCAACTAGCACTCACACACTTCACTCAATGGGGTTATCTTCTTTGCACGTCTGCATGGATTCATCAGATCATTGGTTGCAGGTATAGTATATATATGACTACAACACACACACACACACACACACACACACACATCATCAATGCAACCTTCATTCATTCTTCATCATGCTTCTCAATTATCACTCTCATTAATCGACTCTCTGCTGAAAATAGCAGTTTGTTCAAGGGTTTTAGTGAAGTAACGTTAGTTTGCAAGTGAGTGTAACAATGTGGTGCACCCTGCAACCTTTTTGTTTTGCAATGTGAGAGGGGGGTTGGACCGAATTGAAGAATTAAAGGAGAAAAAAAGAAGAGAAAGCGAAGAAAAAGAAAACTAATAGGAAGAGAACAAAAAGAATGGAAAGAAAAAGACATTTAAATTTGTTTGAGTTAAATATTAAATTGTTTATTGGTTTGGAAAAAATGTCAGGGCACAATTCACGAGGAGTCTGGAATGGATTCTTCCTCTTCACCCTCTGGGGACATGCTTACATGCTCAAGGCCCATGATAGAGAGGAGGCTAAGACCCCCACATGACCAAGCTCTAAAGTGCCCCAGGTGTGACTCAACCCACACCAAGTTCTGCTACTACAACAACTACAGTCTCTCTCAGCCAAGGTACTTCTGCAAGACCTGCAGAAGGTACTGGACCAAAGGAGGCACTCTTAGGAACATTCCTGTTGGTGGAGGGTGCAGAAAGAACAAGAAAGTCTCTGCCAAAAAATCCAACGACCACCAATTAGTCAACAATCAAATTAGTCAAACACAGCCCCCACCCTCCTCCTACCATCACAACCCCAAAGACCTTCAACTCTCTTTTCCAGATGTACAATTTTCCCACCTCAGCAACCTGCTTGGGACACATAATGCAGGGGCACTGGGAGGAAACCCTAGCTTCATGGAGGGCAAGTATGGTATTGGCATGATCGAGAACCCTAGGCCAATTGACTTCATGATGGAGAGCAAGTTGGAGGGCATAATTGGGAGTAGTAGTTCTAGGAATTTTGATTTTTTTGGAAATACTGACATGGCTATGGGTGGTGCTGGGCTAGGAGATATGCATGGTAATGCTCAAAATGGGTTGCCACCAAATTTTCACGCTCTTTGTCCCTCAGCTTTTGGTGGCATGTCTATGTCCCTTGATGCCAACACCACTACCAATGGTGCTGCTAATAACTACTTAATGGACTCTTGCCAACGCTTGATGCTGCCATATGATGCCACTGAGGACCATAATGCCTCAATTGATGTGAAGCCAAACCCTAAACAGCTATTGTCCCTCGAATGGCAAGACCAGGGTTGCTCTGATGCAGGCAAAGACTCATTCGGGTATCTCAACGGTCCAGGATCATGGACCGGCATGATGAACGGCTATGGATCTTCCACCACAAACCCTTTGGTCTAAAAGCCAAATCCCAAGTCACAACTCAGGTGATGATGATGATGATGATATATGCATGGATATGATCAACGGCTAATCTCTCTCTTGGCTTGGTTCTTTTGACCAATTACCTATAATCAATGACCATCATCACTTTCCCTACGTATATTTTATTTTATAAGATATTATATTACTATTATTATATTATTATATACATAAAGCCTTTTGATGATGGGAGGGTTCCTCGTATTTTGTTGTGTAGTGTTTCTTTCTAGCTATATCTATCTCAGGGTGGTCTTGTTCAGATTTTTATTGACTTATATAACATGAGAGTGTGAATGAGAAGCTTCAGAGTCTAATTCGACTGCCCTTGGTGCGTCACCTTTTGGTTTATATATATTATATTTGTGTCTTTGTGTGCGACACGTCATGAAAGCTTTAGGATTTATGCTGTAACATCGAGGAAGATATGATAGTTTTTTTTCCAGTTAAAGAAAATGCAGTAAGTACTATATTATCTTTATGCTTGTAGGGCTTTTAATTCTTCATCTCGCTTAATTCATTTTGCTACTGTTATTTATCATTTCCCTTCTCGTTTTTTCCGTAAGATATTTTTAATTACTTTTGGTCAAGGAATTAACCAAGAGTTTATTCTCATGGAGTGGAAGCCTAATTTTTGTCAATATTGAATATTCCGTAGCCTTGCATGGGATTGAACGTGTCACGTGTTTCGATCTAACAACATATGGAAATATTCAGACACGTACGAGGAAAAAAGAGAACAATGTTCATTTGAATGAAAGGTATAGTTTTATATAAACTTGGTTAATTAATACAAAAGGAAGTGTAAAGTAATTGAAATCAGATACGTTGGGATCCATATGATTTATAGGTCTTTCTTTTACGGTGAATGACAATGAAAAGCATACAATTTGTTTTGGTGATGAATTTTTCAAAACTAAATTTATCTTTGAAGTGTGTTTTCAATCCTATAATTTATTAAGAAGAAATAAACCGAACAATTTTAAAAATTTATTCCATTTTCTTTCAATTTAGTACTTTTATACTTCAACTTTTACACTTATTCAATACTTTTCATTTTTTATTATATAATTTCTGTACTTCTTTTGCTCTTTCTACGTAAAGCAAAAAACTGTGTAATATTGTGATTATATATATTTCACATAAAATAACACGTTAATGAATGTGGCTTAAACAAAAGGCGACACATATATGGTGGTCTAAATCATATTGAAAACGATGGATGTAGAGATGGCAAATAAATCCGTGCCCGTGGGTATCATCCGAACCCGTATCCGTTTTGACGGGGAATCCCCGCTTTGACTGGATATGGGTATGGGTATGGGTAATACCCGAAATTTTCAACTGGGGATGGGATGGGGATATATATATACCCGCCCAAATACCCGTCCCCGCTTAAATTACTAAACTATTTATAATTTATTAAATAATCTAAAAAATATATATAAATAAATAATATATTTACACATAAA
>Ga0214544_1002327_pt1 | contig 40107 bp, 26 predicted proteins | sample CNSS3metaG_FD_160074 | JGI IMG/M metagenome (GOLD analysis project Ga0214544, IMG submission 160074) | Root nodule microbial communities from cowpea collected in UCLA plant growth center, Los Angeles, California, USA - CNSS3 | ecosystem: Host-associated > Plants > Roots > Nodule | place: USA...
AAAGTTGATCATTGTACTTGTAGCCACCGGAGGAGATGGAAAAAATTTGGTTAAATTATCCTGTCAAATTTCAAATGTTAACTTCCTGTAAATATAAATTTATAAAAAAGTTTCTACGAAAAGATACCAAATTGCTGCGAATTTAAATTTTGTATGAAAAAATTTATAAAATAAATAAATTTTTCAATAACTTTTATATCAAAATTCGACAAAATTAAATGTAGTAAAATTTGTAAGAAATTTGAAATTTTTATAATATTTTCCTGCGAAATTTTAAAATTATTTAATATGTTATTTGCTGATATAAATTTGTAACAAAATTCGTAATAAATATAAAAAAAAATTGTGAAATTTGCTAGAAATCAAAATTGGTAAGAAAAAATCATATAATAAATAAATTCTTGGAAAATTTTGCAAGAAAATTTTATGAATTTTTTTCGCAAAAAATCTTGCAAATAAATCATAAATTTTTAGTAGTGTATAGAAGAGAAAACCTTTACAAAAGTTACAACCAAAACAATTAAATTTAAAATAATATAAAAAAATTTTGACGATTAAAAAAATTAACAGAAAACAAAAATGTTTTTAGCGATTTTTTTTCACCGTTACAAAATAACCGTAAATAAAAAATGTTTTTATTGTAGTGACTTTAGGATAATTTTATATAACAAAATTCACGTGAATTAATTGTGGAAGACTTTTTTTTTAAAGAATCTACATGTATTTTTTTAATAAATAACTTTTGAGGAACATTACATTTTCGTAGAAATAAATTGGCAAAAAATAGTATAAATAATAATTGTATACATTTTATGGAGTTTGAACATGGAGTTTGAAAGAAACCTAGACTATTGTCTAGAGTTTTAAAACTAAATCTTTGTAATTTAGCAAAGATTTTAAAAACCTATACTACTTTTTAGAGGTTTAACACTAAACTTTTGTAATTTAAGGGAGGTTTTAAAAACCTAAACTATTTTTTAGAGGTTTAAAGTTAAACCTTTGTAATTTAACGGGGGTTTTGAAAACCTACACTATTTTATAGAGGTTTAACACTAAACCTTTGGAATTTAATGGAGATTTTAAAAACCTCAGTTAAGTTAATCCATTACTAAGGTTATATTAACCTTCGCTAAATAAACCCCGTTAAATGTAATTTTTTTTGTAGTGAATTGAGATAAGATATGTGACATCCAAATTTTAGCAGCTTCAAAAAAACTAATAAAATAGGATTATTTCACTATAGTAGTCAAAACAGAAGATCCCATGTATAAAATATATTAATACAGTCCTAGAACATATAGGACTATAAAAGTATAACATTTATACAAACAAACTAAAAATACCAATTCTAATTCTAAGCACAAACTATTCACTTACAACAACTCCTACTAAAACATTTTATCAACTTAAAAGATGACTTTTCAACCTCTAGAGGTGCCTCTGACACAGCAACCACATTTGCTCCCACCGAATAAGTGCTCATCGCAAAAGAAAGACAAACAACATAGAAACACAACAGAAGGGTAAGCTAATGTAAACAAGGAAATATTCATATGAAAACTTAACTCAGTTTACCAACATAACACACATAGGCATACATACAAACAAAGATACAATTGACACTAAACTCAATTATCTGGATACATGCAAGTGACATCGGATCTCTCGGTGGCTTGCACCTGTGTGTGGTTCCCAAACTCAGCAGAGTTTGGCCTCAAGGGGTTATCAACCAACCACTCACAAGGTAAATCTCCTTCGCGCCTAAGACTTGATCAAGTTCGGTGACTAGAACCTCCTGCTACTCCTCATGACAACTCATTCTACTCTTTTTGAGCATTAATGATTATTAGAGCGTCAGGATACCAACCAAACTAAATCCTTATGTCATTCCATAAACTAAAAATACTACCACAACCATCGCCACTAGGAACTTCCCTTTGAAATCCCTTAAACATCATAACTTCGCATACTCACACAACATTTCATACCAATTATCATCTTATATACCCACAATAACATTTTTATCTCAATTCATAGCAATAAGGACTATAGAATCTAGTTCAAGTATACACACAACATCCATAGTAACCAAAATAGCAAAAATAGGAAAACAGAGCAAGGATCCTATCGGTAAAAATGAAGATTCACGTGTGTAGGATCAGCTGTCAAAATTTCAACTTAATCCGATGGTTAACGAAATAGGAATCTTCATTTTACCAATAAGACACAACGTTGAAAACTAGGTAGCACTCAAGGCCAGAAAGGGGTGCCCAACGCTGATCAATTCGCAAAAATGAGTGCTCAGCGCCACCTGGCCAGCGCTTAGTGCCAATCGATTAGTAAAAACGAGCGCTCAGCATTGCCACATGAGGCTTAGCCTTGTATTAGATATCAACAACATCAAATTAAGGTTTTTGAGTAAATTTGGACCTGTACCATTACTCCAATTGGTACTTCTACTATAGGCAGTTGTCAAAAAGAGTTTTAAATTATAGTAGGTCGCACCAATTAGATCCATGATCCAACAACTCCAACTTTCTCAAATACCCCCAATTCAAACAATACAATCAATTACAGTTCAATGATTTAAAGGATCAACATACCACAATCACAAGCATCAATGATTCATCATAGCATATTAGATGCTTCACAATCATACAAGATATGACTCACTCACTCTAAAAGCTATTAGCTTCCCTTACCGGTTATCCTGCTTAGGTCGCTTTATAAACGTCAAATGCCTCTAACTCCACGGGATGTTCTATCTACACATAGAAACATCACAAGAATGACCAAGACATATCGTTATGATCACTGATCAACAAATACTCATATTGATGATTAAAACGATGAATGCAAGCGGAAAAAGTTCACATGCGATAGAAAACAGAAATAGACCAAAAAGAGGGTTGAAACTCAACGTACGTGAATAAAAAAACTGATCGATCTAACTTGAAGAGCTCGTTAGAACAATTCTATTTATATTAAAACCTTTTAATCTTAAAATAATCGAGTCTCACTATTTTTAAACCTCTATCACTTCTAAAATGCCATTTTCTAAGGTTTCGTAAGATCTCGTAGTAAATAAAAATAAATTGTGTGTCTAACTAAAATAATAATAATAACAATAATACAACTACATATATAAAAGAGATAAACATTGGTGTCATTTTTTTTTTGTTTTTTCAATTTTATCATCGTAACTAGTGTATTTTAAATTTAAATAATTATTTATATTAAAAAATTAATTTTCAGTTTTATTATTTTACTAAGTAACTATTTTTTTGAATTGAAATAATTGTTCAAATGTAAGATAAATGAACAACACAAATAAAAAGGGTAAATAAATTGAAATATGATTCCTACATAGTAAGTAAAAGTAAAATATGTATCTAAATAATAATAATAATAATAATAAATATTATAATCATTATAATTCTTAATAATAATAATATTATTATTATAATAATAATAGTAATATAATAATAGAAATAATTATAGTTAATAATAATAATAATTATTAATTATTGTTGATAATAATAACGATAATAATAATTATAGTTAATAATAATAATAATTATAATTGGAGTTGATAATAATAATAATAATTATAATTAATAATAATCATAATATAAAAATAAAATAATTATAGTATATAATAATAATTATAATAATAACAACAATTATATTTATAATGATAATAATAACAATTATATTTATAATAATAATAATAATAATAATTATAGATAATAAAAATAATATTGATAATAATAATAATTATTATTATGGTGGTTAATGATATAATATTTTTGGAGTGCCAATTTTTTTAAATTAGATATGATACTAATTATAATAATTATAATTCTTAATTATAATTTTTATTAATAATAGTAATAATAATTTTTATAACACTTCTTTTTTCATATCAATAATATATAATATTAAAATTAATATATTACATATTAGTATTACTAATGACAGTAATAACTTTACTACCACTAGTGTAGAATAAACTTTTTACAGCGCCCAATATGCACCAGTTCATGCGCAAACAAGGTATATGAAGACGCGATGACACTTTTGTAATTTTTTCGAACTTTTATGCATCGGTTGTACATAGAACCAAGACATAAATCCCCACAAAATTTTTATTTTTCCCGCTGCTTTGATATTTTTAAATAGGTGGCAGACTTTTATGCCTCGAGTCAAATCTAACCGAGGCAGATAGATGTTTATGCCTCGGGTCTCCTATAACCGAGGCAGATAGATGTTTATGCCTCGGGTCTCTTATAACCGAGGCATATTTGATTGCTTTTCGAGTGAAATATGCCTCGGGTTGAATGTAACCAAGGCATATAGATGTTTATGCCTCGGTTTAAAATCAATCTAGGCAATAAGTCTTCTTAGGGTTAAAAAGAAGTCGCGCCACTGTTCATCTTCTTCGCGTTAGTAGCAGCATTTTTTCTCTCTTCCATTTTCGAACGCAAGTCTCGTTGCAGAAACAAGTTTTTCGTGCCCCTTCCTCTTCAACTTCTCGCGTCTTCCTCCTCAATTTCTCGTCCAACTCCTTAATTCTTGCGAGCAACTTCACCTTCTCCCTCTCGCAGTCCTCCAATTTTGAAAACGCAGTGTTTCATTTCTCTTCGGCGTTTCTCAGAGCAGACACCTTGGATTGCACCAACTCCACGAGGTTCTTGTGTAGTGCCATGTTCTCGTCAACCTCGCGTTGGAGCTGGTTGGTGCGGCGTCGTTTCGATGCCGCGTCGAATTTAAGTTGAGGATAGAGCTGGGAGCAGAAGACGTACTCGATCTGCGTGATGCGGTCCTTGGCGTCTTGAATTGAAGCGACGAGGATGGTGTTGAGATTGTCGACGTGGTGTGCGGCGCCAGAGTCGGTGAGAGGAAACCCTAACTTCAGAGAGGAAGGGTGGGTCAGAAATTTATTTTATTTTTAATTCGTGATACCCATTAGGCCTCGGTTCCCTCCAGAACCGAGGCAGTAACCCTCGCATGTGCCTCGGTTCATAACCGAGGCATAAACAGATCTTTTTTACCTCGTCAGTATATGCCTCGGGTGTAAAACCGAAGCCAAAAGGTTAAAATAACCGCGGTCAAATCCCTAATATTAATAATATATAATAGTAACATAATATAATAATAATAATAATAATAATAATAATTATTATTATTATTATTATTATAATAACACTATTGGTTATAATTTATTATTATTGTTACAAATAATATTTATAATAACAATATTATTAATAATGAGAAATACTAATACTTATAAAAATATTACAAATAATAATATTATTTATAATTAATATTATAGTTGAAATCATAAATAAATGAAAAAATAAAAACAAATTAACTTTTGTAGGATTTGAACCCGGATTCTTTTGTACCAGAGTTTTAAAATGATGAAAAATCTAATTTTTATGACACGTGTCAAGAAAAGAAATGGGTAATATAGTAATTTTGGTAGTATCATCTTTTCTTAGTATGTAATAGATTTGTTAGGAATCAATTTTGTGCTCATTGGGAGACAACTTTACATTACTTTACCCTTACTAATCTTTTTGGCTACTTTCTTAACAATATTGAGGTTGTTATAAATAGGCTAAAATACTCCCTTGGTCCATGTTTTTGTTAAAAAATCTCAATTAGGTCCATAGATTTTTTTTAATCTCAGTTGGGTCCAAAATTCTGCAAAATTGATACAATTAAACTCATTCCGTTATTTTTTTATAAACGCCATTTACAGCTGATGATCTGGACTTTTCTACATGCATTGGTGTCATTAAAATTTTAAAAGCAATGCAAATGATGTGCTGTTGTCCTATTTAGTAACATCAATTAGTTTGCCCTAGCATTTTCGGTGGCAAGAACTGAAAGGAGAGAAGGGAAGAGGTTGTTTTCCCTACTTGTCTATGGCTCCTTCTCATTCATGGTCGTCGTGCTCCTGTAATGGGTTGGGGGTGCAAAATCGAAGTGATTATTCTCATGGAGGTGGGTCAAAGAGGTTGGGTTCAATGTCAATTTGCTATTGTGGTGAGAAAGTTGTCTTGAGAACTGCTAGAACCCCAAAAAATAGGGGGAAACAATACTAGGGATGTCCTAAGTATAAGGTAAGATCATGGAACTTTTATTTTTTGTTTAAGTTAAGGAGGAGAGTTTTGATGTGTGTATGTTTGTTTTTTGGACAGAGGGGTTCTGAATAATTGCTTGGCTGCAATTACTTTAGTTGGTTTAATGGAGATGAAAATGAAGAAGTTGTTGGTCCAGTAACGAAGAATGAAGCAAGGGATGTTAGTGTGCTGAATATGGAAGAAATGTATTGGCAAAGGATGAAAATTCTGAGTTTAGAAAAATCTGTTATGATTTTGGAAAACAGGATAAAGGTGTTAATTTGGGGGGTTTGTTTTGTTTGTATATTGAATGTAATCTTATTTTTGTTGTTGATGAAAAATCCATAATGCATTGTAAAAGTTTGATTGTGTATTGAATGAAAAAGTTTGATTAAGTTTAAGCACTACATTTTGGTCTCCAATTCCAATGTTTTTGTTGTAGTATACATTGGTATTGAAGAACTGATAAAAGTATTGATATATCAAAGCCAATTGTCTCACAAACAATTGAATAACTGAAAAAAAAGAGGGGGTATAACAGACCCAATTTCAGAACATAATATCCAAACTGTTATATATCCAATTTGTTGCTTATAACAGACCCAATTGAAGAACATAATATCCAAATTGTTGCTCATAACAGATTCAAAATAAGTAGAAAAGACAAAATAACAGCACTTTATCAACAAAATAACAGCACTTCATCATTACAACAGATGCACAAAATGACAGCAAATGCACAAATTCATGGCTTCCAAACACGTCCCCTTCTAGCCTTCAGCTTGTTCCTCATTTGTTGGCCTGCACCTGGTGGGCGTGATTTTGATGGCCTTGTTGTTGGTTGGTCTGCACCTGGTGTTCCGCATTGTGATGAACCTGATTGTGGTGGAGCAATGTGTGGTGGAGCACATGCTAGGCTAGATTGTGATGAAGCAGATAGTGGTGGAGCAACTACTGGGCCAAAATGTGTTGGAGCAGATTGTGGTGGAGCACCTGCTGCACCAGATTGTGATGAAGCACCAGTTGGGTCAGATTGTGATGGACCACCAGTTGGGCTAGATTGTGATTCAGTTTGTTGTGGTCGAATAGGACAATAATTCTTGTTGTGTCCAAGTTACCTTCATACACTACACCTTTTACGAAACCCTCCATTAGACATTTGAGTATCATCTTTCTTTAACTCCCAAGACTCCAATCTTCTCTTTTTCTTAGGTCTTCCAGGCAAGATTCTTTTCTTTGGAGGCATGACATCTGAATAAAAAGTTATTTCCCACACTTGGTGACCAATGATAGGGTAAACAATTGATGCATAAGTTTGTTCATAGGTAGACTTCTTAAAGTAATCTTGAATAAAATCTTCTGCATTGATATTCAAAAACTGCATTGCACTTAGGGCGTGCCAGTATGGAATTCCACTAATTGTTCTCCAAATGCTAACATGTGGCGGACTTCAAACAACCTATCTCCTGCCCACCTGATTATAATAAAAAATACAAATATTTTATACTGACAGAGAACCAAGTAAAAGGGACAAAAAGAAGGACCAAAGTGTCAATGTACCTTGGTAACCAATGCCTCACTAATTTTGATTCGTGTTTAAGTCTGTCCACAATTTTTGGCATGATTGAGCCCTTATAAGCTCCAACTTTCTTTATGTTGCTGGCCCATTTCCTCATGATGTACACTCGGATATCCTCTAACATGCTTATAATGGGCTTGGTCCGAGTTTGAAGTAGCACACTATGGAATGACTCACACATGTTGTTTACCACAATGTCACATTATGGTCTTATAGTGAACCTAGATCTTGACCAGAACCTAAAATAACAGTATACCAAATTATGAAATCATTAAATAATGAAAACAATGTCCACGAACAATGAATGTTTGACTAACTTTGGGGGAATCGCAATTAAGTATTTGAATGCATCTTGATTCACCTCCTTACTTTTCAGCATTTCTTTCTTCCACGCTTGTGGTTATGTTCAATATGCAGCCATCCATATGAGACACTTGAGATTTTTTCCTAGGAACTGCTTGTGGAAATTTGCATACAAATGTCGGACACAATACCTCTGATCCACTCTAGGAAGAAGTTCTTGGATAGCTTGTAGCAAACCTTGTCAAATACAAACACTTTAGTTATAAACATGCTTTGTCTGAAAACAGTAGCATTATAGTATAATATTATAAGAATCCTACCTTCTATTGATATAATATAAAGGTGCATGATGCACCTATTGCATCCCCACCCAAATCATCTATTAGAAGCTCCAGGAACCATCTCCATGAGTCCTTGTTCTCAACTTCTACAATCGTATATGCTATTAGTAAAATTTGGTCATTGCCATCTCTTCCAACTGTTGTTAATAACTCTCCACCATACTTGCCTTTCAAAAAGCAACCATCCACTCCAATGATAGGTCTACATGCGGCAAAACTATTTTTGCATGCCTTCAGGCATGCATAAAACCTACTAAAAATTACTTCACCATCAATGTTTTCGACTTTAACCTTTATTGTAGAACCTAGATTTCCTCTCAATAGCTCATGTGCATAATCATTTATTCTTCTATACTGCTCTGTGAATGACCCATCAACAACATCTTTTGCAATAGCTTTAACTTTAAAAGCCATATTTCTAGAGATACATACATTCCACTTCCTAGAGACCTTGTCATGAATATTCATCACCTTCATATGTGGGTTTTCTCTAACAGTATTTTCCATCTTCTTACTTAACCATTTTGCACTCATTAACTTGACATTAAAGTCTCTACTACAGCTATGCTCATCAATTATTTTCCTAAGTTGCCAAGACTTCACTGCAGACATATATGCACAGTAAGCATACCAATTTCACTTTCCCTTGGCACAAACACATTTGACAGTAACTCTATCCTTGTCATTTTGGTCAAATCTTAAATTCTTTCCATTTGCCAATGCATAGATTTGAATGGCTTCAGTAAATTCATTTTTCTTTATGAAATAAGTACCTACTTCCCATTTGTATTGGTCCATACTTTTTGGCATTGAGAAGGTTGGAAAGCTTCCATAACTCTCTTTATCATTGTCTTCCTCATCACTGTCTATAGTAGTAAAGAATTCATCTGAATGCCACTCAATATCAGAAAATTCGTCACCAGATCCTACTCCTCCAACCTCATCCTCATGTGAATTACTACACTGTCGTTGACTGGAAGAACCTGCTCCTTCAATGTCTTCTAGAGTACCTCCAACTTCACATTCCACATAACCATCCCAAGACTCATTTGTTGTGTCACCTTCAACACTAACATCCACAAGCCCTTCATCAGAAAACTTCTCAGCAGCAGCATCAGTCGTTGTATCATCACTCTCCTCATCTGACTCTTCATCACAAACCTCAACCTCATCCACCTCATGTTAGTTGTCTTCAACTTCAACATCAACCTTTTGCACATCCTTGTTATCTATCTCTTTTTCTCCATTTACTTCACCATCACCCAACTCCTTTTTAATTTCACCATCAGCCTCCTGCACATCCGAGTTATCTATCTCTTTTTCTCCATTTACTTCACCATCATCCAAGTCCTTTTCAATTTCACCATCACCCTCTACTTCTTTATGCACTTCCTTATCAACCACAACCCCTTCGATCATGTTAATAACCTCAGGTTCAGTCATCCTGTGCACCACATTAAGATGAACAACACCATTTATCATAAATATGGTGGCCATATGCATAACCCCTATATCATTAACCAACAACACCAACCTATCTTCCAACACTGACTCACCTCCAACAGAGTACCACAACTCTTTCGGATTAACATGTCCCAACTCTCTTAGTCTATGAAGAATCTAAAAATAGCTCCACATATCAGGATCACAAAACCACGATACCCTTTCTCCATCGTCATACCACAACTTGCCATCATTGACAAAATGCCCACTATGGTGGACCACTACTTCGAAACGATCCTCAAACATCCAACCTGAAATTCAAATGCCCATAAAATGATACACATATTACCGTCCGTACCACTGTTAAACCGATAACTTAATATAGGGGACCACAAATAATATAAACTACACTGCTCAAATCAAATGGGGGACCACAAAGCCACGCCCAAAATGGAAAATATAATGCTTAAACCCCAATCACACTCCCACACTCCCATCGATAAAAACAAACCAAATCAAATACCAAGATCGAAAAAAAACCCTAATTCCCAATCAACGAAAATAACCAACTAAATTCTCAATCGAACTTCTAACCTTCACTGGAGATCACCTTCGCTCACCTTCACTGCAGATCACATTCGCCTGAAACACGATTGCAAATCACAATTGGAATCGTCTTCCTCAGCGTTGCGTTCCACTCACTCGCAATCGATATTCCTCGCAATCCCTATTTCTTGCAATCCCTAATTATAAAATCAAAGCAAAACGACGTTTTTATTAGCATAACAGTAAACAAAACGACCACCTTAACCTAATAGTTAAAAAAACATGTCCGTTTTTAATTAAAAAATTAATTTCCACGTTTTACTGTTCACATTAAATAATAAATCCACATCATCCATCCACTGCAACGTGTGCAGTCCTATACAAGAAATTGTTAGTGAATTTAACACTATTAACTATTTGGGCTTAATTGTATTAATTTTGCAAAATTTTGGACCCAATTAAGATTAAAAAAAATCTATGGACCTAATTGAGATTTTTAAACGAAAATGTGGACCAAGGGAGTAATTTAGCCTTATAAATAAGTAATATTAATTTGATCGCATCGATGACAAAATTAATATATTTCCACATCCACACTTATCCTTTTGCACTCAAGGAAAAATTTGAGTAATTTCAAAACTTATTATGGGTTATTTTAGTACATATTTACACTTGATCAAATGAATGAACATCATTAGAAACAAATCAATCTTGTAAAAATCAAGCTATCATGCACATACAAATGGAAAAGTTATATTTTTCACACGAGTTTATATTTTGAATTTATAAAAAAATGAAAGAGACCACTCAAGTTATAAAATGTATATTTTCTTACCAAAATTCACTCAAATGTTTTGACTTGTATTTTCACTCAAAATACCCATGTAAGTAAAAACTCGTGATACTTAACAAGACTCTAATATTCACATATTTTTATAAAACATTTAAACAAAGATTCTCAGGACTTTTATTGAAATGAATATAGAAAGAAAAAAAGAACATCAATTCAAATAATTTCAAAAACAACTATTTTTCTTTTTCTATCTTTTCTTTTCATCTTTTCAAGATGGCAATTATGTCATCATTTTTTTCCTTTTTTTCATTTTTATTAATTTGTGGTTGATGTATTGACTCACACTTTATTCCTCAACCATTCCAAACACAATTCGTTAACTCCTTCTTTCTTCCTAAGGTAAAGGAGAATGTGGTCTTTTTCTTTTCAAGATTTGTTGCAATTGGCTTTAAAACAAGAAAAAGAGGTTTAAAAGCTCAAAGGGACTATCAATGACTTAATATCAAGGCATGTTTATTTGACCAAGTAGCTAGAAACAATAAATGCGTCAATCATATCAAAGAATAAAAAAAGAATCAAGCTAAATATTTGAGTATAAACAAAGCATGAGCAAGTTACTCAAGAAAAATAGGAATGACACATTGCGACCCATCCTTTACATTAAGGCTCAAAACTCACAACGTAAAAATCTTTCATAAGATTTAATCAACAAATTAGATGTGTGGAGTGTTTGGCTTCAACTTGTTTTTAGCATCATTAGATGCATTAGAATGATTAACCAAATCATCATAATCTCAACTTGTGAGAAAAAAATTGCACTTAAAGTAGTTGACTTTGTTGCTTTATCACTAACCAAGTTAGTTGAAGTAGTTGATGCTTCATATGCATCTTCCAATATCGTTGGTTTTGCAACTGCACTTGGTTCCTCCACTGTATTATTCGTACTACTTTGCTCCTGAAAAGGATCATTTGTACTCATATCATCATTAATAGATAAAACTTCATATTCACATTGATATACCAATGTGAGAATCTTCAATTTCTTCATCAATAGATTTAACATCTTTAGTAAATTTAATATGTCCATTAGTAGACATATTAGTTTAAGCACCATCATATCTATTAGTAGATATAATTGCATGATGTGATTCTATTGGTTGTTGATTTGATCTTTGAATCTTGAGGTCATTCACATCAGCTATAAGATTCTGTAAACACGAATTCAATTCATATATCTGTTCTTTATTTACCTGAGTTACATTCATCGCCTCCATCATTTCAGAGTATTGCTCAGTCATCTATTTCATAATATTTTCTAAAGTGGCCTCCCTAACTTTGTCATTCATTAGCTGACTTAAGTAATCCGACATTTGTTATGCTCTAATAGCCAACTTTAGAAGCAAATCCTTATGTCATGATTGATGAAGTATTCTAAATTTTGTAGTTTCAGGTGTGGTATCCTCCATCATGCTATATAATATTTTGTTATTTTTATACCACTCTTGATAAAAAATTTTCCAAAGTTGATTAGCTTGTAACCTTTCATCTATGACCTATAGTTTCTCACTCACTACATCCATTAATAACACAACTTCCTTATTGGTTGGTCCATTGGTAGTGCAACTTGTTGTTAGGGCGCATGATGTTGTTGATAACCATATGAATCATGTAGATGTGTATAGTAATCATATTTGAAAATCACGCTATTGTTTATTTTAATATGAAAAATTATTTTGCATTTTTGAAAGAGGTTTTCAGAAAAATAAATAAAAGCGACTTGAGTAGACTTAGGAAAGAGATGTGCGTTTCAATGGACAATTTAAGTACCATATCTTTTCTTAGTTAAAGTGCTGCTCAATTAGTTTCACAAATTTCCCAACAAAATTTTTCAAACAAAAATTATTATTAAAAATAATAATAAAATTTCCAATTTAAAATAACTAAATAATATAAATGTTAGATAAAATAGAGATAAAGAATTGTTAGGATAAGAAAAATAAAAGTAAAATAATTAATATAAAATAAGAACTAAAATGATAAAAATTTAACTCCTTTGGCAATGCAACAAATTTGATAACTTTATCATTGAAATGATCAAATTAATATTATTTATTTATAAAAACTTCAATATTGTTAAAAAAATACCAAAAAGATTAGTATGAATAAAAATCCAAAGTCGTCTCCTAACGAATACGGAGTTGATTCCTAACAAATTAGTCCTTATAAAATCTATAAAAATTCACCTAAAAGAATTAAAATAATAATTCTTATGATATGATATTAAAAATGTATCTAAGGATTATTTTTAAATTAATTATTGTTGTAGATTTGTAAATCAATGTAAAGTCTCAATTAATTTGTTGACGCTTTTATTTTTAATCGACATTCTCACAGAGTAAGAATATATATTTTTTTACTCTTTTACTAGTTGATCTCATATATTTTAGTTTACCCGCCTATGATCTTGTACCCTTTTTTTATATATTTTTTATATAAGTACCTATCTAGTAAACTTAATATTTTTTTAAAGTTAATTTTTCATTTTATTAGGAATTGAAGAATAAATTGAAAATTTTATATTGAATAGCAATGAAAAAAATTAGTGATGATAAAAAAGTTTAATGTTAAAATAAGTGTCTAAGTCTTTTATATAAATAACTTATATCTTAGAAGGGATCGATCTCCCTAATCTATACCACTAAAAAATTATAACACTAAGTAACTTTCTTTTGAAAGAAAAAGTAATTAACTTATTAAGTTATTTTCGTCTTAATCTCATGAACATACCGTTGTTCGGCATAAGTATTGCTACACGAATATTACTTGGCTGATTACAATTTCTTGAATCATTTTATGGTATTATTGGCCATTCATACAAAGAGGGATACGCTTCTCATCTCATTGTACAACCAAGATCAATATCTAAATTTAATTATACAATAAAAGACATATTCATGAATAAGGACATCACATCATTATTTAGTACAATATTATCTCCAGGCAACTAAAGACGCCAAACAACAAAACACCACACAATAATATTACACACCTTTTTATTAATCAAACTTCTAGATTCGAACCTTAGCCAAAACACATAGAGGATTCTTCTTGTGCTGAGTAATCCCTGGCAACACTTCAGTATCAATATCTTCTTTTTTCATTCCAACTGGTAATTCCCAATCAAATGATCTGAGAAGATTCACTAGAATAAGATCCAATGAAGCAATTGCCATTATCATACCAGGGCAAATTCTACGTCCAGCACCAAATGGAATGAACTCAAAATGTTGCCCTCGAAAATCTATTGTATTATCTAAGAACCTCTCTGGTAAAAACTCATCTGGGTATTTCCATGAGTTAGAGTCTCTATGGATTGTCCAAGCATTCACATACACTATTGTCTTTGCTGGAATTTCATATCCATCTAAAATACATGCTTCATTTGTTTCCCTCTGCAGAAGTAGGGGTGCTGGTAGATGCAGTCTCAATGTCTCTTTTAATACGGCCTTGAAATAGGGAAGCTTTTGAATATCATCTTCATACAAAAAATCTTTTTCACCCGCCAAATTCCTAATTTCTTCTTGAACTTTCTTCATTACTCTTGGATTTTTTAGTAGTAAGGTCATAGCCCAGATCGTTGTAGCAGCAGTTGTATCTGTTGCTGCTACAAGCATGTTCTGCAAAAAAAAAGAAATCAACGGTTCATAATCGATCCAAAACATATTTTCAGAAATAAATTAAGAAAAAAATCATAAACGTACACTTTCACTAGGGGACACCTATTATATATTTTTACACGGTGGTTAAACTAATCTAATATATTGGTTAAATTTGTTAATTTCATATGTGAACCAATTTATTAACTTCAACATAAAGGTTAACAAAGATCCAGTTAAACCATTTGAAGAAAGGTAGTTGAAGAATGTTGTTCGGGAATAAGGAAATGATAAGAACCCGATCCATCCACTTATGGTTTATGATTAAGCCGATACAGTTAAACCATTTCCAGCCTAATGCCATCCTACCAAGAAAGTGTAACTCAATTTATCTCTCTTAATGGTGGCTTAAGTATTTATGTATGTATAAAAATTAAACCTATAACTCAATTTTAGAGGATTAAAACAAGTAATTTGTATGTATTAAAATTACAATACATAAAGATCAAAGAAGTAATTAAAAATGTTCTATCTCACGCCTAATCTATATACATATCAATAATTTGTTACTCAAGTAGATAAATTAAACGAGGAAAGGAAAAGAAATCCAAACCATGAAAACAGCTTTGATATGATCATTTTCGAGGTCTACAGAAAACGAACGTTGGTTTTTGAGTTGAAGTAAGACATCAATCAAATCCTCGTTCTCTGGTGTGTTTCTATTAGGATCCATGTGTTCATCAATCACTTCTTGGTAGAAGGTATCCAACTCCTTGAAATTTTGTTCAAGACGAGCACGCAGTCCTGTGATTCTATCAATCCAACCCAAGAAAGGAATATAATCTGAGAAAAAAAACATGCCCATCATCGCTTCACACTCATTCAGTAGTCCATGGAACTTACTCCTTTCTGTTCCTTCATCTTCATACCTGGTGGAAAGTCGACCAATATATGATACTTAGTCAAACATTTAATTAAACTTATACTCAATCTTGTACTAAAAAGTATATCACAATTTTTTAAAAATGATAAAATTAGAAAACAGTTTTGAAAGTGTAAATGCCACTCGTCCTAAAACTAAATGAGCTTCTTTGAGTGTGAAAAACATGCTCCTTGTCTCTTACAATACCTTCTCCCAAAGGCAATTCTACATATAATAGTGGTGGTGAGGGACATGAGTGCATCACTCAAATTCGTAACCTTGGAGGATGAGGCATGCATTGATATTTTTTTTATCATTTGCTTGACCTCAAAGTGTCTTATTGAGGAAAAGTTTGAGACACGAATGGAGCTAAGAAGATGAACAACACAAATTTTTCTGATTTCTCTCCAATAACTGTTGTATGGGCAAAATGCAATGTCAATCCCATTATAAGACAATTTCTGTTGGCCAAGTAATCTAGGTCTCCCACAAAACTCAAGGTCATGATCTTTCATTATCTCTTTGGCAAGTTTAGGAGAGGAAACAACAATGGCTGATCTTAAACCTAATTTAAGGGAAAATATTGGTCCATATTTTTTTGAGAGTTGCCATAGCTGAAGATAAAGAGTAGAGTTATTGAGCTGATGAAGGTTCCCTATTATGGGAAGGCCTCTAGGACCAGGTGGGAATGGTGGGTTTTTCAAGGTTTTGAAGTATTTGAGGAAGAATGAGAAAAACACAGGAAGAATAAGGCATAGAACTAGAAGTGAGGACCACATTGTTTCTATAACAATGAGGTAGAAGAAAACACTATTTCTGAAACTCATTGGAATCATAGAATCTTATATAGAGGGGCCATAAGCATGTTAGGTAAATTTCACAAGAATCTGTTAACAGTAAGTGTGACGAGGATTTCAAAAGATATGCCTCAATAATATAAAGATATTTTTGCATTGAAAGTGACAAGGACAAAAATAAATAAAAGATTAAAGAAGAGTTTAGAGTTTTACATAACAATATAATTTAAAAACTCTTTTGTAAACAAAAATATTTTGTATATATATTGGAATAGAATTTATCTTTACCAAAGTCTTTCTAGAATTAATGATCTAAGAATATCCAAATATCCTAAAAAATATATGAATATTTAAAAAGTATGAATATTTCTATTAAAATTCTCCAGCAAAAATATCCTTCTAGAATATTCTAATAACATTTAGTATATTTTAGAACTATGTAGATAAAAACATCACTAAGTAACTTAACTATTTAATATTTAATGATAGAGAAGGTTTTTTTATACGGGTTAACAGAGTTTCTATATCGATTCTAGAATCAATATAAATATAAGGAGTGTAGAAAATTATATATAATAAGTGATTTTAAAATTATATAACATTTGTATAATTAATAAAATGTAATGAGTATTTAAAATTAATTATAATCTTTAAATAACAATTAAATTAAAATTAAGTACAACACGGCTCGTCTTTCTCTAACATGCAAGCATTTATTTCTTTATTAGAAAAAAATTTGTTTAAATTTTTTTCGTTAATATTTCTATTATTTTCAGCAATCTAATCTTTTATATTCTTATTTATCATTGCATCTACTTATAATTTGTTTCAACATTTTTTCAAAGCATTTTCTTCTAAAATCTTAAACGTCTCATTTAGATTATCTTAATATAGTTAATAAAGTTTGTTTATCTGATTTTGATATTCCTTTATACTGAAACATTTAATTTAATAATTAAACTTAATTAAATGAAAACATCACACTATATAATATAATGAGCTAAGATTCGGAGTATTAATATCATTCCATATAATTACCGAAAAATACTCAGAGAAAAACGAAGTACACCAAGACACTACAAAAAAAATTGAAATTACCGAAGGAATTTTATCGACGGATATATTTTTGTCGGTAAATTTGAATTACCGACAGATTCTCAAATTTTAATTATCGACGGAAAAATCAGTAAAAATTCGTCCGTAACACAGATTTCATTTATCGACAGAAAAATCCGTTGGTAAAATCTGTCAATAATTTAAATTTTTTTTATCCATAAATTTATCAACGGATTTTTTCGTCCGTAAAAGAAGCAGGAAATTTTTGCCCAAATATGAATTACTGACAGATTTACCGACGGAAAAATTCGTCGATAAAAGAAGCAGGAAATTTCCCGCCCAAATTTGAATTACCGACGGATTTTTTCATAAGTAAATCCATCGTACTTACATAACTCAAAATTTGTCAGTAAAATTCGTCAATAATTTAAATTTTTTTATCGACGAAACCTCACCTTATAAGAAGACGAGAAGAAGAAAAGAAGAAAAAGAAGGAGAAGAAGAAGAAGAAGAAGAAGAAAAAGAAGAGAAGTAGAAGAAGAAGAAGAAGGAGAAAGAGAAGAAGAAGAAGGAGAAGAAGGAGAAGGAGAAGGAGAAGGAGAAGAAGAATAAGAAGGAGAAAAAGAAGAAGGAGAAGAAGAAGGAGAAGGAGGAGAAGAAGAGGAAGAAGGAGAAGATAAAGGAGAAGAAGGAGAAGAAAGAGAAGAAGAAAAAGATGACGGCGGAGGTGACAGCGGCGACGACGGTGGCACGGCGGTGATAGCGGCGACGCCGGTGGCAGCGACGACGGTGACGGCAACCACGAAGAAAAAAACGAAAAATATTTTGAAGGAGCGAGGAGAAAGAAGATGAACAGTGCAACAAATTTGCCGACGAATTTTTTGGTAATTATCGATGGATTTTTCAGTCGATAATTACCGATGGATTTTAGTGACAGATTTACCGACATATTTTTTTGTCAGTAATTATCGACAAATTTACCGACGGATTTTTCTTTCGGTAATTACCGACAGAACATGATTTCCGTCGGTAAAATTTTACCAACAAACATTTTACTGATGAATTTTTGACCATCGTTAATCCGTTGAAATATTGATTTAGCGACAGATTTTGACCATTACTGACGGATTATGATCGTCGATAATATCAGTTTTTCTTGTAGTGAGATGCCAACATAGAACAAAGTACAAACGATTAATACTCAAAAACTTGGTGATACATGGGCCATGACCCTAAATGAAAACTCGAAGAACGGAGACCATCCTAGAGAGGCTAAGCAGCGGAATCATCATTTCCCTGTTGACCACGAGTAGCTCTCGCATATGCTCACATCAATAAATTGATGATTATCGCAAAAGAGAAAACCACACACATAGAACATGCAACAAAGAGAAAGGGAAAATTGATTATCATACAGTTATCTTCAATTTCATAGTCCGAGATGCATATGTCAACCAATCATGTTATGACTTGCGAACAATACACTAAGACTCAAGACATGACTCATCCGTATACATATAATTAGTCGAATTCAACGGATGCTTGCGCTTGTAGTGGTCTTAACTGCTCTACTGAGCTAAATGTTCCAGTGTCTCATCCCCCACGCATAAGGTTAGCCCTTAAAGTATTTTAGGCCTCCTGCTACTCTCACCACTTGAGTCAGTACGCTCTATGTGAGACTAACTAACTCTTTAGAGTGTTAGGATGCAATCCTTACCTTGAATTTTTACTAAATTATATAAATGAGGCACCACCATGAGCACCCACTAATAGGGGTAATGGAATTACGTCCTGACCAACTGAGGCACCACCATGAGATCTCATCTAGAGATTCATGAAATTACGCCCTAACCAATGAGTCACCACCACAAAACTATCGTGAAATTACGTCCTAACCACATACAAATCATGTTTCACCAACCAAGTAGGTACTTACAATGCATACCAATCTCATGCCAAACTTTTTAACCAACCTTCATTCATATTCCACACCAAAATCATACCAAACTCATCATTTTCAATCCATGAACCAATTCCATACATGCACATCACTCATTCCATGCTTTTAACATATTAATTCACCCAAACTTGTGGAAAACATACAAGGACAGAGAGGAAAACAGAACCTGGGTACACTCTCGCCCAGTTCTCGCTTAGGCTGAAAGGCCTCGCTCAGGCGAGAGGGGCCTCTCGCTCAGGCGAGAGGGGCCTCTCGCTCAGGCGAGAGGGGCCTCTCGCTCGGGCGAGATCCTTTCGCCTAGGTGAGAGCTCGAAAAGGGAATAGTAGCGTTGTCGTATTCTCTCGCTTAGGTGAGACCTCCTCGCCTAAGCGAGACAAATTCTCGCTCAAACAAGAACTCGTCGCCTGAGCTACAGCTCGCACAGTACTTGGGAGGGCTTTCTGATACTCTCGCTTAGGCAAGCTCCACTCGCTTGGGCGAGATTATCAGACTTCCTCCACTGTTCACGTATACAATACCTAAAAACTCATTTAAACACCACCCAATATATTTTCATACCATCATAAGTGCTACACAAACATCAAAATCACCAAACGCATTTAAGAATGAACCAAAAAGATAAAAAGATGTGAAACCCTAGCTTCCCTTACCTGGAAAGAGCTAGCAAACTACTTCGACACCTAAGCCCACAAACACAGCAGCTCCAAGAGCAGATTTCAGAGCCAGAAATATTGACCCAGACACAAAGACAAGGTTAAACCCATGGATCTCTGTTGACTTACGAAAAATAGAGTTGAAGGAAAGAGTATAAGGGTTTGTGGTCAACTTACGTGAAGTAGAACGAGCTTGTGCGAACTTGACAGTGGCGAAGATCAAAACCCTAGCAAAGTAAGTGGCTGAAAATTCTAAGAAGGGGGAGGCTATTTTCTGAAAGTGAGAAGAATGAGTGGGGTTAGGACAGTTTAGGGTCCTTGATTCCCTTTGGGCCAACCCTAGGCCCAACTGATTTGGGACAACCCCTTTAAAATTAGGACAAAATAAATAATGGATCTTACATATATAAATATATTAAAAAACCTTATATTAATTAAGTTATCACTAGTCTAAACGCTAAAACACAGTCAATCTCATAAGATACTCTATATAGAAATATTACAATCATTATAATCATTGATCAATAAAGAATACTCAAAAAAAAATATATTTGATCTAAGATAAAACAAAAATCTACTTATCAAAACAAAAAAAAATTGATCAATTGACTTTGAAGATCTAGCCACGAAAATCATTTCTACGTCTCGAATGTTCAAAAGAATGAACATAAGATAAGATAATGAGGAGAGAAAACAAACTCTAGAAAAAAAAAATAGTTTCAAAGAAATTATATGGTTTAAAATAATAAACTTCATTTATAAATTTTCTTATTTATATTAAAATATTTTAATATTAAAATAATCGAATTTTATTATTTTATCAATATAATATTAAATATATAAAAGTTAAAAATATTCAAGTTAAAAATAATAGGTATTGGTAGAAAAAAAATAAATCATTTGTTGTATGGTTAAAATTATAAAAGAAAACACGTGAGTACAGATAGAGACAGGGCATTTGAATAACGGTTTGTAATGAGCCATCACAAAAATCGAAGTGATGCAGGTACAGAAATAAAAATGAATTAAGTAATGGTTTTGTTTGATTCTTTATCAACTCACCAGTAGAGTATAGTATGTAGGAAAAAGTTTATCACACCTATCAATTTCTATATTTCTATTTTTACACTTAATAAAAATTACTTTTTATTTTTTAAATTCATTTATTTCAAATTGTTTTATATTTGAACATAAAAAATATTATTTCATTCATATTAAATAAGTGAGGAATAAAACTTGAAGTTATTGTCTATAAACTAATGAAGGACACGTTAGTGATGAATTGTGTAGTAAGTGATGCTGCGTTGTAAGCTATCACAAAAGTCGAAGTGATGCAGATGCAGAAAAAAAAAATTAACCTTGAGCCATTCTTATAAAGTGGTTTTCAGTGTTAAATCTCCATTCACATAAATTCTGATGCTATAATATATTGGAGAGTAATATATCGAAGAGGATAACATATTTGATAATTTCAGACATAAAGCAAATGAGAAATTTATAGAACCTTGTACATCATATAATATATATAATATGATAATTGTTATCATAAATCGTTACAAATCACGTGAGATTATCATGTCAAAATTCATGCAACAATTTTAAAAAATAATTGATAAAAAGATCACATTTATGAAAAAAATATATTTAATGTGAATATCTCAAATTATCTTACATATTTGGAAAATTACAAACATTCTCTCACTTGGTCGATTCTCCCATTATTAATCAATACAAAAAATATAACGATCATGATAACAAGTCTTCCAAAATTAAATATTGTCTCTCATATATCATAATATATCAAGTTTCTCATCAAAGACTCTAAACTATTGTAGCATCCTAAAAATTAGAGAGAATTTCTAAGAGAATACAACAACCAACACAATAAAAGAAAGGATAAGCTAATAATAACTTTTAACAATCCACAATACTTATTCACTCACACCATGCAAAAATACTAACATTCCCATCAATCAAGCATTCATAACAACACAATTCATATTATAAAGGAACTAACCAATATACTAATTCTAGACTAAAAAAAAATTATAAAAAATTATTAAAAAATCACAAAATGACACGTGGCTGTTACTATTCACATTCCGTTAACTATTTTAAGGGTGTTAGTGAAAAGGACCAAATTGAATAAAATTGACGAATATTAGGACCAAATTGAAAAAGAAAAAACGTAGGACCACATTGAAAAAATCGAATGAAAACTAGGACCAAACCATTATTTAAGCCTAAATATTATACTCAAATCTTAAACAAATTAGATCACTAATATCAACAGAGAAAACAATCCCCGACAACGGCGTCAGAAACTTGATGAATGTTTGGCAAGTGAACCAATCGTTAATGTAGTAATAAAATATTGTCCTCTGGGATTGACTCGATGAATACTAGATTCCTAATTTACGTAATTTTGAGAAAATGAGAATTAGTAGAATTACAAGCATAAAATTTTAACAAAAACACCAATCAATAGAAAAACTGTCAAAGGATTGATTTCGTACTTTTTCTTCTAGAATTCTACTCCTTTTCAATTGATGCAAGAAATGTAATCATCCACTTGAGTTCACTGAGAGTTGTTTTACCCCTAATCCCTTAGTAGGTAAAATCTATTCATTGAATTTGAACCCCAAATTCCTTAGGTCAGTTTACAAAAATTCAATAAAATCATGAAAAATCAATAATCATCTCTATTGCAAACTAATTAGATATGCCCAATTTCTCAATTGTGACATAACCTAACTTATGAAATTGCTTATAGAATAAACGATAAAACCATAAATAGAGCACTAAGATGAAGAGCATTAACAAAACATCTAATGTAAAGAGTAGAACCAATAATTCAAAGTCTTACATCAATCCTCCAATAAAAAGGAAATTAGTTTTGCATCATGAAAAGAAAAACTAAACTGAGTAGACAAAGAGAAGAAGAATGACGAAATAGAGGAAGAAGAAGAAGAATTTTTTTCGTGAACGCGCCTCCTCCTTTCATATTTTCCACGTTCTCTCCTTTGCTGAGGTGATTTTCTCTCTCCTCTAACCGTTTCCCCTCTTTCTTTTCTTTTTATTTTCTTTTTTCTTTAAATCTTTGTGAGTCCACATAATCTTTAGACAAACAATGCACCAATCAAAATTTATGATCTGAAACCAGATAATGCATGATGAAATTAGTCCAATGATGCATAAATGAATAAAAATGACCTAAACGAAGGCATGAATATGCCAATATATTATCTGCTCATCAAGACGAAGGTGATTAGGAGGAGAAAGAGCTCAAGCTGTTACGGAGGAAGTATAGAAACTTTTAGAGGCTGCACATATAAGGGAAATTCAGTATCCCACATAGTTAGCAAACATGGTCATTGTTAAAAAGTCGAACGACAAGTGGAAGATGTGTGTTGATTTCACCGACTTGAATAATGCGTGCCCTAAAGACTCCTATACTTTACCTAGCATAGATGCATTAGTAGATAACGCGTCAGGGTGTGCTTTGTTGAGTTTTCTTGATGCTTACTCGAGTTATAATCAGATAAAGATGCATCCATAAGATGAAGAAAAGACAACCATTTTGGGAGAGACCTTGAATTATTGTTACAAAGTAACGCCCTTTAGGTTGAAAAATGCAGGCGCAACTTATTAAAGGTTGATGGATCGAATTTTGGCTCCTATGATGGGACGTAACATACAAGCATACGTGGATGACATGGTAGTAACCTCGACGGTAGAAACACAACATCAAAAAGACTTGGTTGAGTTGTTTGCTACAATCAACAAGTACCAGCTTAAGTTAAATCCAGAAAAATATGTTTTTGGTGTAAAAGCAGGGAAGTTTTTGGATTTTTTGATTACCGAGAGAGCTATAGAAGCAAATCTCGATAAGTGCGAAGCCATCATCAACATGAGAAGCCCAACCAATGTTAAGGAAGTTTAGCGATAGACAGGGAGGATGGCCGCCCTCTCCCGATTTCTGGCAATCAGTGGGGACAAAGGGCTACCTTATTTCCCATGCCTACGAAAGAATGAAAAGTTTCAGTGGACGGCTCAGTGTCAAGAAGCTTTTCAATAGTTGAAGGGGTATTTGAGCAAACCGCCAGTGCTGTTTAGGCCCGCGAAGGACAACATTTTAGCGTTATGTATCTTCTAGCCAATTAGACGGTTAGTTCAATATTGGTGCAATAGTTGGAGGAAGATCAGAAGTCTGTGTATTTTGTGAGCAAAGTACTATATGGAGCAGAAATACGGTATCCAATGCTGGAAAAGGCAACATTAGTCATTGTGGTAATAACTCGAAGACTAAGCCATTATTTTCAGAATCATGTTATAAGAATAATGACAAACTTTCTTATAAAACAAATATTAAAAAAAACCTGACATATCAGGCAGGTTTGTGAAATGGGCAGTGGAATTATTAGTATATAATATTCAGTATGACTTTAGAGACTCGATCAAGGCATAAGTATTGTTAGATTTTTCAGTAGAGCTTACCACCCTAGTAAAGTTCAGACACGAAGATTCATTGCAATGGATTCTGTATGTGGATGGAGCTTCTAATTTGAAGGGGAGTGAAGCTGGTGTTGTCTTGGAAGGGCCGGATGTGTTTTGATCGAACAATCTTTAAGGTTTGCTTTAAAGGCCAGTAACAATCAAGCAGAGTATGAAGCATTTATTGGCAAAGGAGATGGGGGCTATAAAGTTGTTAGTCAAGAGTGATTCGACATTGGTAACTGGGCAAGTAAAATGGGAGTTTCAAGCTCGAGATCCACAGTTGGCCAGGTATTTGGAATTCGTTCAGATTATAGCCAAGAATTTGATTTCTTTTGAGTTTGTGCACATTCCCAAGGACCAAAATTATCAGGCAAACTTTTTATCAAAATTAGCCAGTTATACAAAGCATGGGCAACACAAGTCAGTGATTCGAGAAACATTGATATCTCTGCAAGTAGAGATAGGGGGAAATCATCAAATCATCATATCACAAAATGGATGGAGGTACAACCTGTGGTTGTGATAACCGGGAACAAGGTTATAAAGTCTTTTTGGAAAAATATAATATGCAGGGTTGGAGTTCCACGATGCCTCATTTTAGACAATGAAACCCAATTTGTATATCCACAGGTATGAAAGCTATGTCGTGAAGTGGTAATTAGGCCGGTTTTTTCTTTTGTGGAGCATCCTCAAACGAATGGGTATCAAACGAATGGGTAGGCCGAGGTAGCCAACAAAGTCATATTACGAGGTCTAAAATGAAGATTAATGACAGCTAAAGGGGATTGGCCAGATGAGATTCACTAGGTGTTATGGTCGTATCACACCATACCTTAGTCAACTACCCATGAGACTCCTTTCAGCCTAGTGTATGGGACAAATGCAATGATTCTTGTGGAGATTTCCAAGAATTTGGAAAGGGTAAAGTCATTCGACGTTGAGCTATCCGAGTAGTGGCTGCAATCCAAGGAGTTGGTCAGGATCTCGGGAGAGGTAGTTAAAAGAAGAATACAAAGGAGGTACAAGACCAAGGTAAATCCAAGGAGTTTTCAAGCCACATATTTTGCCTTAAGGAAGGCACAATTAATTCAAATGTATAACAAGTTGGCGCCCAAATGGACGACGCCTTATCGTGTCAAGGAAGTAGTAGGAGCTGAGGCATATAATTAGAGACACTAGACGAGAAGAAAATTCCTAGAACATGGAATGCTAAAAATTTATGCTTTTATTTTAGTTAGTAAGGTACTGGTTTGACAATTGTTTTTTTTGATTATTTTGTTTGTTGAGAACATTCATTTAATTAATTCAAGTCATTTTTTATTAATTTCGAGCCACAATGCTCGATGACAATACTGGGCCACGATGCTCAATGACGAAATCGAGCCACGATGCTCGATGAAAATTTTGGGCCATGATGCTCGATGACAATTCTAGGCCACAATTCTCAATGATAATTTCGGGCCACGATGCTAGATTATAATTTCGGGCCATGATGCTCGTTGATAATTTCGGGCCATGATGCGCGATGAAAATTATGGGCGACGATGCTCGATGACAGTTCTTGGCCACGATGCTTAATGACGATTCTGGGCCACGATGCTAGATGACAATTTTGGGCCATGGTGCTCGATAATAATTCTGGGCCATGATGCTCGATGATAATTTTGGGCCACGATGCTCGATGATAATTCTGGGCCATGATTCTCGATGACAATTTCGGGCCACGATGCTCAATGACAATTTCGGGCCACGATGCTCAATGTTTGGCCATAATCTTCAATGATTTATGCAGATCACTAAGATCACGAGTACAACAATTACTGAAAGATCGGTTTCCTACTGATTATTGTGTGACTGATTTTTAGAGCTTGATTGAGGAAGTGAGACCTTAGTTGATGTACAAGAGTTATGTTATTTTCTATTGTTTTAGAGTTATATTATAGGAATTATAATCTCAATTTTAAGCTGAGCTTTTTGTTGTTTTGATATTTATATTAGCATGAACTGAGAGCTCGATTGATATACGAGCATTATGGTATTTTTTTTTTGTTTTAGAGTTATATTGATAGAAATTATAATGTCGGTTTTAAGTCGAGCTTTTTGTTGTTTTGATATTTATATTGTAGGAACTGAGAGCTCGATTGATGTACGAGCATTATGGTATTTTTTTAGAGTTATATTGATAGAAATTATAATGTCGGTTTTAAGCCGAGCTTTCTGTTGTTTTGATATTTATATTAGTAGAAACTGAGAGCTCGGTTGATGTACGAGCATTATAGTACTTTTTGTTGTTTTAGAGTTATATTGATAAGAATTATAATCTTGCTTTTAAGCCGAGATTTCTATTGTTTTGATATTATATGGGCAGGAACTAGGAGCTTGGTTGATGTACGAGCATTATGTTATTTTCTGTTTTAAAATTATTATCATCTCAATTTAATGAGCTTAGTGGAGGCTGAGTGTTCTATTGGTTCTGATATTATATTTGTAGGAATCGTGAGTGCAATTTAAAAGGCAAGTATTCTAGTGTTTTTATGGGCAGGTAATGAAAATCGTCAAGATAGAAAGAAAAGCATAATCAAGAAATTCATGGGCAGTAATGGCAAATAAAATGTTAAGATGCAGATATGATAAGTTAAAAACATAATGGCATGGCGAGGAAGGTGTTCAGTTACAAATTAAGATGGTAATATAATGTTCAAGAAAGGAAAGTGCATAAGATAAAAAGGGGGATTAATCTTCAGCTTCGACAAGTTAGCCATTGATGATAGACTTAGAGACATCAACCTGTGACAGATCAGCATTAGAGTAGAGCACATGAACTTGGTCGAAGGCTAGTTCGAAACCCATGTTGAACCAATTTGATCTTTGAGAAGTTTAAAGTTATCGATCAAGTCTTTCTCCTTGGCGATCCAAGCTTTCTTCTCAATTTCTAATTCCTTTAGTTGGTTAGCCAACTCGACCAGTTAGGCTTCTTTTTGTTTTACTTGGTCACGAAAAGCTTTCAGCTCGGTCACCTCATTTTTAAGACAAGAGAGTTCCTCAAAGGAGGAGGCTTTGGATTTCTCTTTCTGCTCCAAGTCCTTACTTTTTTGCTCTTCCTTGAGGGAGAGGTTGTGGACTGGTCTAGGAGTGCAAAGGCTGAGGCCTCAGCCATATAGAGACCTTCTATGAGGCCTTCGTGAATGATCTTGGCATCTCGACTATGCAGTAGGGATGCATCATGATAGAGAAGATTGTGTTTTCTGGCATGGGTAGAATGAGAAAACTTAGGGCTCTACAAACCTAGCTTTGTGTCATCCAAAGTTTGTTGCTAAGAAGGAGGAATTTGATTTTGAGAACTGGAGTTTTGGAAGTGGTCTCAACCACTTTCTTGCCTCAGGATGATTTGAATTTTCTTGTTAAAGGTTTGGCTTCAAGCTCTAACAGGTCTTCATGTATCTCTGGTGGAGGATGAAGGGAGGATCCAACTCCTACGATGAAGACTTTTTTTTTCTTCAGTTGGCGAACCTGCTTTAGGAATCCTCTAGAGACATTGCCATAAGACTTTATGCATAGGCAAAAAATTTATAGTTAAAGGGGAAGAGCAGGAATTGTAGTTAAAGAGAAGGAAAAGAGAGGTTAGTATCGATGTGGAATTTTTGGGAATCGAAAAAATGTCCAGTTATTCCAACATCAAGCAATCTCTTTTTTCAGAAGAATCCAGGTCTCCTAATTGCTGAGGGGTTCACAAATTCGGGAGCTGACACCAATATAGAGGGAAGCCCTCAAGAAGAGAGGGATTGTGCTCGGAGTAATCCCAAAGTAAAGAAACATGTTGGCTGACGGAGTAATCCCAAAGTAGGTGCAAAGTACTTGGAAGGCTCAGATAAAAGTCCAATTGTTGGGATGTAATGGACAGGGAGCAATGTTTGAAGTGGAAAGGAGTTCCTTTTCGAAGATATTGAAGGGCAGTCTCAAAACTAGTTTTTCAAACAAAGTAATATACATATAAGTGAATCTTTGAGGGGGAAAAGGATACAAAGAGCCATCTCTGCATATGGGTTCATCATTATCACAGGTAGAAACCACTACATAAGCTTCATTGCTTTGGCATAAGGTTTCATGGCGTTTAATGCACTAACTCTAGTGAGGGTGGTCATGGAAGAAATTTCCGGCAAGAGCAGCCCAAGGGTACAAAGAGTCATAAGAAGTCATTAGGAAAGCAAAGTTAGGGATACGTGGTTTAAGAGCAAACAAATGTAGTAGGGGAAATTTAAAATCGCACAACCAGAAGAAAACTAGGATCACAACAAACAACTAGAAGATAACCAAAACCACAACAGACAACCAGAAGAAAACAGATAACCAACGACAATAAAAATAAGTAATTAGCAAAATATCAGACGTAAAGGTAAAGGATCAAAGTTAATATTGAAAAGAATAAAGGAGGAGTACCTGTGGAGAATAAGGGAGCAAATGGACGCAGGGGAAGAAAAGTAACAGAAAGCGCGAGGGGAAAGGTAAGAAGTGAAAGAGGCAGCTAGGGTAAAAGGGCAAACTATGAACAGTGGAAAGATGATCGTGCAGGTCGTGGTTTGAAAGGATCCATTGGATGTGGAGCACGTGGCAAGGGTAGGTGAAACATGATGGAACGTGGGGAAGGGTGAGTAGCAGTTAATGAAATGACAACTTCTGAGTTCCTCATCTCGAGAAGAGGAAACTCAAAAGTTGGAGAGCTATGTACCTGTCCAAGAATAACATGTCGATGTATTGCCAACGCTAGAGCGATGATGAACAAAGATGTAGAGTTATGTCGCCACAAAGCCGACACTAGAGAGATGATGAACAAAGATGTAGAGTTATGTCGCCACAAAGCTGACTCTAGAGCAATGATGAACATAGATGTAAAGTTATGTCGCCACAAAGCCGACATTAAAGTGATAAGGGGTGAAGGTCATTGTTGAAGGTCTTTTTGGATGTCTCGCCCTAGGACCAACGCCATTGAGAGCAATTGGTTTATGGTTTAAGATTTATGAGGATGTCGCCCTAAAACCAACCCCCTTGTAGGAACAAAAATCTCATCTACGACTTGTGAATATAAACCAGATTAAGAGATATTATTGTTGTTATTTAATAATTATCTTTTTGATTAGATTATTCTAGAATATCTGATTATGTATATCTACAAAAATTGTACCCAAATTATTTATAAATAAGAGTGTTGCTCCCACGATCAAGGGACAAATTTATTTTGGCCTAACTAAGTCATTAGCTAAAGTTAAAATACTTATTTCTTTTTGTTTTCAGTCTAGGGTTATCTTAAACCTTTCTTGACCAGAACAAGAGCCTATGATGGAACCTGCGGTGAAGCCTGTGTCGACGCTTGTGGTTGAGGTGAAACTTGTTACTTAGTCACTGTCTAAGCCAGTTCTGACTAATCATGATAATATTTGGGTTTTGAATGAATATTCTATTGTTAAGAATCTAGATGGTGGTGTACAATCAGAATTTGATTCCTTGGCTAGTATGCCTTCTTTGAAGGATGTCACTCCAATTATGAATAGTTTATAGGGTTTGAAACAATTAGACTCAACTTATAGTAATTCAGCGACAGTTCCTAATTCTTTGACATCTAAGGAGACTCATTTTTTAGAGAAATTGAAAATTTCTTATAAATGGACGTATATGTGTGATGAGAGAAAAGATTTCAATACATAATATATTCCAAGTTCATACAACATGGAAACCTGATAAGGTAGGCCAAAGAAAGTTAATTAATATTAAATCTTCCAAAGCAAAAAGCTTTAAAGATAAATTTGTTTATATAATGAGGAATTTATCTTTTTCCTAATATATGAAGTACAAAGTATGAAGGAATTTCGTGAAGAAAATCATAGATTTTTTTAATAATAGGAATTTTTTTTAGTTATATATACATTCCAATTTTATCATGAGTTTGGTGTAGTTCTCCCATATTTTTTATTTTTTTTCTTTTTTAATAAAATTGTTATGGCATAACAATGATGCCTGACGTAAACTTATTTGAAAAATAATAAGTAAAAGGTGATAAATATTTATAGGTAAATTATTTAAACAAATAAAATATAGAAGATAAATGAATGATTACCTTCCATCAAGAATAAAATTATAATATTTATTGAGTATAGATCTTAATTACTTAATTACAAAATAGAATTATAATATTTAGAGGGTAAACATCTTAATGACCAATAATTATTTGATTTTCACTAGCTACGGTGGATGATGATGACATTCTGACGTTGATTTCTTAAAATTTTTAGCATCTAACTGTGTTTGTATTGAGGTACATCGAAATAACGTGGCTTTGTCTTCTAAATATTATAACATATATAACAAACAATATATATTAAAACTGTAGGAATGTTATAACATATATTATAAAAAATATAAGTTAAAACTGTAGTAATAATATAACATATTATAAAAAAATAAAAATCTGTAGGATTGCTTATTGATATATACAATAAGACTATTGACAATGACTACTCTAAAAGAAATTCGATGGTCAAGGTTGGCATGAACCTAATTTTCATTATTATGGGTGAATGACCTAAATGAAAAGAGAAAATAGTAGACACGACAAAGAATGAAAAGAAAGTTAAGAAAAAAATTTGCTACGAATAAAATACTTTAAAAAATTATGTGATGGGTGAGGCAAGAAAGCATATCTTTATTGCCATATGTATTTATTTCAATATAAGACAACAACTTACTCCATTATTGTTATAGTGTTTCTCTATTATTGTTAGAGTGTTTGGGAGAGTTACAATATAAGATGAGAGATTTTGAAGTAGATAAGAGATTATTTTGAACGAGGAATATACCACAAAAACACACACACATACACCGCTAGATATATTAGTTTTAATAACATTTAAAAAATAATACTAAAGTCTAAAAAATGTTACCATTTGCAAAAAAAATAAATTATCCACGTATTGTGTATAGTATATGTTACTAAAAGACTTTATAACATTTTTATGTATTATTAACATAATTTTTAAAAATATTACCGATTAACATCTTTATTAACATTAAAAAAATATTGCAAATTTAGTGTTTTTGTAACATTTAAAAAATGTCACACGTACATCTTCTAACATTTTAAAAAATGTTACCTATATCTTTTCTAACATTTAAATAAATGTTACCAATTATCTTATTTTGTACCAAAAAATATTACAAATTGTTTTGTTGTAACATTTTAAAATTATTATTAATTTATTTATTTATAAATAAGAATAATACCTTTTTAAACTTCACATCTATTATGTAATTAAAAAAAAACAAAACAACATAATTTAGTATTGAAACCTAAAGAAAAAACTTGACATAATTGAAATAACAATTAGAAAGAAATAAAATAATTATATTTAACACATAATGATACAAAGAGCAAAGTAAACTCAAAAAGTTTTAAGAAGTTAGATATGAAAAATGTCTAGTGAAAAAAATTGTTTAATATAACTAAAACATATGAAAATGTTACTAAGGAAATTAATGATGCAACATTCACTAGTGCAGTGAGGGCTTTTGGTCCCGATTATTTTCGTGATTCTGCTTCGGTTTTAAAACCGAGGCATATTGGGGCGAAGCCAAAAGGCACCTCTTTTGGCCTCGGTTAAACCGAGGCATAAAGGCCTTTTTTGGCTTCGGTTGCAGAGGGATCGGATCCATAGAGGCTCTTTTCTGCTTCGGGTCTGGGAGAACCGAAGCCATTGGTGTTCAATATTTTTTTTTAAATAAAAAATTTTGCAGGGCCTTTGGCCTCGGTTATGGTATGAACCGAGGCCATATACCCACTTTTTGCTTCGGTCTTGGTAAGAACCGAGGCCTATTCTGCTGTTTTTTTTTTAAATAAAATTTTTATTTTATTGTGATTCTCACATTTAAACTTGCATATTTTTCACAGAACAACACAAACCAGAACAAAATATTTTCTCAAACATCCACAATCCAAAAATATTTAAAAGATAGTTGGAATACCAACTTTCCTAAATAGCTTTTGAAGATGTCCGCATAACGACCACTAGGCATTCTAGTGTCGACATTGATATCAACATGTGTTTTCTCACCTCTAGCTCTTCTAATTAAGAGCTGTCTCAACCTAGTGGCTCCTCTGGTGGGTCTCTTAGTTGGTGCTTCATCCTCCGATGAAGTATGATGTTCAGCCATGTATCTGTGAAATGAAAACATAAAAAAACATTAATAAGCAACATATAAAATAACATGTAAAACATTATTTAACAAAACACCTAAATTTTAACAAGAACATGAAATTCATACATAAAGTTATTGATTGGTCATATGTATATTCCTTCATCGTGATCTTCTCGAATTGCATGTACATCATTCTTCTAAATGGGTGGGTGATAGCAATATCAAGACCACTCATATTTTCTTCATTAGGATCAATTTGTTTTTTTCCATGAAGAGCGACATACCAATGTTCAGACGCAGGATCTTTAACATAAAAACCTGAGATGCTTGTTGTGCCATGATAAATGGCTTGTCTCGATAACCCACCTTTCGAAAATTAACTAGAGTCATTCCTGATTCATCTATTTTGACACCACTCTTATTGTAAATCCACTTACATTTGAACAGTGGAATAGTAGACATGATATAATCAACCTCTCATATCTCTTGTATTACACCATAGTATGTCATTGATCCTACTACAGGATTTTGATATTTAGATGTAAAAAATTATAGCGACTCAACTTCAAGACTGACTCCACTATTTTGTACTGTGCTTTTATCATCTAGAGACTTCGTACAGAATGTGCAATTATTGATTTCATAACCTATACAATAGATGACATCAAATTTCAACCCATTCGCTAACCACATCAAAGTCTCAGAACATTGCAAATCTTTTAAAACCTCAGATTTAAACCAAGGAATGAATGTTCTATTATGCTCCATCAAATGCCATTTCTCTAATTGTCTTGGATTGTTCTCTTTCACAATGACTTTGTGTGCAGATAAGTAAGGTATTACCTCATCTGTGTTGTTCAATATGTATAGGTGTGCTTGCATTAGCTCTTCGCGATCTTTGGTAACCACACTCACACCTCAAATGTTGTTACTTATAGAACACCTGTTCAACCATGATCTCTGAGGAACTCCTATCGGTTTTGCTTTTGCAATGTAATCTGAACAAAAATCGACACTTTCTTCAGCAATATACCTTTCGATCATTGAAGCTTCTGGACGATATTGATTTTTCACGTACCCTTTCAAGATCCTCATGTAACGTTCAATGGGATACATCCATCTTAAGTATACTGGTCCACAAAACTTGATTTCACTCACAAGATGAACAAGTAAATGTACCATGATGTCAAAAAATGATGGAGGGAAAAACATCTCTAGCTGACAGAAGATGATAACAATCTCGGCTTGAAGTTCATCTAACTTTAAAGGATGAATGACTTTGTTACAATTTGAAGAGAAGAATGCACACAAACACATTATAGTTACAGGTAAAAAATGTTGCATTAAGATGTGGTAATCGTGAGACTTTATGCCAACAAGCTTCAACTCTTGCATGGACACTAAACTCTGAATTTTTGAAGAGTATCCTTGAGGTACCTTGACACTCTTTAAACATAAGCAAAAACTTATCTTCTCTTGTTTGGACATAGTGTAACATGCAAGGGGGCAAATAAGTACACCTACCAACTTCCCTTGGTGCCAAGTCTTCTCGGATCTTCATTTCAACCAAATCCAAACGAACATTTACTCCATCTTTTGTCTTTCCCTGAATGTTAAGTAGTGTATCAATCAAGCTATCACACACATTCTTCTCTACATGCATGACATCTATGCAATGCCTAACTTGTAACTTCGACCAATATGGAAGGTCAAAGAATATTGATTCCAAAGGATCGATGTAGATGACTTCTTGGACGTTTTACCAAATACATGATGTACTCTATTAACTTTCTCATGAATTTGAATGCCAGTTAATGGAGTTGGTGCTTTGTCATTCTCTTGATGTCCATTGAATGCTTTCTTTAACCTTAGATAACGATGATTAGCTTGTAAAAACCTTCGATGACGAAGATACACGGTTTTCCTTCCATTTTTAAACTCATGAGATGTAGTGTTTTCTTCACATATAGGACATGCTTTATGACCCTTGACATTGTACCTTGACAAATTACCATAAGTTAGAAAGTCATTAATGGTGCAAAATAACATTGCATGCATCATGAAAGTTTCAGAAGCAACAACATCAAATACTTCAACACCATCAACCCACAACAACTTCAAGTCTTCAACTAGAGGATTGAGATATACATCTATGTCATTTCCAGGCTGCTTTGGACCAGATATCATCATAGACAACATCATGTATTTTCTCTTCATGCAGAGTCCAGGAGATAAGTTGTAAATGAATAATATAACAGGCCAACAACTGTGGTTTGTACTTAAATTACCAAATGGATTCATTCCATCGGTAGCTAAGCCAAAACAAATATTTCTACATTCTTCACCGAACTTGGGAAACTCTTGATCAATATTTTTTCATTGCATTGAATCAGCTGGAAGGTTTTTAACGTCTTTAGGATTTGCAAACAAACGCTTAAGTCTGGGCACGATTGGAGGGTACCACACTACTTTCAAAAGCAGATCCTTCCTTCTCTATTTGACCATTATCTTCACTGTTTCTTTTCTGCTTGTACTGTGATGACCCACACTTTGGACATTTTTCATATCTTCAAATTATTTTGTGTATAATATACAATCAATAGGACATGCATGTATCCTTTTATACTCCATACCCATCGGACAAAGAATTTTCTTGGCGTTATAGTTTCGAGTGGGTAGAGTATTTCCCTCGGGAAGCATTTCATTCAAGAGCACGAGCAATTATGTGAAGCTTTTATCTATCCAACCATTGGTCGCTTTCAAATTCATAAGTCTTAAAATAGCTTATAATCGCGTGAACTTAGTTGTACCGACATACAACGGAGTTTCCGCATCAACAGACATATTGTCTTCTTCTATTCGCTCTTCACATCACTCTTTCATGGTGGAATGGACAACATGTTCAGTTCGAGAAACAGTTGGAATGTCTATTAATTCGTCGTGCCATGTCCATATTATATAACTTCTAAGAAAACCATCACAAATAAGATGTTCCCTAACATGAGTTGCATTCAATTTTCTTCCATTCAAATAGTTGACACAAGGACATCTGAACTTCACCTCATCATCACTTCTCCCATCATAACGTTGCGCAAATTTTATAAATTCTTCTACTCCATTCTTATACTCAACGCTGATACGTGGTAAATTAATCCAATCTCGATCCATACTGAAATTGCGTGAATAATTTTAGTAATCTTTGAATCAATGCTCACGTCGTAATCAAGGTGTGACACTATCCCATTTAAGAATATTCACTTTCTTTATTTTATTGGTACATATTACTTTTAAAATACATATCTTAAATTTCACGAAATTTTGTCAGCATTTCGCATTGGCCTTCAAGATACACGAAATGAAAGTGATTATAAACCACAATCAAATATGCACCCGAAAATCAATACAAAACACAATTGACAAATATTCATGAATTTTAAGATATGTATTTTAAAATATATATGCACTAATAAACTACTAGAAAGTGATTAATCTTCTTAAACTGTCCAATCAGACAATTCAAAATTCAATACATTTAAATTATTAGTATTGTATCCCCTTATATCTAATTTAAAAAAAATGTAGTTTCTTCAAAATGAAAACTCGGGGACAATACATAATTTTCGTATTGAATCTCAAATGGGAAACTAAGGCTAACTCATAGTATATACAAACAATCCAAACAATTTCAATTCCAATGAAACTCAAGACTTGCAATAATCGAAATTGAAAATTAATATATAAAAAACGGAAAATTAAACAAAAACGAGTTAGAAACTTACCTTGGACGAACCGCGATACGACAGTTGTCGAAAAAACTGAGAAGGAGGTGCACGAGAAAACCGTGTACGAAATGGAGGTGCACAAAATGGAGGTGCAACAACAACGGAGGCGACGCCGCGATAGTGGCTGGAGGAGCGTGGTTGCAGCGATAGAGGAGGGTGGTGGCAGCGACGGTGGCAAGGAGAAAGACGAGAGAGTGACGCGACGGTGACGAGAGGTGCATCACATAGGGGGTTTGCGTCCGCGTTCGCCTTTGCGTGGTTGCAGTGGTCGGAGGTGGTCGGAGGTGGTCGGAGACTCTGGTGGCAGAGGTTGCAGCAAAGAGAGGTTCGCGAAATTGAACCCTAATGGCTTCAGTTTCTTTAAGAACCGAAGCATATACCCCTTTTTGGCACCGGTTACCTGCCACCTGAGGCCAAATACCTAACGGCTAGTGGAATTTTTCAAAAATGTAGTCCATTTTTGGCTTCAGGTGTTTTTGAAGTGAGGCATATAACTGCCTTTGGCACCGATTTTGGGCAAACCGAAGCCTATAACACTCTTTGGCTTCGGGTGTTAGCAGAACCGAGGCACAAAACTTGTCTGGAATTGCAAAAATTCCACCGCACCATTATATTCGGTTCCTGGCCAACCGAGGCATATAAGGCGAGGTAAAAAGAAAATTCTACACTAGTGATTTACCTCTATAACTAAACCACGACATCAAATTTGACTTGATAATTATAACTCAACAATTAAAGTTTATGTCCAATGCCTCTTATGTCATTGATACTACACCTGGAACTTCCACTATGATAACATATTTTCTGATTCTGCAACATCCATCCTTAGAGACCACTCAATTCCTGCACAAGTATACTGATAATGATTATTTAGCAATTGACAAACAACTTAAAAAAATCTCCACCAATATTCAAATAATTTATATGCTTATGTTTGTCATAACTAATGATCTATGATAACATCAAATAACTTTCTTAGCTAAAAAGTGCTAACCACCAATTTCAGAATAGCACATTTTCTTCTCAGAATGTAACTGATCTCCTCTAATCTGTCTGCTTTTTGACCTGCCAAATGTAGGTGGTTCAAGTGTATCAAAGCCCTTCTTCGAAATTAGTGATTAGACCACTGAATTTTTTGAGAGTGATTATGCCATCGCAGGTCTAGCAAAACATAGTGCTCTTGCATTATAAGCGCATTCAGATGCAGCACCAACACCAACACCAATGAGAAATGAATCATTTACCATAAAGAGAAGTAAATAGAACATTGTTGAGTGTTTCAGAACAATAAGAACACTTAAGTACCTCTTCAATTGAAGTTTGCTCGGTGTGCAAAATACCCCTTATTATCACATCTTTGAAGCACAAAATTTAGACAACCACTATAGTTCTGGTGGTGAACACATATTCAAGAAAAAAAGGATAATACATACAAATTATTACAAGTTGTAAACCATAAACCACAAAACAAATTTCCTTTCTCTATTAAAAGAGCTGAATATCCATCCCCTACACGTAAGTCAACTTCAATTTTCCTTTCTCTTTAATTTTCGAATTCTGGAGCTCTATTCTTACTAAGAAGAATTAGGGTCCCATTCTCACTCTGTGAATCTATATTCCAGTTCCTTAGGTTGTGCAATTGTGGTACCTTACAATTGAGAGTTATTCCTTGCAAATGGTGATTGTAGAGGTAAGGGAAGCTAACTGTTTTCTTGAATTTCATATAGAAATCATTTTTTATGACTTTGATTGCATGATTAGGTGTTGAATTGGTGCTTGAACTGTGTAATTAGGTGTGTGATTGAATTTGTGCACAATTTTTGGACTTTTGCATATGAGAACATATTAGGAATCTGGTGTTTTCGCCTAAGCGAGCAGCTCTTGCCTGAGTGAAAAAACCAGAAACTCCTCCTTCTCACTGGCAAATTGTCGCCTAGGCGAGCAAGTTTCGCTTGAGCGAGAGACAATCTTGTCTAAGAAAGACAACTTAGCCTAAGTGAGAGTTCGCCCAGAGTTTGGGTTGTTCTCTGTTTCGAGTCTCGCTCAAGCGAGAATGATCTGCCTAAGCGAGAGAACCCTTTCGCCTAGGCGAGACCTTCTAGCTTGAACGAGAACCATTGCAGATGAGTGTTTATTTCTCTGTTTGTGATGGATGAAGTTATATCTAAAATGTTAACAAGTGAAATTAGATAATGATACGCTTGGATTGTTGTGGCTGACGACATGTGTGGTACAAATGCCTGAATTTTGATTGTGAGAAGATGTGGTTGAACTAGGATTTCGAGGGAAATTCTAAGGGGTATGTTTTAGTGTATGTAAGGACATAAGGACTCACTATTGGAGGTATCCGGAAACTCCAATAATCATTCAAGCTCAGATAGAGCAGAATGAATTATGTCGTGAGAAGAGCAGGACGTCCTAGTCTTTGGACTTGATCAAGTCTTAGACAAGAAGGGGACTTACCTTGTGAGTGATTAGGTGGTAACCCCTTAAGGCCAAACTCTGCAGAGTTTGGGAACCATCACAGGTGCATGCCACCAAGAGGTCCAATGTCGCTTACACAATCCAGATAATTGAGTCTAGAGTCATCTATCTGTGCTATGTTCTAGTGGTTTAAGTGATTCTGGTGAAAGTGAGAAAAATTGCATGATATTTATAATTGAGCTGCATGTTTCTCTTAATTAAGTTAGCTAACCCTTCTTGCTTGTGTATGTTTCTTTTTGTGTGAATTCTCCTTTGTAATGATCATCTAATAATTTGTGTGAGCAGAGAAAGGTACAGGTGAAGACACTCCCCTCTTGGATAGGAGTTGAGTTAGTGGTTTGAGATATTCGACAATAGGCTCTGTTCCATGTTTTGTTTAATAGTTGGAATTTTTTCTTCTATTACTCTTCCTAGCATAGGCTGTAAATATAGTTGGTACTTCTATAGTTATTGGGGATGATTGTATTAATACTCTATATTGGCCTATTTCTAGTATCTGCTTTGCTTGATCATGATATAATGTTTTTGTTTACTAGCGTAAAAACTATTAAATGAGATGTTAGAATAATAACGATTTATTCAACATATAAATTAATATAATTTATAATAGTATTTATTTGAAAAACATCATAATAATTTATAAAATTATATATAGTAACACTTTTAATAATTATGATAAAAGAATATTACTAAAAGTAGGAAAAGTGTAATAGTGTCTAGTGATATTTTTAAAAGTGTTACAACATTATTGTTAATATTATATATAGTAACATTTTTAAGAAAATGTAACTATAGTAGATATATAATAACATTTTAAATGTAACTAACGAAATGTCACTGTACCTAACATGTTGTTATATATATATATATATATATATATATATATATATATATATATTTTTTTTTTTTTTTTTTATATATATTTTTTTTTTATATATTTATATTTATTTATATATTTATATATATATATTTATATATT
>Ga0214544_1002333_pt1 | contig 40016 bp, 18 predicted proteins | sample CNSS3metaG_FD_160074 | JGI IMG/M metagenome (GOLD analysis project Ga0214544, IMG submission 160074) | Root nodule microbial communities from cowpea collected in UCLA plant growth center, Los Angeles, California, USA - CNSS3 | ecosystem: Host-associated > Plants > Roots > Nodule | place: USA...
GGTTCTTGTTGGCTGGTTCTCCCAGAATCTGAGTAGGAAAAACGAAATGGTGAGATGGCAGCACAGAGAGGGGGTGGAAGAGAGTCTGGAGTTGCAGAGGAGAGTGGAAGGAATGAGGAAGAAGAGCAGACTTCTGTTTTTGGAGGAGAGTAAAAGTGAGGTATTACATAATATAATTTAAAAAAATATATAAATATATATAAAAAATAAATTTTAAATATTTTTTGGAGCCATGTGCCCTGTTTGTAATAATAATATATTGTAGTGACAATAAATAAAAAAAAATATAAATAATAAAATAAAATAATATTTGTTACAATTGAGATTACAACAATAAGTAACATACTAGAAAAACTCTCAAACTAACCACATTTAATAAATTAGTAGAAATAGTCAGAGTTATTTTAACTACAATGTAGAAGAAACATCATAACTGATGTAAGAAAGATAACATCACAGTGACAATAGTTTATATATTTATATAGAGTGTGATGAAAACTACTTCAAAAATGGTGAAAGTGATTATAATGATAAAAAAAAATACATTATAGAAATAAAATATAATGGGAAAGAAATTATATCTTATGAATATACACCAAAAAGTTTATCACTATCTCATCATCACATCTTAACCAACAAGGGACTTTAAAAATTAACAAATAAATTTAAATTAAATAAAAGGAATAGATGGAGAAAGAGTTTTGTGAGTAAGAAAAAAGTTAAAAGAAAATGTTGTGTTTGCAGTTATTTGAAGAGAAAATGAAAGAGAAAGAAAAAAAAAAAAAAACAGAAAATGAGCTGCTTGTGGTTGAATAAAAATGGAGAAAACGAGAAAATAATAAAATTCCAAGGAAAAGCGCGTCCATGCGAGTGGTCATTCAAGACACGCTTTCTTTTTTTGAGTCCCACCTTTCAGATGATCGTGTGGCTGAGAATGAACGCACGTTTCACACTCTGATCTGATCTAACGGTCCTGATGAACTGAAGAGTTTTGCTTTGACCACTCCGTCACATGTTTTTCCGTGTGTCTTGACATGGCGATGATCGAGCAAATCATCGTTTCCCTCTCAAACAATCAATCCATTGACCTCTTCCAACCTATAATAATATTCAAAAACAAAATTGTTTTAATTTATTTTTTGATTAAATTTTTGTTATTTAATTTCTTTGTTAACTAAATGATATTTTTATTAGTTTGTTTTTGTCAATTCATTAATTATTTTTTTAGACTTTTAAATACTACAAAATAATATTGTGATTATTATAAAATTATTTTAATGTTAAGATAAAATGATAAATGATGATAAAGGTTGTATTTATTATCTAATAATGAAAATACATATTCTACATACATATGTGTTCACTTTATTTTATAATAAAATATAATCAAATTTTACAATTTTAATATATATTATTTTGTAGATAGTTTTTTTTGGTTATATTTAGTTATTCTAATTTTAAAAATTGGTTAAATTAATAAAAAAAAAGTTAAATTAGAAAAATTGCAATAGAATTGATTTAAGATATTACTTAAAAGATAAAATAAAAAGTAAAATATAAACATTAAAAGGAATTTTTTTATATATAATAGTATATAAGTATAAATAGTATAAATATTTGTCAATATATTATAAATTTAATTAATAAAAATTATTTATTATTTTATATTAATCATGATATAATTTTATATCAACTATAATATATTATATTTTTAATAGATCAAAATAAGTAAACAAGTTACCAATATTATAATCAGATAATTAAGAAAATAGTTAACATCATAAAATTTGGTCACACTTTTGAAAATGATGTTTAAAATACTATGCACAATCTATTTTCGTCATAAAAATAAATATGTAGGGTATATATGTCTTATCAATGATCCATTGACATTGGATAATTTTTTATTACCATATAAAAATATTGTCCACAAATTTTACGTGCTTAGTTGGACAAAACTTTAATTAACAAGCATTACATTGACCCAAAAAAAGGTTTATACGCGTAACAAAATTGCCAAAATTGCCGTGTAGTTTGTACATTACGCACAAAATTGATTGAAAAAGCACACATAATTTATAAAATCCATTCATCTCTAATTTTTTTAATTTGTGATGAATGTTTTTCAATTATAAGACATAGAAGCATCTTTACCAAAATTGAATATGAATTTATCATGTTCAAATAGGGTAAATGTTAAAAGAAGATTTTAATACAAAATTGGATATTAATTTATTACATCTTGATAGATTATATGTTAAAAACACATTTAAAATAAAAAAAATGCAATTAATTTTTTGACTTTCAATATAAAATTAAAATTAATTATTAAAAAAAAAAAAGAATCATATTCCTCTATGTATGTAGCTGTTGGAATGATCTGAATCTGGTGCACCCTTTATTCAGTCATTTGCAGTTGCCAAGAAACTTCTTCATCTCTCTGGGAATGGTGGCTTCTTATGAAACTAAAGCTTTCAACTTTTTCACTAAAAACATATGAAACAGTTGACCAATTACACCCTTTTTGTTTTTTTATTTCTACTAATTTTCTCTGAGAAAGTTTTCTCCATTAATTCTTTTCTAGATTATTTATTACTTTCCCATAAAGTTTCTCCATAACAGGTATCACTCCATCGTCATCATTCACTTTATTTTTAATGTTTTATTTACCAAAATTAAAGTTCCACGATCATCCTTGCATATAAACAATGTGAACTCCACCTTAGGTACAACTAGCATTTATCCCATTTTTTATATACATTCTTTCTCTTTCACCCTCTTTCAAGGCTCCACTTTTATAATTCCGTGTACATTTCTTCATCAAAGTATCAAACTTGTCTTCTATCTCTTTTTACATACTCTGCATATATCATATATTCTTCCACAATCTTCATATTAGAGGTTTTTTATTTTGTCACTGACAATGTTTTTAGTAGTTTTTTCTTGTTAATTTTCAGAATGATTTACTAACAGGTTTCTGATCCAAGGTTTAAGATGGTGTAGTTTCCTTGAATTCTCATCTGGGTTCAACCTGTTTGATGTTTTGACTGAATCAGTCTGAATTAGTGGCGATTGTCTGATAAAAGTAAAAAAATATTCAATTTTTTTTTTCTTGTTTCTTTGGTCGCAATACTTGGATTTGAGAAACTGGAGACATGGGTTGTTGTCTAACTAAAGATTCAGAGCCAGAACGCAATGGTTACAGACATGCTGCGACTGGTGGTGTGCACACCCAGAAGACTCATGAACCTTTGGTCAACCAATCAAGAGCACCTGCAAATCAACCATATCATATACCGGAAAAGCATGCTGCATCCACTGCTCAGACAGTGCCTCAGATGCCATGGAAGCCTTCTGGTCCAGCCCCCAGTCCTAAACCTGTGGCTAGTGTTAAGCAAGACACAATTCTAGGGAAGCAGTTTGAAGATGTGAAACAGTTCTACACACTTGGGAAGGAATTGGGTAGAGGGCAATTTGGGGTGACATATCTTTGCACTGAGAATTCAACTGGGATTCAATATGCCTGCAAGTCTATTTCTAAGAGGAAACTTGTGAGTAAATCTGATAAGGAGGATATAAAGAGGGAGATTCAGATTATGCAGCATTTGAGTGGGCAACCCAACATTGTTGAGTTCAAAGGGGCTTATGAGGATAGGCAATCAGTTCATGTTGTGATGGAGCTGTGTGCTGGTGGAGAGCTTTTTGATAGGATTATCGCCAAGGGGCATTACAGTGAGAGGGCTGCTGCTTCAATATGCAGACAAATTGTAAATGTAGTTCATATCTGCCATTTCATGGGTGTGATGCATAGGGATCTGAAGCCAGAGAATTTCTTGTTATCTAGTAGGGATGAAAATGCACTACTCAAGGCAACAGATTTTGGTTTATCCGTTTTCATTGAAGAAGGTAAAGTTTGATTCATTCAGTCAGTGGTCATTAGTTCGAATTCCTCCGGTATCTTAATTTTGTTGAATTCCTGTTTAACCAATAGATGAGTCTTCGTAAAAAAATATGTTAGTTTTACTTTTAGGATTTAAATATTAATGAATAAGCTTCTAAGTTTTGGATAAAAAATTAAACTTTCTATCTCAAAGTTTACCTTTTGATTATGCTTTTGTGGAAATGATTTTGCAACTTGATGAAATTTTCAAATTAGAAATTTATCTGTATTGATTCTAGTGTTTTTCATACAACTAATAATTAGTTCTCATCCTTAAAGGGTGGGTGGGGTAGGTGGGTATCTTTACTACAAGGAACCTTTATTGTCCTTGTTAATGGTCGCCGTATTTTGTCAAAACCTGGGTTAGAAAGTTTGAGAACCATAAACTTTGCTTGACAGCACAATTTTATTAAAAGATGTAGGTTGGAATTAACTTCCATTATTTAATTTAACCAAAGGTTAGTGTCATTGTTCTTGTTCTCCATCTGTATGCAAATATGTTCCATTATTTTGTGGAGTCTCTGATATCTGGTTTGGTCTTTGGTTATGCTTTGGCTATACCCAAAATTCACAAGGATACTCAGATTTTTCATTCCAGATGTCACTGTATTTATATTTCTGAAAACATGCGACTCTTTGCTTGTCTGTTGTAATCCATCAATGTCTTTGCTAGCCTTCAAACATGGTTTGAAGGAATATAAACTCTAGTAGACAGAAAATAAATTACATTGTTCATCCTAATTATTCATCCTTGAAAAGCTATAAGCTGACTTGTTCCATGATCAGTCAGGAATCTAGCATTTCCATTTACTCCACACATGACACGTGTTTGAATACTGAGTAGTGATAAAATGTGAAATTGAAACTTCATTTACTCATCAATATGAAGCTGCAAATTTTAGAAAGTTGCTGATTGTTGGTAAATTTACTTCCATCATTAGCTTTGAGGTGCTTCATACATGCACGCGGTCATTAATCATTTGTAATGGCATCATTGACATGATATGCACTCTAATATCTTTGGAAACTACTTATTATCATTCAATCAGATGATTTATCAAAGTTAAATAGAATCAAGACTATCTTCCTTTTGGAATGTGTACTTACATTTTTCTGATGAATTCTTTCCAGGAAAGGTATATCGGGATATAGTTGGTAGTGCTTACTATGTTGCTCCTGAAGTTCTGCGGCGCAGATGTGGGAAAGAAATAGATATATGGAGTGCAGGAGTCATATTATATATCTTACTCAGTGGAGTCCCTCCATTTTGGGCTGGTAAATTGATAATTTGATTTTCATATAGAATTATCAACTTATATTAACTTTCTATGTAAAAATGATTATGAATTATTTTTTTCGTAACAATCAAACCAATGACATTTTCCTCATTTCTATTTATAATAATCAAAACCTTTAAACAAGGAAATAAAAATATGCTGAAATGGATAGCAAGATTTTGAAGATATTTTTTCCTAATTATTGTGGAGATAGACTGTTTTTTATTCTAATAATCTTCTGTTTATAACACTCTCCCTCAAGTTGGTAAATAATTATCAATTATTCCCAATTTGCCTACAAAACCTTGGAATTTGCCTTGAGGATACCCTTCAGTGAAAATTTCTACTATCTGAAATCTTGTAGGGACATGAGTTGTAATTACTATGCCCCTATATATCAAGATTATTGGTGATGAAGTGCTTGTATATTTCAATACTCTTAGTCCTATCATGTTTGACTGGATAATGAAAATGTTCATGGTTGACTTGTTATCACATCACAAGATAATTAAATAGGATGTCAACCTTTATTTTAAGATCAAGTATGATCTGCACTTTACAAACTTTGAGCACGAGCTCAGAATTCAACTTTTGCACTAGAATGAGATATTCTATCTTGTTTTTTCTTCTCCATCCCATTAGACTTTCTCTAAGAAAGGTATAATATCCAAATGTAAACTTTTCTGTCAGTAACAAAACCAGCATAGTTTGCAAGATCAAATAATATCTAGTCTCGTGTGTAATAAATAAACAAGTTTTCCTACCAATATTTGATACTATATTTTATTGTAAGAGTTCTCTTTGCTTCCAATTCTATTATTTTACATCCCAGCTTACTTGTTTCTTTAAGGAGGTAAAGTACATACTCGCTTTGGGTGGTTAAAGTTTTTTTTTTTTTTTAATAAGCAACCTCTATTCCAAGGAAATTTATTTCAAATTGAGCCACCAATCTTTTCTTTAAAGCCAATTTATCTTTTGTATCATGTGGTGCAATAATCATGTCATCTACATAGACCAATAATAGCGTAAGTTTATCTTGTCGACTTGTAAAATATGGTTTGTATCCACTTATACTATTATTTTTCTTTATCTCTAGTCCACGTGAGATATCCAATATACTCCCTCGTGTCAAGGAAGTAACATCTTAAACACAGGATTAGATAATATTAGTGGGTGATTCAATATGCTGTCAATAGTTGCTAGCATAACAACATCAGCGAACTTGACTAGGATACGGACTTAACTTGTAGAGTCAGAATGACTCCGATGCCAACTTAAACTATGCAAGGAAATAAAGAAATATTTTATTGATAACAATAACACCAATTATATTCTCATTATTTCTATTTGTAATAATCAAAACTTTTAAAAAAGAAAATAAGAATATACTAATGTGAATAGGAAGATTATGAAGATATTTCTTCCTAATTACTATGGAGTACTAAGAATATTTTTTATCCTAATAATTTGTTATTTACAACAATTAAAAGTTTAAAACATGCGTTTCTTTCAAGTTCTCTGTTCCAACTTACTTGTTAGACTCGTCTAATTTATTTTATCAAATATGTTCTGTAGAGTCTGAGAAGGGAATATTTGATGCCATACTGGAAGGTCACATTGACTTTGAAAGTCAACCATGGCCAAACATTTCAAACAGTGCCAAGGATCTCGTTCGTAAGATGCTTATACAGGATCCAAAGAAACGCATTACCTCTGCTCAAGTTCTTGGTATGGTGCTTTTCTTTTGTGCTGAACTTCTGATAGTATCTTCCTGATCACTTGGTACACTAGTGTAAGATTAAGAGAAATTATTAGAGGGGTGTATGAGCTATTGTAGTATGTACAAATAATTATAGCTAATTGTAATGCATGAAAAAACTAAAGTCACTTGAAATCTTATTATATAGTTCAAAAGCTATTTCCGTTTACACATACACTGCAAGTGAACATACTAGTCGTTAAGACTTAAGATTAGTAAGATAAGATAGATATTACATAACATGAAAACTGTATTCTCGGCATCCCAAATGTGTAAGTCCTGTTATCTTGCAGCATCTCAATTATTTTATTTATTTTTTGGATATTTGTGTTTGATAAAGAAAAAGTATATATTGAGGAATGCAGAACTCTAACAATGCTCTGTTGTAATTATTTCCTGCTTCACATTACAACTGCTGCAGACTGATCACATGGGTTTAGCATCCTTGTGAATTTTTTTCTTTATTAATGAATTTTATTCTCTCTTGTAACTGATTTGTATATTTGTATATTGTATGAATGATTAGAGCACCCATGGATTAAAGATGGAAATGCTCCAGACAAGCCAATAGACAGTGCAGTCCTTTCCAGAATGAAGCAGTTCAGAGCAATGAATAAACTAAAGAAACTTGCCCTCAAGGTATGCCATCCACAATCTACATGAAGAGAGACCAAAGTGCTCTTTAATACTTTATTTCTTGATAGCATACTAGGTGCCTCCATCTCTATGGATTGTTAAAAATTATCAAAGGTTAATTTTAACCATAGGTTCTTAAAAATGTCAGTTAAATAATAGTCACAACAACATTGAGATATGAAAATTTTCATGTTAGTGTACTTGTTGTGACTATGAACTAGACTAATATGCATGACTTTGTGGTTTGGTTTTCCATTTCAAAAAATTCACTGGATTTCAAATATTCTTTTAGGTTATTGCTGAGAATATGTCCGGAGAAGAGATCCAAGGTTTGAAGGCAATGTTTACAAATATGGACACTGACAAGAGTGGTACAATCACCTATGAAGAACTAAAGGCGGGATTGCAAAGACTTGGCTCAAAGCTTACAGAGGCTGAAGTGAAACAGCTTATGGATGCTGTAAGCTGTTCTTTTGTCATCATCTCTGTATATTTTCTTTAAGGATTTTCAAACTTATATTTCTTGGCTCAAAATTGTAGGCTGACGTAGATGGAAATGGCTCAATTGACTACATAGAATTCATCACTGCTACAATGCATAGACACAAGTTAGAAAGAGATGACCAACTCTTTAAGGCCTTCCAATATTTTGATAAAGACAACAGTGGGTAAGTTCTTCATTATCATGATTTCTTGTCCAACCAAGTCAATTTCCTTTTTGACTTTGCATTATGCCATCCATACGAACCTTTCAACTATTGAGTTCATTACAGGTATATTACAAGAGATGAACTGGAATCAGCCATGAAAGAATATGGTATGGGTGACGATGCCACAATCAAGGAAATCATATCTGAAGTTGATACTATCATCTCTGAAGTGGATACAGATAATGTAAGCTCATTTTGTATACAAGTTTCTATTCTGGTTCCATGGATAATACTAAAATGTTGTGGTTTGACAGGATGGTAGAATCAACTATGAAGAATTCTCTGCAATGATGAAGAGTGGAAACCAACAAGGCAAGCTATTCTAAAGCACACCATCTAACCAGTGAGGGTCTGGTTTCCAAGAACCCTATTGGGGAAAAGGTTTATTTATACCACTGAGAAGTACTTCCAAAAGTTGGTATTACTCATTGGCATGTAAAGCTTCTGTTTAGGATGTTTGATTTACAATGCTTCACATGACCGTTAATCAGCTTCCTGTTTCAGTTTTGGTTTCTTTTTTCTTATTTTCTCCGAGATTCTGAGTCCTCTTTGAATTTATTTGGACACTAAAGCATAAAACTCACATAGAAAAGTTGATATCTCAATAAGATTATACCAGTTTTTGTACATGAAAGTTTACATGCTACAAGGAGAGTGGTTTAGTGGTTTATATCCATTATCTGATGACAGCCACATCAGCACTATTGGTTGGAGTTAACAAGATTATATTAGTGAATTTTTTTCGAAAAAAAGTGCAACTTTATGTGTTGGATGATCGACTTAATTTTCTCTAAAAAAAATTAAAAAATCAGTTAAAACTCAAGTTAACTAAAATTTCGTGATTTTTCTCGAAAATAGTAGCCGAATTCGTTCCGAATTAGATTCTGACAATGGCGTGCCATCTCATATTTGAAAGTGAGGTCGTGCTTGCAAAATGAGTATAACATCCGAAGTGACAATAAACTTAAAAAAAAAAAAAGATATAAAACAATTTTTCGAAATTTGTTCATTTCAAATTGTCAATTTAGATTTTTTTTTTTCTTTTCCTTAATGCCTAGTAGTCCATTTTATGTCATTTTTTTTTCACTTTCGTCTAATTAATTTTGATTTTATTGATTTTGTCTTACTTCTTTTAAACAAAAAGTAAATATGGGCTTTTCACTAGAACAATTGTTGTCACAATTAGGCTATCATGAATAACGAATAACAAATCCTCAATTAAAGTTGATTTATTGACTAATAAAATATATCTCGAAGAAAAATAACAAAAAGAAAGATAATACATTAACTCATTATTAAAAAATGAAACCAAATTAAAATCGTTTACAATATCTGATGAATTTATAAATAAATCATATCATTGAAAAAAGAGAGTTATCAAGTCTTTCTTTAATTAATTCATTTAATTGAAAATTCGATAGATATGAAAAAAAAATCTACAATCCAACAATAAATTGGATTCCATCGTAGATATCCTTTGGTCAGACATACGTGTATTGAATGACAATTTATACTATAATAGGAAAAAAAAATCCTTTTTTATTCTTCACTTAGATGTAAATAATGGACAGCATATGGTTATTTGGCGGATCTTTTACATGATAAAAAGGCATTGTGTCCCCAAATTTTTTTATATTTATATAATTTAATATTTTTAATATATTTTATATAATTTGATATTTTAAATTTTTTTATACATTTGTATCTATATATAAAAGAACTCCTTTTTTTTTATACATCTACTTTTCAATTTTATCTTTTAAATATTTTTTTAAATAAAAATAAATATTTAATTAATATTATCTTTTAAGTGATTATTTGTTTAATTTAAACATTTTTTGGATTTGACTTTTCTTTTAAATTTAATCATTATGAATAAAAATTAATTATAGTAAAATTATAAAAGAATATTTGTATTTAATTTTATAATTATAATAATAACAATAATTATAATTTTATTATTTTTATTATCACAAAAAAATTAAATACAATGTTTTACTAATTTATATAAAAAATTCAAAGATTACTCTTTTGGTTCATATTTTTGTTCAAAAATATCAAGTTGCTCCTTCAGTTGTTTTAATCTAAACTTAGTCACGAATTTTAAAAAAATGATGTAATTTGATTCTTTTCGTTAAATATTTTGAGCCAGATCAAGATTTTTCATCAAAATTAAAGATGGTTTGTTTTGCTGGTGTAATTAACATAATCCTAATGTAAATTTTAATGAAAATTTTTTGCTCACTTTAAGAAATTTAACGAAATGACCAAATTAATTAATTCAAATAATCGAGACCAAATTGAGACTAAAAAAAAAGATGATCAAATTGACATTGTTAAACAAAAAATGAGCCAAAAGAATAATTCAACCAATATTTTGACACTGCCAAAATATTGATCGAAGATCCACCACTGATATGGTTATATTTAAAGTCCAAGATCTGAATTATCATGATAAAAAATCATGAACCAAATTAAAAGTTAGCTGTTAGAAGTTATAAAAGGTAATTTGAGTAATATTCCTATTACTATTTCAAGTATTATTTTAACAATAATCCAAAGTTTCAAAAGATAAATAAAAGTAGGGTTAATTATGTTTTTCGTTCCTCAAGTATTGGGCGTTTTTGGTTTTCGTCCCTTATTCAAAATATGCGCTATTTAAGTCCCTCACGTTCTGAAACGCACAGAATTGGTCCTCATTTTTAAACACCGTTAGGTTTATTATAAAGCTGGCAGACGGAGTGCCACGTCAGGATCTCGTTTTTAACAGTGTTTAAGTTTTGATTGACACGTGGTAAATTAAGAAGCTGCGTTTGTATTATTAAGCACGTGGTAAAATAGTTTAATATCAGATATTAAGGTTTAGGTTAAAATTAGAAAGAAAGGGCTTTTGGTGACGAGAAAAGGGATTGGACAGAGATTGAGATGCGTTCGTGAAGGAGAATCATCGAAAGGGACAACGAATTTGCAATTTCAACGAAGAAGTTGAGAGATTTCAACGAAGAAGACAGTGTTGTCATCTACGACATTGCGATTTGTGGAAAGTAGGTTCGTTGTTCTTCCCTATTCGACTGTATAGGGTTTGCTTTGGTTGTTTGTTGATTCCGTTCATGATTCGATTAACGTGGTCTGTGTGTTTATTTGAAATGTAGGGTTGGGAATGGGGTTCAATGTAGCTTTTCATCATATGGGTAGGTTCGAAAGAAATATGAGACTGAAGTACTTTGGGGGTGAGATTCATGTTGTTAAGGGGATTGATCCGGATTTTTGGTCCTTCTTTGAAGGATTGGGTATAGTGAAAGAGTTCAAATACGGTGGTGATGTGAAGCTTTGGTGGAAGGGGTCAAAATAAAGTTTGTTAAACAACCTTAGACTGCTGAGTGATGATAAGGAAGCAGTAGAGTTAGCTAACTTTGCAGGGGAGAGTAAAGAGGAAGTTGATATCTATGTCCAACATGTTCCTAGTCAGGCTGAAATAGTACACTTCATTGGTAGAGTGGATGAAGTTGTCGATGAAGAGGATGTGGTAGTTGAGGAGGCTGTGATTAGTGAACAGGATGTGGTTAAGGAGGCAGAGGTGAATGGTGAAGAGGTTGTGATTGGTGAAGAGGATGTGGTTAGGGAGGTAGAGGTGAATGGTGAAGAGGATGTGGTTAGGGAGGCAGAGGTGAATGGTGAAGAGGTTGTGATTGGTGAAGAGGATGTGGTTAGGGAGGCAGAGGTGAATGGTGAAGAGGCTGTGATTGGTGAAAAGGATGTGGTTAGGGAGGCAGAAGTGAATGGTGAAGAGGCTGTGATTGGTGAAGATCATATGGTTAGGAAGACAGAAGTTAATGGTGAAGAGGCTGTGATTGGTCAAGAGGATGTGGTTGATGAACATGTACAGTCTAAAGAGGAAGAAGATCCACCTAGAGATACTCTAGATGATAGTGAAGAAGAAAGGATGGATGATGATGATGATGATGGATTTGGGATGGACAACAATTCAAGTCGTAGAAAGATTGACCCTGTTTTGGATAGGTGGAAAGAGTTTAAACGAAATTCAAGCAAAGTGAGGAATAAAAGAAATGTTAGTGAAAGGTATTTTGTGACTAATGAAGAAATTGGAGATCATGAGATAAATGAGGAATACATTAGTGATGAGTTAGATTCTAATGTGGACAATGATGATGGTCTTCTTAATGTTGGACCAAAGTTTACAAAGTATAGACCGGAAGATATGAAGAAGGACTTCAAATTTAAATTGGGAATGGAGTTTGGTTCTCTGAAAGATTTTAAACATATGCACTAATGGAGCATAGTGTGTTAAATGGTAAAGAAGTTAAATTTGTTAAGAATGACCATAAGAGAATGAGGGCTGTTTGTAAGAGAAAATGTGGATTTTTAATTATGGTGAGCAAGGTTGGAGGTAAGCAAACCTTTAGGGTGAAGACATTAGTGGGTGGTCATAAATGTGGACGTGTTTTTGGTAACAAAAATGCTAACACAGACTGGATTGCTCATGTTTTAATATACAGATTCATGAATGTTGGTTTAATGACAATGAATCAAATTATTGATGAAATCAAGAAGACATACAGTGTTGGTATAACTGCTTGGAGGGCTGGAAAAGCAAAACAAATAGCAATGGACAGTTTGGTGGGGGATGAACAACATCAGTAAAACTGTTTATTTGATTATGTTGGTGAATTGTTGAGAGTTAAAGCTGAAACTTTCAAGGTTAAGATCAACCAACCACAACCCACTTTGCCACCATGATTTGGAAGTTTCTATATGTGCTTAGATGGTTGTAAGCAGGGGTTTGTGGCTGTGTGTAGACCCTTCATTGGTGTTGACGGTTGCCACTTGAAGACAACTTATGGTGGTCAATTATTGGTAGGGATCCCAATGACCAGTACTTCCCATTAGCCTTTGTTATTGTTGAAAAGAATGCAAGGAGACATGGAGATGATTTTTGACACTGCTATTACAGGATATTGGTGACATTGATGGTCATCGTTGGGTGTTCATTTCAGACCAACAAAAGGTAAAGCACAAACATAATATTATTTTTAACTGATTTAAAATTAATTGTCTGATTATGTCTAATTTGGTATTATATTTATTTGCAGGGACTTATGACTGTATTTGATGAGATTTTGAATGGTGTTGAACATTGTTTCTGTCTGACGCACCTATACAACAATTTTAAGAAGAAATTAGGTAGTGGTGTAATCATCAGAGACCTTATGATAGAGGCAGCAAAGGCTACTTTTTATGCAGGATGGGAAAAAAAGATGAGTGAGTTGAAAAGTATTATAAAATTTTATTCTCAATTATTTTTCTTTTAACTTAGACCTATATCAATATCTTTTCAATTTGAATCTTCTTTTTATTTTTAGGAGTTTTGGTTTAAGAAAATTACAAGCTGTCTTGCTTGCGCTTGGTTGTATACGTGTAGCAGCCTAGCAGCCTTCATAACATTCATTTTCCATCATTAAATCAAATTCAAATTATTTAAACATTGTGTTTACTTTTTCCGTCCTAAAATAACTACATTTTTAAACATTAAAAAATATTATAAGTAATCGGCATGCTTAATTTGTAATTAAATATTTTTTTTATACTGTGTGTTTAGTATTTGTATTTATTCACATTTATAATATATACAAACAAGGCGTTTATGTGGAGAGTAAAAATATTTTGGTAAAGCTATTTCAATAAGTAGAGTTACCAAAATAAGTTGTAATTCGTGGGAAAATTTTTGGATAAGAATTCTTTTACTGTTATATGAAAATTTTACCAAACTAATTAAACTAATAATGTAAAGAAAAGAAAATCCTCACTTCTATTATTATGTGAACATGCTTCCACTCACTACATTTTCTTTTTCAGAAATAAATAAGAAATAAAGAGTGACAATGATGATTAAAATAAACAGTAGACAATTATGGTGTGGTGTTATTAGAAGAAATGAGAGGAATTTGAAGAATAGATGATAAAAATAGTAGTACTGACGATTACGGAAATAAAATAGAATATACAAAATGCATAATTAAAATAATATTATCCCTTATATTTATAATTAGTGGATATATCTCCTTCTATATTAACTTAAATAAAAATTGCATTTAATTAAATAGTAAAATTATTATATTAATTTTAAAAAAATAGTAAAATTATTATTTTAATTTAAAAAATAATAAAATTTAAAATTGACAGTCATTTAAAAATAAAAACAATGAGATCATTATTTTAGTTTAAAAAAATAGTTACTTAAAAAGTGAAATGAGAATAAAATTATGTATTTTAATTTAGAAAAACAGTTAGTTAAAAGGTGAAATTGAAAATAAAATTATATATACGAACAGTAATATAGATATACAAAATATATACACTAAAATAATATAGTTGTACTTGTTTTTCTCTTTAATAGAAAGAGAAAATGTTTTCAATTTTTTTATTTTATTTTATGAGTTGACTCGTTTTATTTATCGGATGAGTCAACTGATTAAACTCATCAGGCACATATTTGTTGTCATCTTTGTGGTCTTTAACTTATAATAAGAAACTTTTAACTATTATTTTGAAAGGAAAGATGTTAATTATAAATTTAATTGAAAATATTTTATGCTTGATTTCCCAGACTGTATCAAAAAAGCGCATGGTATGAAATATAAACATTTCGATAAAATTAATTAAAATTAAGATGCATTAACAAATGTGTATGTTTTTCATTAAGTCTTCCAAATTATATCACTCAACAAATTAGATATTAAAAATATAAATATCCTTTGACCTATTCTTTTTTTCTGAAAATTGAAACGATGAAAACCATACAAATCGGGCTTATTTGACTTGATTTGGAACACTGCATGGCAAGAAATTGTTCCTAAATTATTTGATAAAAATAATCATTAATTTAGTGTTTCTTATTTTCAGATCTAGATTAAGACGAAACCTACAAATATACTTTTATTTATAGAAAAATTAACTATTAACCTAAATTATTTGGTTAAAAATAATGCAACATTAGACACGTGTGAAGCACATATTATGTATGCATCCAGATTATCCAAATTATATATGAACGTTTCATTAAAATATAAACTCTTGGTATTGATTAGAAGATATACAAATTTATCTTTTAAAATAAAATGATATAAATAAAAATTAAAAAATCATTTAAAAAATTAAAATGATCTAAATAAATAAATAATAAATTATTTAAAAAATAACACCTTTTAAAAATTAATAGTATAAAATCATTTTCCATAAAATAACATGCTTTGAAAAAATCAATTCTTTGAAGTGCCCAAAATTCAAAGTCAAATGATACGAGAAGGTGCCATCGAACTGCAAGAGCCAATTAAGGAAAGACTTTAAGTGAAAACGATTATTCTGACAAAAATGTTAATTTCATTAACTCCCTATACAACACTTAGAGAATCTATTCTCTAATCCTGTTAAGAAAACTTTTATGTGCCAATTTTTCATCTTATCAGAGACTAATTTTTATGTTTAGGTTCACAGTTGCCAAAATTGAGTCACGAATTGAAGCAAGAAGCAGCTAAACCAGTTCAAACATTCATAAGTATAAATTGCAGAAACAATCATCTTCTGAAAACCAAAGCATCAGTTTTATTGAATTTAACTTGCTTATCACACATTCAAGTTCACCAACACCATCCATGAGATCCAATCATCAAAATTGGAAACCAAACTTATTGAAACACCACTCATCCAACAAAAGAAACAAACCAAACTACGAACTTCAAACCTCAAAACAATCAAAACAAAGAACCCCCACCAAGAAAAACAGTACAATACAGCAGAAAACAAGAATAATCAAAAACCATGAATCTTGATCTGGTCCTTTCTGACAAGGCCTGCCTGGACCAAGAAGTGTGAGACGTTCTTGCGCTGGTCACCTTGGAGCTGAATTATCTTGCCAAGCTCCTTGTCCTGCACCACATTGCCGTTGCAGCAGAACTCTTTCTTTAGGTCTTTCAGAATCTTCTCGTAGCTGAACTCCTTCTTCAGCCCCTGCACTGTGGTCAGACTCTTCTTTCCATTCCTCTGTTGGATCCGAATGTGCACATACTCCTTCGCTCCTGGAGCATCCGATTCTCTAGCCTCAGCAAACGGGTCGAATGGGGTGGGGACTTGGATTTCCAACTCAACCATGTACTTTTCTTGATCGAAACTTTACAACACCCAAACACAGATTGCTTCTGCATAAACACCACCAAACAATAAGTCCATGCCAATTTCACAACACAAACAGTTCTCATCCTCTGAGATCAGTCAGAAAGAAATCTGAAATAAAGATCACGAAAGCAAAAACCTAACCATACATTTAATTCCTTATCACAACATGCTATTTTTTTTTTTCATAAAAAACTGCATCAAAAGCTTTTCACATATATAATCCTTCTTAAATGGTAAAATCACCAACAAAAACAACAACACAGATGTTACATAAAATCTAATGTGACATAAAATCAAACGCCAGATTAATTGAATTATAGCACAAGATTAACAAAGTTTACCCCATAACATATTTATCAAACAGGGATCACGATCAACATGCACCAACCCTTAAAAAACCTAGAAAGTTGCGTACAAAACGTTCTATGATTCGAAAAAACTAAAACACAGCAACCTATTAAAGCATAATTCATCATGCAACATGTTTGAGGAACCACACAAAACCCGTTTCACACAGACAAAAACATTAAACGCAGAGATCGCAAACAGAATAAAGACCCATCAAAGAGAGAAGGAAGCAAACCTTGATCAAAGATTGATGAAAGAGAGAAGACGGTTCGAGAAACTTGAGGAACAAACTTTAACGAGAATACTATGAATGAAGAACGTGAGGGGCTTACGCGTATTTATAACAGAGCGTGGGAGAGGCGGTGCAAGTGTGTGAGGGCCACTAGTTTTTGGACGGCTGAGATTTCGTGAGGTGTACACGTGGCGGTGATTACGGGATTCTCGGCGAGGTGGGAAAAAGTAGAGGTTCGTTTGGGTAGAAGGATAAGAGAATCATATTCTTATTCGAGATAGAATAAGAGAAACGCGGGTGCGTACACTGAATGAAGGAGGAGCGAGTTGCATCCAAACAGATAATAGTTGAAAGAGTGGGACCCACAAATATCCAGAGAAAGATACAGAAGTATCCAGAAACGGGAAAAATTACATCATAATTTCTATCTTTTTTCTTTTTATTAGAGATTATTTGATTTTGTATAGTAATAATTACTATTCTTTAATTTCAGTCTAGAATTTTGCACTATATTTTCTTTGACTAACTTTGATATTGATGTTATTATTTTTGTTGGAATCGAACAAGCTTTACAAAACGCAATTGTTCTTTTCTTTTAAATTTTGAAAATTAAAAATGTAAGACGGCAATTATAAATAAAATAAAGGATTAAAAAAATACAATTTAATGTTGCTAAGTTACTTTCCTAAAAGTCATTGGTTTGTTGATTCTGTGATCTGTGACCAAATGCAGTTGAGTTAGAAGAAACTGAAATCTGTTCGTTGTATATATACTCTTAATTAATTTATTCTACTTTAAGAAAAATATCTTAACAATTACGTTTAAATATATAACTATTATATTTTCATATAATATATCAATCATAAATTCATACTATAATCTTATAATATAATAATATAGTTGTTAAATAGTTATTTTATTTAGCAAAATATTAGCTTTCTTCTGATTTCATTGTTAAAGTGTAGTATTCAAATTGTTCAAACTGACTCCGTCTATTTTAATAATAATAAACGGAGTAACTAAAATATTTAACTAATATAAATTTAATAAAAATATTTCTAATAATGTTGTAGTCTTTTAAATCTACGACGGTATCTTCTAGCTAAAATCCTATATCAAGAAAAGATATAGTTCTAGGTAAAATCCTATATCATAAACACATTGTTGTTGTTTTAGTTGTGTCAAGCTGTTGTTGACTAACATTAGGGATTTAATTAAAACAAATAACTTCTCAAAATAATTATAAAAAAAAATCAGTGATCCAATTATAACTACTTTTATCTTTTTACATAATTACTTTATTGACATAGAATATTATTAGTTTACTTGATCAATATTTATTAGAACCTCTTGACCACCTTTTCCTCCAAACCATTATATATATATATATATATATATATATATATATATATATATATATATATATATATATATATATATATTAAAATCTTTGAAAAAGTTTAAGTGGTTATTGATGCGTTATACACTATTATTTGGAAAAGGTTAAGCTAGAATGAATTATATATTATTCAGAAAATTTATTCTATAAATTAAATCATAAATTTTACTATAAGATATTTTGAAAATATTTTTTTAATGAATTATGTGAAACTCATTTTAAAAAAAAAAATCTCAACATCTCCCTTTCTCTTTTCTTAAAATCACATGTTCCTCTTATTTCTCTCAAATTCGTTCTTTTCTCCACTTCAACCCAATCTTGATATTCATCTTCTTCATCTGAATTTTCACCCTTCTTGAAACAAGGCCAGATTTAGGATCATTGTGGAGTCCTCCTCAAATCAAATCAAACGTTTCCTTCCTTAGCGAAACTTAAAACTCCAACCTTTGTCTTCTTTTCTTTTTCCATTTTCTAGTTTTGGGGTTTTGGTTCCATTTTGATCATGATCATAGCCTCATTTTGATCTATTTATATTCTTGTGTTTTGATTCTTAGGTTAAATTGGGGTTGTGGTGCTCATATTCCTTGGGGTTTCTTCCTCATCAAGTTTAGTATACCTTTGAGGTAAAGGAAGCTAGGTTTTTCTTTTAGATTTCGAAATAAATTGCTTATCCTGGTCTTTGATTGCGTCTTGATGTGTTGGATTGATAAGTTTATTCAATTGGAGTGGTTTGTGTTATTTTTGGGTTTGGATTTTTGGTCTTTCATGTAGAAAGTAGGTGTAAAACTGTTATTCTATCTTAAGCTATAATTTCTAGCTTAAGTGGAATTTCTAGCTTAAGCGAGAATTTCTAGCTTAAGTAAGAGCAGTCTCGTCCAAGCGAGAAATATCTAACTTAAGCGAGAATGTTACAAAATTTCAATTCCTTGCTTTTAACCTATGATAGACTGAGTTAATTTTAAAAATATGATGTATGAAGTTATGCATGAATGATGATGCTATTTTGAGACTTGACTTGGCATGCTTTTGTAAAATATGTGATTGTTTTGATATTTTAAATTTGAGATGGTATTATTGATATGTGAATATGAAAATATGATTAAGGATGTACATGATTGTAAAAGTATTGTTGTGAAACTGTGATAATAATGAGTTTGTGAATATATAAATGAGTATTGTATGTGTTTGACGTAATTCCATGGGTCTCACAGAGAGATTTTATGGTAGTGTTAATTTAGTGTATACATTGGATTATGGATTCAAGTAAGGTGACATCCTGAAACTCTAATGATCATTCACACTCAAATAGAGTAGAATGGTTCATCTGGTGAGAGTAGCAGGAGGTCCTAGCCTAAGGCAGGATAATGACCTTAGATTATCATGGATTAACCTTGTGTGGTAGGATGAAATCCATTGACAATGGTTCTGCAGAGAAGTAAAAGCCACCACAAGTGCAAGTCTCTAGTGATTTTGATTCCAAATGTGTGTATCCGGATAATCGAGTTTAGTATCTGTGCAGTTATGTGAATTAATTGTAGTTGCCCATGTATGAATTATAATTGAGATTATTTAAATGGTCTTAGGACAAATCTTTTGTAAACTAATTTACCTTTGCACTTTTTGGTCTTGTGTTGTGTTTTTCTTTTGCGATGATCACCATTCTGGTGAGAGCAAATGAAGATGCAGGCTTAAGAGCAGCTCTGAGAGATGAAAAATTTGTAGTTAGAATTGTGAATTTGCAACAGATGTATGAGTAGTTGTATTTGGTGTTGTTGTACGAATAATATACTTTTATAATATAAACTCTTAAAGGTTATATTAATATATTTTTTATTTCATTAATTTGCCTTTACTATTATTGTAAAATGTCTTATTTTATTAATTTTCTATTAGTAAAAGGAGATATTACAAATTAAGTTACTTACAAAATGCAATTTACATAGGAATATCAAATTGTTGCGTTATGTTTCTTCAAACAGACTTATTAACTACTATTATAAATTACATCTTTCATACAAATAAAGGTAAGGTGGTAATTTTTTTTTTGTTTATTTTAAAATTTTTATGAATGAATTACATAAATAATTATGATTTTCTTAAATATAATTTTAAATTTTTACATGTATGTATGTATGTTTTTTTTATTATAAAAATAATTCTTAAATATAATTTCAAATTTTAAATTATACATGTGTATTTTTTTATTATAAATAATTAATTTACTATAAAAAATAGTTAAATTTAAATAAATATTTATTTAAAAATATAGAATGATAATATAATTATTATAGTTTAGAAAATACTTAAATTTAAATTAACGATAACTTAAATAATAAAATTATTGAAATAATTATTTTAATTTAAAAATATAATTATTTGAAAAAAAATTAAAAAAATTAACTACGATCTTAAGATAATTATTTTAATTTAAAAGATAATATTAAAAAAACAGTGAAAAGGTAAAATTAAAAAAAAATAAAAAATAAAAAAGTAAAATATAAAATAGAGTAGACCAAAAGATAAAATCTCTTTAATGATATAGATACACAAAATTACATAAACAAATAATTTCATCAATTAACTTAATTAAGACAATACAATATTTAAAAATATAATTATTTGAAAAAAAAATTAAAAAAATTAACTACGATCTTAAGATAATTATTTTAATTTAAAAGATAATATTAAAAAAACAGTGAAAAGGTAAAATTAAAAAAAAATAAAAATAAAAAAGTAAAATATAAAATAGAGTAGACCAAAAGATAAAATCTCTTTAATGATATAGATACACAAAATTACATAAACAAATAATTTCATCAATTAACTTAATTAAGACAATACAATATTTTATCTTATTAGGTACATAGAATACAAAATAAAATCTTCAAAATTTTGTCTATCATTACATCCTCTTAAGATATTCATAAAATTGAAAAAATTCAATATTTTTGTTCTTAACTATTTTCATATATTTAAAGAATAAGTACATTCATATAAGGAAAAAAATGAAAAATAGAAGTTTAATTATCTCAATATATATTAATCAAAGATAAAAGAAAAAATACTTTTGTTCAAACCATGATTCTTAATTAGACTCTCATCATGTAAGTATGAACTTTTCTTTACCCCAAAGTGATAAAGAATAATAAACTTCATATCACAAATAATGATTTCATCATCAAATAAATCTTAATAAATATATTTGAGTTTGTATAATTATATGGTATTATCAAAACAAAAGAAAACAATGATAATAATATATGCATCAATAAAAGATATTATCATAAAGCTCATGTTAAAAAAATCTACTAGAATAAGAATCTAAAAACACATACAATATAATAATATGATTTAGGCTATCCATGAAAGAGAGAGAAAAAAATAATGAATTAGTGAACATCAGTATCCCATATCAAATAAAGGTTTAATCATACGAAAGGTTCCATTTTTGTTAAAAACTCTCAATTGGGTCCTCATCCCAATTAGATATTATTTTTGAAAATGTATTCCAATTTTGTCTTTTCTGTTAGAACATCATTGACGACATTAATTATGTGTCACGTGTCAGCTCGTGATTTTTTTAATTTTTATTTTTTTGTTACTTTAAAAAATAACTGACACGTGTCAAATTAGGATTTTGCAACGTTGTGATTTTTTTAAATTTTTTAAAATAAAAAAAAGTCACGTGTCAAATTATGGTTAGTCACGTGTCAATTGTTTATGTGAAAAATCTCAATTTGGTCCCTATATTTATTATTTTGTCTCAATCTAGTCCTAATTTCTTTTTAAACTGAAGTAAATTAATTCCTTCCAAATTGAGACCAAATTTAATTTTTATATAAATATTAGAATTATATTTTTACTCTAATAGATAATTTTAACCAAATTAAGTTTATTTAAATTTAAATTTTGCATTCAACTTTATTTAAAATTTGTTTTAATAATTTCTAGACAACTTTATAAATTTAAATGTAAAATTTTAAAAACAAAATTACACAATTACATAATTTGACACGTGGCAGTTCTTTTTTTTAAATTACAAATTAAAAAAAAAAGCACAAGGTGACACGTGGAAACACCTTGACACGTGTCAGCTATTTTTTTAAGAAAAAAATATTAAAAAATTAAAAATTAAAAAAAAATCAGAAACATCATGACCTAACAGGTGGTACACAGTTAACGTCGTCAATGATGCCGTAACGGAAAGGACTAAATTGGAATAAATTTTCGAAAATAGGACCCAATTGGGATGACTTTAAACTTGAGGACCCAATTTAGATTTTTGAAGGAAATTAGAGACCTTCTGTGTGATTAAACCTAAAATAAAATATCTTTACAAACGTCAAAGGACTGATGATAAAGCTTGCCTTATAAATGATTAGAGTGGCCTTATTTGTAAATTCTTCTTTATTGTAAAGCTAGATTCGTATGTAATAAGTAATACGTGATTATTTATATATCATTAAAGCAAGAAAGTCTTTTTACACAGGCTGAGGATGAATTCTACCTATCATCCTCAAACAGAAGGGCAATCAGAGAGAATGATTCAGTCATAGAGGACATATTTAGGACATGTATGTTGGATCATCTAGGTGGAGGGATGAAGTGTTGCCTTTGGTGGAGTTCACCTACAACAAAAGTTATCAGAAAATCATTGGTATGGCATCGTACGAGGCTCTGTATGGATAAAGATGCAGAACTCCTTTGTGTTGGTACCAAGATGGAGAGGTAGTGTTGTTAGGACTTGAACTGTTAAAGTAGACCACAAAAATGGTGAAGAAGATCCAAGAGAGAATGAAAGCCTCGCAAAGTCAACAAAAGTCTTATACTAATAAGAGAAGGAGACCTTTGGAGTTTGCAACTGGGGATCACGTCTTCTTGAGTGTGACCCCAACCACTGAAGTGGGAAGGGCTATTCGGTTAAGAAAACTTTCTCATAAGTTCATTGAATCATATTAGATCTTCAGAAGGATTAGACCAGTGGCTTATGAGGTTACCTTACCTCCTTAGTTGGTTAACCTTCATTCAGTGTTTCATGTCTCCCAGCTAAGGAAATATGTGTATGATCGGTCTCATGTTTCGGAAGTATAGGATGTGCAAGTTAGAGAAGATCTCTCTATGGAGGTGCAACCAATTGGTATTGAGGATCGTCAAACAAAACAACTTAGAGGAAAATCCATCAGTTTAGTCAAAGTTGTTTGAGATAGAAGGACAAGTGACTCTACTTGGGAGTTAGAGGAGAATATGATGGACTCATACCCACATTTATTCTGTGTAAATCTAATTTTCAAGGTCGAAAATTTTTGTTGTTAGGGACAATATAAAACCCTTTAAAATAATAATAATAATAATATTATTATTATTATTATTAATTATATTAATTTTCTTTTAAAAATAACAAAAGCAACCCATTTTAATTTCATACACAAAAACATCCTCTTTGTGAAAGACAATCCTCCTCCCCATCTCAATCGTCGTTCTCCAATTTCTCACTCTCACTTCATCTTCCTTGTGATCAGAGGTAGGGGTTTCAATCACCGCAGAGTTGTCTTCGAGTCTATCCGATTAATTTCTTCATTTGGGTAAGTCAAACATTTCAACCTCCTTTGATGCCCACTGTGGTATTGTTTTGCATTGCGAACTTTCTTGGATTTTATTCGTTTTTAGGGTTTTGGTTTAAATTCTCTATTAATTAGTGGTTCCTTCCTTCGGTCAAATTGTTCGTATGTTGTCTTTAGGTTGAAGAAGAGTTTTCATGAGTTGATGGGTTTGGAGGGTTTCGTAAAGTTGTTTGTTGTTGCCTTTCAAGGTAAGGGAAGCTAATGATTGTGTCTTAGTATGTTTTTCGATTGAATTATGGTATTGTAGGCTTGTTCTTGTTTCAAGTTGGGGAATTTCGTTTTTAGCAAATTTGGGGATTTTTGTTAATTGTTATGCAAAGGATGCTTTTGTTCAAAGAATTTATGGTTGTCTATTTTATGAGAAATATATGTGTGTGTGTGTGTGTGTTGTCTATTTTATGAGAAATATGTGTGTGTGTGTGTGTGTGTGTGTGTGTGTGTGTGTGTGCGTGCGCGCGTCTGTGCGTGTATTGAATTTTGTGGGTTATAGTGACATCTTGAAAGTGGATGCATGTGAGGTTAAGTTGTGGGTCTTAGAGAAAGATGGTTCTTGAGTTGAATGGATATCGAACTATTTTATTTTGGCAGGTGATGTACAATTTGGTACAAGGTTGGACTTTGGAGTTGTAACCATGTTTGAATTGAGAGTTTGATATTACTTAGCGAAGGTTTTGCTTTTAATCATTTATAGATTTGGTAAATGTAGAATTTATGTACCTTAGAATGCAATTGGAATGAGAGATATTGATTGTTGCAATTGTTCAGTTTGGTATCATTTATAAACCACTTTGAAACGAGTTTGAGAGGATAAAAGTGCAAGATACCAAATTGTGCAATGGAACAAGTCAAGATCTCACAACTAAGAAGCATATGGTGTTGTGCTACCCATTTTCCTGCATTGCACACTTTTCGTAAAATGAACGTTTCGACTTCATTAATCGTTGGATCGAACTAAAATTTTAATAGTTGATCCTAAACTGTTGAATTAGAAGTCTATAGTGAGAGCATTTTTTATAGCAAGGTCCCTATAGTTTTGGTTGTTGACAATGTTGACCTTTGTTGCGTGTTTGGTACACAGCTTTCTCTATAGTTATTCCATTAGGTTGATTCTTTTTGCATTTGGTTCTTAATTCAATCATCTTTAATTTGAATGTAAATACAACATTTTTGGATCTTTACACAAGCTGTAGTTTTATTTCTAAATTCCAAATTGTTTGCACAATGTGTTGTTAAGTTGGATTGGATAAAAATTGGTTAAAATAACTTTTTGGTCCCAATTTTCGTCAAGTTTTGTCAAATAAATATTAATTTTGATATTGTGTTCAAATAGGTCCAAATTTTCGTCAATTTTTTTTCAATTTAGTCCTTTTTTGCTAACACTGTTTAAATCATTAACAGCCATAAACAGTGACTGCCACGTGTCACTTTGTTATTTTTTATTTTATTGACAATAACTCTACAGGTAGTACAGGCCATCACAAGTGCAAAAACCACCAAAAATCATACATTAATATCTAGATCTGAATAATTAAGTCTAGAGTGTCATCGTGTGTAATGGGTTAGTTGATGTTATTTAGCTTAGTGTAATTGGCACATTGTTCTGCAATTCTTTCGAGTGTTATATATATGTATTTTTTTTTTTTGCAATTAGTTTACCCTTCTATGTGTTTGTGTACTTGTTTTATTATCTCTTTTTTCAATGATCACCATTATTTGGTGTAAACAGATGATGATTTAGGTGTTGGCCCCTCTAACGGTGGTGATAACAGTGCAGTTGTTTATATTTTAGTTAACATTTTTCTACTCGTTATCTTTTGAAAAACTCAGTAGTTACCACCCTCTTTAGCTTATATTCTTGAGTTGAATTTGAATTTATTTTAGTTAAGATAATTGTAAATGAAGTTGTTTATATACTTTATGTTTGCTTTTTGGATAACAATTATATAAGATCATATCATGTAATTTTTAGTTATTTTATTTTGGGATGTTACAAAAGATGAATACAATATGTGATAAACTCAAAAGAACAATAAAAAATATCTTAATAAATATTTTTATACTTATTTTATATTTTATTATTTATTAACATTAAATATTATATTATAAAAAAATAAAGAGATATTTAATTTAATTTCCATCAATTTTAATATATATACTACATATAATTTAAAATTTTTTTAAAAATTAAATATATAAATATATTAATTTAAAAAATTTGGAAATACCATGACCCCTTTAGTCCCCATTGAAAAAGACTACATTCTATATCGATTAAAAATTGGGTTAAATAAGTTTTTTGTCCCTTAATTTTCAGTGAATTTTAGAATTAGTCCATTTTGAAACTTTGAATCAATTTAGTCATTCATCTTTTGAAATACGTGGATTTAGTCTTTTTAATCAAATTTTGTTAAGTTTATTTGACATTTCAAGCGCGTTTCACAATAGTATTTGACTTAACATTAAAGTAAAAATGTGTCAAACAGTATAAATAACTCAAATACAATCCTAAAATACGTACAAAACATCAAATAAACCTAACAAAGTTTTATTAAAAGAACCAAATTCACGTATTCTGAAAAATGAAAGACTAAATTGGTCCAAAGTTTCAAAATAAACTAATTACAAAATTCACTGAAAATTAAAAAACAAAAACATATTTAACCCTTAAAAATTTAATAAAAAGTGTCATTTTTTATATAGTTCAGGTCACAATAGATATAGAAAGTGCACTTTAAGGAATCATAACAACATTTTCATTAGTCATTAGTCATATCATTACAACGTCCCTAATTTCGTAATCAATTAATAGCTAAAAGATGTATAATTTTGAAATTAAAATGATAAAATTTGTACAAGTGTAAAAATTTATAAAAGGTACAACTGAACCTAAATACTATATAATTTAAATATATGCTTATACTATAAATAGAAAATGAAAATTTTCAAAAGAAACAGCCAATTAATAAGTTTCTATATTTATATCAAAATTATTAATCTTCTTAATATAAATATAACAAAAAGAAAAGTATCTTTTGACTTTATGCCAAAGTTGGGCAATCTAACTCCAGAACTCATCAATCATGATGTAAGAAACCCACATGACAAATAAAATAATTTAATAAATAATTAACTATAAAATTTGAAGCAACAATTTCCATTTTAAAATTCAATAATTCATTTTGTTTGCTTCAATTTGTCTTCCACCTGCATTCTCACATATTCCTCCACCTCCCTTTTAAAACTCCTCTCATTTCCTCACCTTAAATCATCTTCTTCACCCAAACCTCTTTAAACAATAATGAAGCAAAAAAAGGTGACAAATACAAATCATGAGCACAACGACCAATCTTGCAACAACTACTACAAACAAACTTCAATAGCTTCACAGAGATTATGAACAAGCATGCACATACAAACTAGTCTAATTCAGGTGCAGATGACATAATTGTGCACAATATTATTAAATATTTTCATTAAAATCATCAAAGTCTTACTACTTTTAAATAAAATTTAGATTTACGATATCATTTATTAAAAATGACTACCTTATTTTCTTTTTTTCTTGGTTTTGATGAATTTTTAATTAATTATTTTTAAATAAAAACCAAAAAGAATGTTCAATTATTTAGGGTCTCTGGATCAGGACAAGTCTAAAATAATATTAGTGTTATAATCATGCTAGTAAAAAAGACTACTATGATGGAATACAAGGAGTAAAGACCCCAATGCATCTTAAACTAAAAGAAATAGCTGGCATTCCTTTTTCTCCTCTATCATCAGGTAAGGTAATGCAAAGTAGACTAAATACTTAAACAGGGTCGAAGATTACACACCTTTATCAATCATTAGGAACATGATTAATAATGAGTTATGGAAGGGGGCGTCTTAAATATCATTTCCAGGAAGCTATTCAAAGCCAGATAAGGAGACAAAGTATAAAACTCTATGTGCTAGGTTTATCTGGCAAACGTTTCAGATCCATTTCAACTTGGTGGATTGTCCATTGCATGTTCTCCAATTTCTGCACAATGTCACCAACATATGAAACTTGAAAAAGAAAAAAAAAAAAAACAGACGTAGGAAATTGAAATGATGAGTTTTTTATATCATCATATTTCTTCGTTTTTATGATCACAAACAACGAAAGTTTCAGAAACAAACAGAATATAAATACTTGAGAGAATTGAATAGAAGTTGGTTGACTTATCTATTTGTTTATAAATATTTGGTAGTAAACGAGAAGCCATTGACAGAAGTCTTTTAACCAAAGTTTGGGGTTCGATGTTCAGTTAGAACATTTAGTTACAACTGAAGGTACCACTTTACTTTAGAAATGGACCAGCTTGGTGGGAAAGGATTAGTTGGGTGTCAAACAGAAGCCCCAAATAACTCTCTTAGTTACAACAACTAATATATTTGGTAGAAATGAGGTAAATATTTGAGCTAAACTGGTATTACCTGCACAATGTCATGGTACTGCCTTGCAATGTTGTCAAAGTGAGGATCGACACCCTGGTACTCACGCAGCCGGGTAACCTGATACAAAGGTAAGAATATAACTAGCTCAGACATGATGAAGTATTGGAGTAGCGGAGGAAAAGACAATCACAATGAGACCAAATAAATTGAAAATCTGCTGTGATAAACTTATCTATACCAATAAGCCAGATAACAAAAATGTAAAAATAAATTAAATTTCTCTATTAATTTATAATCAATTTTTACATTTCAACTTTTACAAAAGCTCTCTAATCTCTCTCATTAAATACGATTAAGGTGCATAAATTGATTTTCTGTTGTAATAGTTTGATTTATGAAAAAAAGAATATCTAAACAAAGCCTTGATACTAGAAGGAAGGCTACTGACTAGTACAATGTAACCACTAACCGAAAATGTTATATAACTATTTCACAGATGAAACAAAAATTAGATTCGGGGTACTGGTTAAGATACTAACAGTCAACCCCTGGAACAGACTCCACATTTCAAAATTCCACATTAACAACACTAGTACACTACACTACTATAATTTTCTTAGTCTTCTGCAACAAAGAATTCACACTTTTATGATGTAGATGATAGTATTACTTCACAATTTGCCCCTTCAAGAGCATATTTCAATTCCTCATTCTCTTAATTCTGTTCTGGAGTTGCAACATCCATCAAAATACTTTAATCTCATTCATATTATAATAAGTACCAAATATTTCTTGTTCAATTAAAACAGTCACAGCAATGAGGAGACTTGACAATATTGTATAAAAAATGATAACGTATTTAAGATTTAAATTTGAACAAATGTGCTATAATTTTCCGTTAAAAGTTCTCTGATCATCCATATGAGGGGAACACTAGAAAAGAAAACTACTAGACTGAAAAGGCGTCAATACATTATTTTCAATGCATAAGAAATCACAAGATACTCTCTCAACACGGATGGCATTTTCTGAGCTAATTTGACAAAGTTACCTCACGTCTCATCACATTAACATTTTTTTTTTTCTGGAGAAGAACTCAATTCATGGTAAGAAACTACAAAGAACTAAAGTTAAGGACTAAATTACGTTAGTTCTAAAATATGTACAAGGACACAGGAACATACCGCTTTGTTATATGCAATAGAAGCTTCTTCTGTTGCCTCAACAAGATATTTCCTAACATTGAAAAAGGAAAAATGTTTTATTAACAATACAGAGAGCTCATAGACTTATAAAGATTCTATTCATACCTTATCTTATGAAGGGCAGGTATGGATTCCTTAGTGTAAGTTTCAAGCAGGAGAACGTGTTCCAGAACCCTGACAAGAAATCGGTAATATCAGAATTATAAGAGCCTGACAAAATTAACATATCGTTGCTAATATCTGGACTTAATCAGACTACCATTTTGGACAAACTTAGACAAATCATGTTTCTCTCTGATTCAAGGTGGAGGTAGAAAAATGTTACAAATAATGTATAAAAAAATACCAAAAAAAAAAAAAAAAAAAAAAAAAAAGAAATTTAAAAGTTAAAAAAAAAAAAAATATTATTTAAATTTAAAAAAAAAAAATTAAAAAAAGAAAGGAAGAAAAAAAAAAAAAAAAAAAAAAAAAAAAAAAAAAAAAAAAAAACTAAAGGAACTTAAGAGTTAAGAATAGATATACTATTATCTCAATTTAAAACGAATTAATTTCAAGAATTATGCCTTGAGTTTCAGATTCAACATCCTATCGTTTAAGCTCAACTGCATCCAATTCTTTTTGCACTTTTTTTCCTTGTCCTCACTAAAATATAACCATTGTACATTTCAACAAATCTACTGGGATGTATTTTTGCAACCATCCTGCTAAAGCAAAATTATATACTATAGAAGACATTCTCTAGATGAACCCATCTATCTTACATTGTCGAGATGTTAATATATATAAGGTTTAATTTCTTTTTTTAATTACCTTGACCCATAAGTAGAAGCAAAGTTTTGCATATAACTGGTGTACAAGAAACACCCTCTTTGGAATTTAAAACACGGTCAATAAATGACAAAAGCAAAATTATTTTTTACCAGATGATCTCATATGAGACTTTCTATTATCAATTATTAGATACTTCAAATTTCAAAACCCCAACAGTATATTTCTGGTGAAGAACGATGAAAATATATAGGTATAAGATAAGAAACTAACCTCAATTTAGCACTCATGGTTTCACATCTTTTACAGAGCCAAGTCTTTTGCAGGTCATCCTACATGTACAGACTTAGTCAGGATATGTGTTTAGCAATCAATACAGTGGAATTCGTTAAATGAGTACTGACGTATTTGTGTTGATGCTCCAACTTCAAATCTTTGACAAGTTTAATAAGCACTGCAAGTATCTGCTCCAAGACCTATTTAAGCATAATGACATTCAGTATCTACATGCCACCATAAACATGTTACCAAAAATAAAATACAACTTATAATGCATAATACACCACACAAACAAATTCTTTATCTCTCTGACAGGCACACAGATTTAACATGGGAGTTTCAGAGAATGTTTGTGTCCACAAAAAGATGGTTCCTGTACTAAATGTTTGTGCACATACATTGTAATATTCGGCAAACTTTCTATCTGCAGAATATAGGTCATCACGCAGTGCTGTTTCTTCTCTTTCAATCTCCTCAATCAACAATTTCACCCTGGTAAAGTAGCGGGAAAAATAAAAGCAAGAAACTTTAGTTTACAGTTATTTTTCTAGGATGGGACTCGCAAGTACCATTTCAAATATTTGCTGTTAGCATAGCGTATATGCAACAGCAAATAAGATAGATCCTTCACCCAGAATTCAAAATAAAATGATATTATTTTGAAAGAAAAGAAAAAAAAAAAATCTCCATCCTGCTGAGCAAAGAAACCAAAATCAAATAAACCTTTATTGTTAACATCACTAAAATTAAAGCAAACTCTTATCAGACTCTTTCATCATTACACTAATCTAAAATTGGATGAATACAGATCTGACCTCATCCAACAACTTTAACAAAAATACGGACGTGATTTTGTGGGTCAGTAAATTATAGTTGGCTATATGTAATAAAACTCACAAGTCTCATCTCCGGAGAGTTGAGACAAGACTAAAACTGGCTAGCCATATAGACCTTAACTTCTCATGTAAGTGAATACGTTACCAAAAAAAGAAAAGAATTAGCCTACTCAAATGAACATAGACCTTTCTGGAAGCCGAGAACTTGAACTTTGACTTGCAGACGATGAAGAATCTGAAACAAAAAATGAGGAAATGAGGAAATGAGGAATCAGCCAGCACATAAAATAAAAATGCTAACCAAGGAAAATCAGCAATTCTCCAACCATAACTCTGTATATAAGTAATAAGCAGTTCACAGTTACCATTATCATCCAATACAAAGGCGTCTGATAATTTTTCACATTTCATTTTCAACCGAGCATCTACCTCCCGAGAAACAGACAAGCGATATTCAGTCATATCCTAAGGATGTTGTTAACGTGTCAATAATGAAAAGCATAGCATTTAATCACATAAAATAAAAACATAAATCTACCACAGAAAGAGCTCTTAGCTGACTTTCATATGCAGTTACATAGTATACCACAGATAATGGTGTTTTTTGGCGCTGAGTTTGCCACAAATAAGCAGGTGTAATTCCCAAAAAACGATTTGGAACACCACCAACACCGAGCTCCACTGGATCCGAAGCAACAAGAGCAGAATTAGCCCCACTAACAGAGCTGTTTGGAGTGTTATAATTAGAAGAGTTGGCCCCGCTAACAGTACTGTCAAGGGAGCTTCGAGACACTACACTTAGCTTTTCAATGTCCTCATCATGAACTTCCCCATCTTTGGAGATAAGAGGTAGTCTCAATCGTTGAGCTGCTTCAGCAACAACCATTTGATGCTCTAGAGTCTGATAAACCTGACAACATATACACATGTAAACTTTGTTTAAATCAATAAAGACCATTGCGCCAAAAAATTAAGAACATATAAACAAACAATGCCAAGACTCAGATTTTCCAAGACCAAAAGTCAACAACATTCTCACAGAGGCCATGTATTTGTTCATGATTAAAACTAACTTTTCAGAAACAACAATTCAAAACCTGAGGAGTGTTCCTCAACCCGAGTTGTGGATAAAGGTTGCCGGTATCTCTAATTCCCCCAAGGTTAGATACAGAAATGGCTTGCTGATACTCTTCCACCATTGCAATAGCCTCAGAATATACCGCCTGCAACCAGATGCCCATATGAGAAATACAAATCACAAAGTACAAAGGTCATTAAGAGTATTAGTAAGGAGAGTAGATCGCATGATTTTCAGTCCTTCAAACAGAGCGAGTACCAAGAAATAAATTGGAAGTTGATAGGAAGTATCTTATGGCAAATAATATTTCTGAAGTTTTGGTCTTTAACCAAACTGAATAACATCATGTCATACATACAAGTAGCAAATCTCACCAAGCGTGATAAAATAAAATTGTTATTGTTGTTATAAGAAAACAATCACACTACACTTAACCAACACGTTCCAGTGATACTGAAAACTGCAATCTTACCCCATATGACAGTTCTTAGTTCAAATATCACATACCATTTTAACAAATCTCTATTTTAAACTTAGAAGCAGTACCTTAGGTGGTGTTTTCAATGTTATACAATCAGAATTGAAGTTTCATCTTAGTAGTCCACGGAATCTTTTAAACAAGCTATATTCCACTGATTACCGAAGTACAATCCTAATTCTGATTAATTTTAATAACAATACAAGCAGGACCTAAAAAGTATTGTATATAAGTTTTATCCTTTCAACAAACACATACTATACACTCATTATATAAATAAACCTTTACCATGGCTTCCAGGTAACGAAGTCTCTCCCTGCACATTTCCTCTCTGGCCTGCAAAATAACACAAAAAGAACAATACCCAACTAAATTTTATTCAACTTCTGGAAAATTTGACAAAAGGGGTAAAAAAAATACAAATTTTCAAAAGAAGAATGGAGGACATTTCACAAACACATAGAGATCAGAATGGGGCGAGAAAGATACGAGTTGGAGATCGTTGAAGAGAGGCTTGGAGATGAGAGATCCATCGGGAGCGAAGCAGTGGCGCTCCAGTTGATCAACCACCTGCGCCACGTCGGCGGGGAGGTTCTGGCCGTGTAAGCCCTTCACCATCGACCAATACGGTGTCGTTTTCAAGTCACTTCACTGTTGTTGTGGTTGATGCCTTCCGAAGCGCCAATTTTATTGAAGTTGAACATCTCAATTCTCAGAATCGTCGAATCTAAAGATATTTGAAATTATAAAAATAATATGTTATCTCTTTTAGTATTTAATGTCAAAAGATAGTAAATTATATTTAAAATATATATTTTTTATTTTATACTATTTATTTATTTTTAATTTTAAGATTATTTTCTAGTAATTGTCGATTTATATAAAAATTAAATTGTACAACAGTAGATTTCTAAATTTTATATATATATATATATATATATATATATAATATTTTTTTTTTTTTTATGTTTTTTTTTTCTTAACATTTTGGATTTGATTTCATTTTTTCTTAAATGATTCATGCTAAGTATTTGAATGAATGAAGGTATTTGCTACGTGACTTGTGCTTCTTCTTTTTTTTACAAGTTTTAGTTTAATTTAAAAGGAGATATTTAATTCAAATATATTTATTCTTTTTATGAAAGATAGATTTAGATATAATAACATTTTTAGTGATTTTATTTTTGTATAAAAATGTTAGCTTTATTTAGTGTATCTTTTTGTTATGTCAATAACATTTATCAATGATCCCTTGTGTAATTGGATTAAGTATATCTTATTTTTATCAATTATCTTTATGTAATGTAATTTAATAATTAAAACAACTATTTTTATTTATCTTATTTTTTAGTTTTTTTTATTTCGAAGTTTTAAGGTTTAAAAAAATTATGATTTATATTTTTAAATAAGCATATCTTTATCAATTTTTCATCAATAATTAAATTCAATCAATCTGATCATAATCTTATCTTATCATTAATCTTTATAATTTATCTTCTTTTAGTATTTAAAATCTTTATAACACATTTAGACTTTCATTATTTTTTTTCTTTCAATAATTAAGTTATGTCATGTTATGTTTTATTGACTTTTGTCATTAAAATTAATTCTTATTTAAAAAAAGTTCCGTGTAAATTTCGTTTTTGTTTTGATTAACTTCTTACATCCTATTTACTTGTTTAAAGAAAATTTATGATTTATATTTTTAATTAAAATTATCTTTCATAATTGTTTTCATATCTTAATGAAATCAAATTTATCATAATCTTTTTCTATGGTTTATCTTTTCTTTTTTTTAAGATATTTTTATCATTAATCTTTATGGTTTATCTTTCTTTTACTATTTAAAATCCCTGTCACTTCTCCACCTCATTACTCTTTCATTACTTGTTTTTCTCTTTGAACTCTCAAGTTTTGATTTGATTGTCATCATGAGTGACTTGAAAAGTTTAAAAGAATTGATAGCAAGTATTACCGATAAAGAGTCTCTTAATAGATTATGTCCCAAGCCATTTCAACCTTCTATGTTGGATTGGCTAATATCTCAAGATGCTCCACACTTTTACACCAAAGAAGAATTGCTTCAACTCGAAGATTACTACCAACAAATTTCAAATTGTTATGAATCACATATAAAAAGGAATGATACACGAACAAGTGTTCCAATAAGGTACGATGAAATTCACTTCATTTCTTATTTTAATTTTTAGTATAATATATAATGATGTTTTTCTTCTTCTTTTTTCAATTTTATCCTACTATTTTTATAGATTCTTATTGATGTAATGTCATTAAAATAGAGTTAAATATATTTTTAATTTTTAAACTTTGACATAAATTAAATTTTTTGTAATATTTTTTAAGTTTTTGATAAAAATGTATCAAAGTTTCAAATATGAACGAATTTTAACCTTAAAATTAATAACACATTAGATATGAGAAATAAATAACTCTTCATTAGTCAAAATAATAAGACATGAAGAAGCTATCCGTAATTATAGTATGATAATTATAATGAATTTAACTTAACAAATTACATTAATATGTTTAAAAATAAGGATTAGATCGACATAATTCAAAATACTGGAATGAAATAGAGAAAAAAGTAATAGTGATATCTAATATTTAATGTATTTTTTATGTATAGTTTTTTTATTTGTTAATGTATATTCTAAGTTATAATCATTTAGTAATATTTATTATATATTATTCATATAATTCCTTAATTAAATATGACTTAATTAGGATACGATAAGATGACCAATTCCTTAATCATTTAGTTTTAATCTAGTAACATCTTGCTAGAATTCTATTAGTTTATAAATTTAAATGCATCACATCATATTCAGATAATGGAAACGAAATTTAATTAATTAAATTTTTGATAGATTTCTTAAAATTTATTTTAATTCTTCTAAAATCTAAAATTCATTTCTTATTGTATTTTATTCTTTAAATTGAGTTAGAATTTTGTTAAAGCGTGCTTTATTTTTTATGAATAATATTTTATCCATGTGAAAACTAATTATTCAGAAAATTATAAGTAAAATAAGTATAATTATTAATTAAAATGTTTTTCTGTATGTAGACAAAGAGAAGAAACGTCAAAAGGAAAAGTTATGGGGCCAAATATAAAAAAGCAGAGAAAAATTATACTAAGTTCATCATCTTCATCTTCGTCTCCACCACCATCATCATCATTACTTCCATCTCTTCCACCACCACCACTACGAATGAGGGTAACCATGGTAAGTCCAACACCATCATCACCAGAGCTACCAGGTTTGTCAATGGAATTCAGGAATCTATTCACTGAATTGAATGGCTATGATCTTAATTTTTTGATGCACAAGAAACTCTTCCCATCGGATGTAAAGCCAAACAATAATAGATTATCAATTCCAATGAGTGAAATCAAATGTGATTTTCTCACCCAAGATGAGATTATGAAGTTGGATGAAAAAGAAAAGAGAAAAATTATTGGTTTGGAAGTGACCGTGTTGGACCCTTGTATGAGAGAATATACTCTGCCAATGAAGAAGTGGACTATGAAGTCAGACACCTACAACCTTGTAAAAGAGTGGAACAAGATCGTGGCAACTAACAAATTTAAAGTAGACGAAGAATTACAAATATGGTCTTTTAGGGTTAATAGGAAATTGTATTTCTTCTTAAACAAACTTTGAATTCCAATGTTAGGTTCGGACTATAAAAATAATTAATTTTAGTGACTAAAAGTTATTAATCATTAGAGTGATTATTTTAGATATCAATTACAAAGTAAAAAATTATTAATCACTATAGGTGATCGACAACTTTTAGTTACTAAAATCGGTTATTAATGAGATGGTTTTTTGTAGTGTGATATAGATTGAAAATTAGATTTTGTTTTATTAAATGTTACAATAATACATTTTTTTCACCTCTATGTACTTTTTGTATTTACACATACTTGAAAACAATTTTAAGTTGTTTATAAATACTTTTTGTAATTTTACAAATATTTAAAAACATTAAATATAATTAGAAACTAAAGAAAGGGTGTAATAAGTATGATGAGTGAAATATATAAGTGTATTCCAATTCTTCATTAAAACTTAATCTTCTTGAAAGAAAGTGAACGATAACCAGTGAAAAAAAAATCCTATATGTTCCATTTTATTTATTTCTTTTTTATATTTTTAGATAATATAACAATTTATTTTTTTAATTTCTTTCAACTATTTTCATTATTCTTAATTTACATATGTAAAGATATAGAAAATACTAAGAGTAGTAGTGATCTTAAAAGATGATACTCAATTATTTTATTTTAAAAAGTCATTCTATAAATAGAATTTTCTATTAATTAACTTTCATTTTACAAGAATCACGGTTTCGCTAAATTTTTTTCTAAACTTTTTATCTGTCTTCACTCTAGATCTTTGACTTCATCCTTGATCTATTTGAAGATTGGGGTATGTCGTAAGACTCCTCAGATTATGGTTTACAATCCTATCCTATCAGAATCTTGAATAAGAGAATGTTCATCTTTTACTTTTGTTTATGTCTTTTAAGAAATTTGTTGATGTTGGGAGGTTTAGGCTTGCATGTGGTGTTTAAGGACTCAAAATGAATCTTTGTTCAATTACAATTTATAAGGGTGTGTTCTAAATGTTTATTAGAGTTCTTTATGTATAGGTAGAGAAACATGTGTCAGATAGAGTTGTGTTGCGCACCTTTTGAGTTTATGAGCACATATCAAGACAAGGGAAGATATACATTTTTAAAATTTGAGTGAAAAACTAATTTGAATAGTTATGAGTGAATGGTCTGACTTAATTTTATCTAAGTCATGTTGTAAACGAATTGAAGTTATGTGGTGTACATTCATCTATGTATGAGTGATGTGATTATATTTTGAGTCAACTAAATTGATATGTGTAAGAATGTTGACATTGTATGAAGATTTGTCTATGAGGTTGGCTATGTTCAATGTATATATCTTTGAGGGTGTATGAATCTTTGAATTCTTGGTTGATTTGATCTAAAAGTGGGGTGTGTATGTGAATTTTGGTTGTTGTTCCTATAATGTATATCATTTTAGTTAATTTGGTTTATCTAGGGCACCTTGAATTGGTGACAATATTATTTTTGAACTAAGAAACAGGTAAAAGAGTGTTTAGATTAATCAAGTGATTGATCTGGTAAACCTAGAGAGTTTATGGTTTTATGTAGACTCGTTGGGCAAGCCAAATCTCCATTAAGCGAGCATTATAGAAAGTACTACGCACAGCATCAAGACCTTTCACTTGTTGGACGCAGGGCCGGCTCAAGGGTAAAGCGAGTAAAACACTCGCTTTATGCCTCAAGGATAAGAAGGCCTAAAAAAAATTTACTACTAATATTTTTCTATTAAATTAATTATAAAATTATGTTTAAGAAAAAAAATGCCTCAAAATTTTTTTTAGTATTAATTAATATACCTCTATTAAACTAATTATAAAATTATGTTTAAGATAAAAAAAGGCCTCACAAAATATTTTATTACTAATATAACTCTATTAAATTAATTATAAGTTTATGTTTGGGAATAAAATTTAATTAAATTATTATTAGTGTATGTTAATTTTTATTGGTAGTAAAAATTGTAATTAATGAGTTAAAATATTTTCTTTCTTTCTATTTGTGTTGTTGTTTGTCAATACCGAATTTCGTCCGGATGACTAAATATAAAATAAAATAAAATGATTTTTTTTAATAATCATAATCTTAATTTTCTTATTTCCTAGACAACTAATTTAAATATATAATAAACTAACTAAACGTTTTTTAATAGAAATCAAATAAGAAAAATAACTTTCATAATGAAAATAAGTTTTTAAAATATAAACACCAAAAAACATAAAAATAATTTTTAAGATTAAGAATAAGAATAAAAAAATATTTTTATAATAAAAATTAATAATAATAAATAATAGAAAAACAATTTTTAAATAATGAAAATAGTTTTATAAAATAAATTTGAATTTAAAAAATGGAAAAAAGATAACGGTTCAAAAAACTATAAAAATATTGTTTTTAACAAATATATTAGGCTGATAAGTATATAAAACAAACTAATAAAAATAAAAAATAAAAAGACATATAGTTTCTACTAAAATAAAATTAAAATTAGAAAAAATAAGAATTTTTTTTTTAAAAAATAATTTGTTATATGTTACCATTACTCAACTACATCCTACTGATACTCTCACACTATTGCGGAAGCATTCCCAACCACGAGTACTCCTTGTCTGTCCTTTTCTGTACCACTGTTCTTCTTAACGGGATACGCTTACCTAGAACCCTTGCCAAGAAGACTTTCGATACTAGGACCATAAGACTTTCGATACTAGGACCATACTGTACTCTGATACCACTTGTTAGGTTTATAAGGGGGGTATCACTAGGGAGAACAAACACCAATGAGACCTGAGCCTAACCATATAAGGCACTGACACCACTCTTGTAACATCCCTATTTTTTTAATAAACTGTATTATTTATTTTGAATAAAACAATTAGAAAATCTTCTATTTTTACTAATGCTTCATATTTTATTGTGATGTAGTTTAAACATTAAAAATATATTTTATCATGATATACTTTTTACTTATTAAAAATAATTATAAGAAGAAAACAAAACTAATAAAATATGTATATATATATATATTAAAAAAATTAGGTAAAAATATATATATATAAATTAAAATATTATTAATAGGTGTGTGTAAAAAAAAAATGAATGAGATAAGAAGAAGATAAGAAGAGTATGAGAAAAGATAAGAAGGAAAGAAAAAAAAAAGAGATAAAAATTATCA
>Ga0214544_1002335_pt1 | contig 40006 bp, 16 predicted proteins | sample CNSS3metaG_FD_160074 | JGI IMG/M metagenome (GOLD analysis project Ga0214544, IMG submission 160074) | Root nodule microbial communities from cowpea collected in UCLA plant growth center, Los Angeles, California, USA - CNSS3 | ecosystem: Host-associated > Plants > Roots > Nodule | place: USA...
ATTTAATCAAATAAAATATTATTTTAACTTTTAATTGATTAGTTAATGTTTTTAATTAGATAAGTTAAAATAATTATTAAATTTACATATTAAATTATTCAATTATAACTAATAATTCAAACTTAATGTGTAGGTGTTAATGATTTAAATTACAATACTATTATATATTTATACATTTAAAATATATAATCTAAAAAATTAATCTTTTTAATTATTTTTATTTTATTTTATTTTTTTAAAACGGGCCAACGGATCAGGACGGGCTGGCCCGTACTTTGCCTCGTCAAGTTGACGGACTGGATGGGACAGGCTAGAACGGACTGATGGGTTGAAATCTTCAACCTAACCCGTTCCTTTTAGCACGGGCTGACGGACTGGCCCGTTGGTCCCAACCCGTTTTGCCACCCCTATATATGGAGTAGAATGGTGCACCTATTATAGATTTCTATACAAAGCTTCAATCGATCTAGGATGCATTGGAGTCCAATCTCACGTTTAACTCCTACCAGTGATGGTTGTGCTTTCTAAAACTTGGTTGCTACTGAATAACAACATAATAATGTATAACAATTTCTTGTGTGTCTCGATTATGATGTCTATGGACTCTGTCAATTAGATCCTCAACACCAATTCACTTCCTATTAGTGATTGAGTTTTGTTACTCAAGAAAGATATAAAACTTTGTTTTGTTCTTCTGAGCCCCTATTGATTCTATTGACTATGCCATTGCTGAATAATAGTTTCATACTCTTAAAAGAAAACACTAACTCAACAATTTGCTTTAATAATATAATAATATTACTAGAATTGTAAATTAAATAATGAAATAAATATGATTAAAATATTATTTTTTTTAAATCCTTGAATGTGTTTTCCAATTGATATTTTAGGTTGAATTTCATTTGCTCTAACTTTTTTGATACAGTAAAAATAAACTATTCTTATTAAATTATTTCTTTACATAAATTTTAAATGATTTTTTTTGTGGAAAATTGATTTTAATATTGATATTAATTTTTAACTAAAACTGAATTCAAATAAACTTTTCTACTTTCTAAATTCAACTTTAAAAAAATTTGTTTAGAAACAGATTTAAATATTAAAAACTGATTTTAAATCAGAAATAAGTTAAAAAAGATATTTTAGAAATTATTAAATTTTATTGAATATAAATTATTATTTAATTATTTCTCATTACTACCAAATTTAATTATCTATGGTAAAACACACTTTACATTTTAATATTTATATTTAGAAACTTTTCATTTTAATAAATACTATTTTATATTAAACTAAAATAAATAAATACTACGTAAAGCCTTGAAAAATTAATTTAATACATATAAATTAATACAATTGATAAAGTAAAAAAAATAAAAAAAATGATAAAAACTTAGCTAAATATTAGTATCACATCATAAATGTGACATAAGGCAGTTAGTTTAAAAAAATCCACCTTATAATAAGAAACTAAAATCATGCATTGCATGGGTAACCTAATCATACTAATTTTATTTTCCATTTACTTAAAAGTTGGCACGCATCAATCGTGTCAAAGTCGCAAACACGCTGCTTCCGCACACGCACGCACTCGACACGAGCGAAAACCCATCCTCGTGAGACGTCTGTCTATCTTCGCATGCTTCACTCGCTCGCACGCTCACTCATCCCTAACCGGCCGGACTTCTTCCCCTTTCCGTTGCCGGACACTTGGAGTCACCGCAGTTCCTTGGTCTGAACTCTTCCCCGTCAGATCTCTCCCCTTCTCAGTCGATCTCGCCGGACCTCAGTGTCGGTCGCCGGGAATTCCGGAGTCAGTTCTGAGGATTTCGGTGGGGAGAAGACGGATCTGCCGGATAACTGGTTTTGGTTTCAATTTGAGAGGTAAATTAAGTCATGTAGATTTTTTCTCCTGCTTTAGATTAGAAAATATGTGGTTAAGAAATTAAATGTGTCCCTATCTAGCTAAGAGTGCTGGTTCTTCACCATGATGAACCAAGAATATTTGGAGTGAGTAGTTTTTAGCTTTAGGTCTGATAGTGTATGCAGTGGAGAATGGTGGGAAGTACCTCAAAATTTAGGGAAGAGGAAATTTTAGTGGTTTTAGTTGACTAATTCTTGTTCTGTGCAGTTTGTGGGATTCATGAGCATTTTGGTTTGAAATGGACGGCTGTTCCTAAATTTTGATGAGCAAATGGTAGTTTTTAATTAAATTGATCAAAATTGAACAGTTGAGGGTTCAGACTTGGGATTATGGCAACTGATATGCAAAGGCTTGTGGGAACGAGTGAGGATGATGAAGAAATGGGAATGGATGTGAAGGATGAGGATGATGATGAAGATGATTATGAGGAAAATGGAGGCGAGCAGGGAAATGCTTCAGGGATGGTGGGGATTGATGGTGGGAATGAGATGGGAACTGCCACTGGTGACAACAGGTTTCCACAGCACCAGCAGTTTCATGAACAAGTAGGTACCCCTGGTGGAGGCACTCGAAGATCTAGGCCGGTAGAAGAGAAAGAGAGAACAAAGCTAAGAGAGAGGCGCCGGAGGGCCATCACTGCAAGGATCTTGGCCGGGCTTCGCAGGCATGGCAACTACAATCTAAGAGTTAGGGCAGACATAAATGATGTCATTGCTGCTCTAGCTAGGGAGGCTGGATGGGTGGTTCTTCCAGATGGTACTACTTTTCCCTCAAGATCTCAGGTAACTGACTATCTTGCAAGATGTAAGTTAAACTTTCTGTTTCTGAGACTGAATCTTTAGTTGAATTTTGTGACTTTTGGTCTGCATCTGCAGGCATCATATGTGGTTTCCCCAAGAATGGGAGGACTATGGCTTGATCATTATGTTTTTTTGTTAACCCGGTTATTTCACTTTGAAATCCCCTATCAACAACATTTGTTTTGGAGGTCTCTGTTGCTGAAAAATATGTTTTGTTTATCAACAGTGTATACATAGATACATGGTACTTACTGTGTAGTTTAATTCTTGGCTTAGTCAAGTTAAAATATTGTATATTTTAATTTAATGTCTTATTATTGTTGTGCATCTGCAAATTTCAGTTCTGACAAATCTCAGAAAAACTCCCACATTGGAAACTTTTCTTCTCAACCTTACAGGGTCAAAAGCCAGCTGGTGGTAATTCAACAATTCACACTTCATCATCTTCCCATGTGGCTTCACAACAAACTCCATCCTCTTCTCTTAGGGGAGTTGCTTCTAGCTATCGGAGCCCTTTAGAGTATAGTGCATGTCAAACGAAAGGTGTTTTTATGCCAACTCCATCTCCTTATGATCTATCCTCAACTTCCCGATCTCAAACATCTATTGTGGGGGATGGAGAAGCACAAAGAGACAACCATCCTCTGATTGGCGGTTCAATTGATAATGCTGATGAGAAACAGGTATCTAATAAAGGTCTTTGACCAACATATTAATTGTTTTTCTAAAGCTTCTTACTATTGCTGAGGTGACGGTGATAGGCTGCTAGCATGAACTGGTGTCTATTTGATTATTCATTGGTATGTTAGTACCCAGTTCACCATTCCTGCATGTGTAGAAATACAACATGTTAAAAGTAAAGGGATGAGAAGTAAAAGAATAAACACATGAGTAGACAAACACAAAGGAGGGGCATAAGTTTGGAGCAAAACTGTTTCCTGAGCTGGCTAGGAATAGTGGATGGTAAAGGGAAATCAGTTTGCAGGAATCAGAATATTCAAGGGAAGGGTAGATAGTGCAAGGTAGGGATGAATTAAGAGGAAAGGGTTTAAGCTAGAGGTTAGGTGCATATGCAGAACTCTTGAATTGTCTAGTATTTTCTACATGCTCTGTTTTTGCAAAGAGCTAACCTTATTGTTTTTGTCAGTAGAAGTCATTATCATGAAAACTTGAAAAGAACCCTGAGTCAGATAAATATCAAAAAGGGCATGTTCATTCTTTTTATTTTCCATGTAATTGTTTCAGTATGGTGCCTTTGGAAGGAATATCTTGGCATTGTTTTATACCTTCTTGTTTGCAGATTGCTGACTTGCCTGCCAGATTACCCGAGCGTGATTTGGCTGGTACCCCATATGTTCCAGTTTATGTGATGCTGCCGGTAAGCTATTAATTTACTCTTATTTTCACTAATATATTGAAGTTCTGTTTCTTTTATATGCTTATATTGGGTAGTTCTTCATAATATAGGGGTATGAAAAAAAAAACTGTAATTTTCTTAAGGAAATTATTTGTAAATATGACTCTAACGTTATATTGGAACATTCTGTCTAAATTTTTGACAGTTAGGGGTGATCAATATAAAATGTGAGCTTGTTGATCCTGATGGTCTGTTAAAGCAGCTGAGGGTGTTGAAATCAGTGCATGTTGATGGTGTTATGGTAGATTGTTGGTGGGGAATCGTTGAGGCCCATGCTCCACAAGAGTATAATTGGAATGGTTACAAGAGACTCTTTCAAATGGTGCGAGAAGTTAAGCTTAAGCTGCAGGTAAGTTCTGTAGTTTAATCATTAAGTGCTCTCTTGCTGATTCGATCTTCCATTGGTGGTGATATGTCCTTTTGACACTTGGCCAGGTTGTTATGTCATTTCATGAATGTGGAGGGAATTTTGGTGATGATGTTTGTATTCCATTGCCGCATTGGGTTGCTGAAATTGGAAGGAGCAATCCTGACATTTTTTTCACTGATAGAGAGGGAAGGCACAACCCTGAATGTCTTTCTTGGGGAATAGATAAGGAACGAGTTTTAAGAGGTCGTACTGCTGTGGAGGTAATGATGACATTATGCAATGACAATAATACCACTGTTAGACTGTTAATTTCTTAGTTTCAAATCATTTCCTTCCAAATGAATCAATTTGAATTATATATCAGATGCCTTTTGGGGCTAGGTTTGGAGATCTCGTTTCCATTTTATTTACGTTGATAAAATTAAGTATGCTGTACTTTGTAGGTTTACTTTGATTTCATGAGAAGTTTCCGGGTAGAGTTTGATGAGTATTTTGAGGATGGCTTAATCTCCATGATTGAAGTTGGACTCGGTCCATGTGGAGAGCTAAGATATCCATCTTGTCCTGTAAAGCATGGTTGGAGATATCCTGGTATTGGTGAATTCCAGGTAGTTAAGTGTATTATAGTTATCTATGTCTGTCAATTTTTAAGATTCTGTTTTCACTTGCAAATGCTTCCTTGGCTCAAATGTATTTTTTTATTCTTGGATCTATTTTTAACCAGTTTGCTCATCATCCCCCCATCCTGTGTACAGTGTTATGATCAGTATATGTTGAAAAGCCTTAGGAAAGCAGCAGAAGCAAGAGGTCACGCTATTTGGGCTAGAGGACCAGATAATGCTGGTACCTATAATTCTCAGCCACATGAAACAGGTTTCTTTTGTGATGGGGGTGATTATGATGGCTTCTATGGCAGGTTTTTTCTTAGCTGGTACTCTCAGGTTTTAGTTGATCACGGAAACCGGGTACTTTCTCTGGCAAAATTAGCTTTTGAGGGATCTTGTGTTACTGCAAAGGTAATAAAGAAATTTATTTTGGAGAAAATTTTGTACTCTAAATCATGAAAAAATCTTTGATTCTTTTCTGCATCCAAAACTAATGATTTTGTCTTATAGTACATAAGGAATCGAATAGTTGATCAGCCCTTATCTTACATACGTGGTGTTATTTTTCAATTATTTGAAGTGTCACTTTTGAGAACTTATTTTCAGTCAAAAATATTGTTTTCTTGAGAAAATTTTGAGAACCAACACTATCTTAAATTTTAGTGTGTGGGGATGGATTCTTCAATATGCGAAGTTTATCAGAGGAAGGAATCATCTTTGGTAGACTGATCAATGATACTTCTAAGTAATAAATTTTCATCCACAAAAAAGAGCAACGGCCTTGTCTGCATCTCCCTTAACAAATTATAAGGGAAAAAATCATTTTTATAAAATTAATGCTACATGTGTTGTGGCCTACTCCATTGCAAGAAAATATTCTGGAAAAAAAGCTAGGTAAAAAAAAAAAAAGGTACCTAATCTTCATGATGTGGATTTGTGCTTGAAAATTACTTTCCCTTTATGTAAAAAGTTCTACTTAGTTCTTCAGATTGGTTTGTCCACTACTGACCAAGGGAGTGTTCTTTTTTGACTGATATCCATTAGTAATACACTTTTATCTACAGCCAAAAAGAATAGTATTTTCTGCACGAAGCCCCAAAAATAAGAAGAAAAGAAAACCATTCCAAAATGCTACTTTAAAGCTTATCCTATTTGACTAGGAGTTATACATTTGTTGGTATATTTTTTTAGTTATTGTGGTGCGTATGTCTTTTGGTCATGTACAGTCTGATATATTTTAAGTTCTATACAGTTATCAGGTATTTACTGGTGGTACAAGACTGCAAGTCATGCTGCTGAATTAACTGCTGGGTACTATAACCCATGCAATCGTGATGGCTATGCTGCAATTATGACAATGTTAAAGATAAATGGAGTTAGCTTAAACATTCCTTGTGTTGAGTTGCCCACATTAAACCAACATGAGGGTTTTCCAGAGACATTTGCAGATCCTGAGGGATTAGTCTGGCAAGTACGTGTCTAATCTATGCGAAACGTATTTTTATCTGGTTAGCGTCCTGTATAAGCAATTTCATTGGGAAGAATTTGTTGGAATAATTGATATGTGTTGGTCTAATATATAGAAAGAATGATTTACACTAAATATTATTTCAAAAATTAAGGCCAATTAATGTAAAGTGCACCCCTGATTGGCTGATGGTGTATTGCAGGTGTTGAATGCCGGTTGGGATGTTGACCTACCAGTTACTAGTCAGAATGGATTTCCTTGCCTAAACAGAGTTAGCTACAACAAGGTTTTGGATCATGCCAAGCCCATGAATGATCCAGATGGAAGGCACTTTTCATCGTTTACTTACCTGAGGCTTAGTCCACGTCTTATGGAACGACAAAATTTCATAGAGTTTGAACGATTTGTCAAAAGGATGCACGGTAAGTTGATAGATGTTTCAAATGTATCTTCTTGATTTATGGAAATATCTATCGAGAAAAGACCAAATTTGTTTCATAGTTATAGCTCAGCAGCTACTAATTTTGTGTTGAAGTCTGGATGTCGTTATTTGCTCCCACTGGCAGTGTTCTTTGATCCAACTAGCATGAGCCTATTATCTGATTGGAATCTTTAACAATGCCTATTATCTGATTGGAATCATTTACCAAGTAATTTTATATGAAAGTTAATATAAGTTATCAGAACACCGATACGTTTAGTATCTGCTAAAGTTATTGCTATCTTTTGGGACATTGATCATATTAGGGTTGTTGACTGCACTATTTCTTATTCCAGGGGAAGCTGTTCTTGATCTTCAGGTATAACCTATGAAGAATAGGATTTGTATTTATAATTCCCCTGACAAAATGGTTGGGGTATTCTGCTACAGAATAGGAGAAATAGGATTGTTATTTGCTGCGGCACATATTTGTTAGTCATCTAGTTTGACTAGAATGAGCTTTTGTTCTTCCCCTTCTTTTGGGATTAAACAACTCACATAAGAGATGTATAATTTACCCACACCACTCATTGACCTTATTAGCCAGTGTACAATATCTGTACAACTATTGAACTTGCAAATTTATAGCACACCCATATAAATGATGATATGATGAACTGCTTAGTTCAGTTTCATGCAGCTTTTTACTCTTATAATAAATAATGTTAATTGTCAGATTGTCATGTAAGGATCTGTAGATAGGTTGCATATTAGATTTTTAATCTGGTAATCATAATTTTGAAGTCAAGGATTTGTTTGACATTTTTGTTGGTTTTGTGAATAAGTTTATATATTATAATTACTCCAATATCATATAATTTAAATGATATCAAGTATAAGTTTATCTTGAACAATGAATAACATAATTACATCCCAGAATATGTGGTAAGGCTTGATTGTACTTTTGAAATATAACTGTATAAAAACATCTAATATTTTTTATTTCAAATCCTCAGCACAGTAGGTACATTGCATAGTTTTAACCTTGAAAATGTCATTTTTTACTCAATTGGGCATCATATATGGCCAGAACCTGCCGTGATACATATTCCTTAAGCTAGTGTAAATAAAAAGAATAAATTAAAGATTGTTTGACAACATTAAAAATGTATGAAGAGAAAAAAATTGAAATGAAAGTAACGGATATGACAAGTGATATAGAAAAGTAAACCGGGGATGTGATGAGTGTAAAAAGAAAGTAAATTTCAAAATACAAATTTTTATAACCAAACAGAAGCAACGTTTTTAAATACAAATGTTATAGTATATTCTCAAACACGGAGCATATTTCATTTGAAAACAATTGATGTGATAAACATACTAAAAAGGTTAGTTTCAAATGGAACAATACTCCTAGTTACATGCTACATACTCTACAAGTAGACAAGTAATCTTGTTCATACGGGAATCAAGGTAATTTTTAATTGAAGCAATAGCTTGGTCCAATTGGATAATACAGTGAAGTAGTTTTGTACTTGAAATATATTTGACCACCAACTTTTTTTTTAATATATTTGAAAAATTATAGCTCTCAATCTTGACATATATGGATCAGGGTTAAAAATCCACTTTTTTTTTTTTTTGTATGGGTCAGTTTTTCATGTAAAAAATAATTTTTAAATGAGAAAAAAAAATTATTTAAATAAACCTCACAAATGAAAGAAGGTATTAATTGCTCCAATTTTTTTTACTCAAAAAAAATCAAATCTATAATTTTAGATTTTAAATCTAATATAATTAGTGGGATTTTAAATGTACATAGATTTAATTTTTTTATTTAAAAATTTAAAATTAACGTGTGATTGAACAATTCAAATTGTGCAAAGTTAAGCAGATCTAGATGTGATAAGATTTTATGAGTTGGGCCTATACAATGAAGGGCCTAAATTATGCAAGTTTGAGTCAAATTAAGCTTAAGTCATGCATTATCGAGTCAAGTCACACACTGTTGAGCCTATGTCAGAGTAAGTTGGGTTGGACACATGATGTGTTAAGGTTAAGATGGTCAAATCCATGTTGAGCTAAGTTGAGTAGGACATAAGTTAAGTCGAGCATAGGTCAGACCGAGTCAAGCAGACCCAAATTAGACTAAATTGACCATGGCTTAAGTTAAGCCAAGTTGGCTTGGGTCTATATTAGATTAGGCCAAAAGTTAGATTGTGCCTTAATTAGGAAATGTCAAATTGGATTGCGCCATATTTAGCATGGATTGGATTGAAATGAGATTGATTAAGTAGGATTGGATTGAGCCTAGGTCAAGTTGAATTGGATTTGAGTTAGGTTGTGATCAAGTTGAGTTAAGCCTAATTTAGTCTTAGTCCACCTAGGTTGAACCTATTCTAGGTTAGTATGGGTTGAACCAAATCAAGATCAAGTAGGTCTTAGTCAACTGAAATAGTCAAGTTCAAATTGAATTTGGTCAAGATTATATTGAATCATGTTAGGCACAAGTAAGATTAAGTTCAAGTGATCAAATTAGTTATACCTAAACCATTCAAAGTCAAATTAAGTTGAATCGAAATTATATTAGGCTAAGTCAATTTTAGCCTAGATAGATTGTACCAGCCCATAATCGTGCAATTAAATTTCAAATAATAAAAATTAGTCAAAAATCAATTTTTTCAATTAATATAAAATATTTAGAAATCGATTTATAAATTAGACTATTTAAAAATTTATACAATTTTTGAAAATATTCATAAATTAGTTAAGATAAGTCTGCTGTTCTAACTCTAAACGCATTTATGTAGGAGCTTTGATCCTATGACATTTTTTAATTCACTCATCTAACAAATATAAAAAGAGTTTTATTTTAAAGATTTGTAGAATTTAATCAGTAAACCATGAATCAAATTAAATTATATTATGGTGAATTTTAAGGACCGTAAAAGATATATTTCACAATTTGTTATTATACTAAATCCTTGGTACTATATTTTCAGTCAAGTTATTTTATATGATCCAATTTTTTATTTCTCTTAAAATATTTTGGAGATTATATGTTCTGTACTGATTAAATTTAATCTCAATTTAAGTTTAAACACAATCAAACCATAAATAAGTATCTCTCTATTTGTTTAATCACTTGTCCAATTTTAAAATGAAAACACAGGAAAAGAAAAACCAACGTGGCAAACAAAAACTAATAATTGCAAGACTAACATTAGTGTATATGAACACAATGTAAACCCACCATCAAACCGAAGTTTGTTTGTGGTCTAAAATCTCTACTCCAAGCTTTCTCTCTAGATAAGGTCTCGCTCAAGCCATAGAGGACTCTCGCTCAAGTCAAAACCTTTTTCTCTAGGCGAGAACTCGAACACCAAGCACAATACACATTTACGAGTTCTCGCCTAAGCTAGACTCCCTCGCTTAGGTGAGATTGCTCTTGCTTGGACGAGAATTCTCGCTTGAGCGACAACTCACACAGTAACAAAGGAGAGTTTTTTGCTACTCTAGTTTAGGCTAAAGGATTCTCACCTGGGCGAGATTAGCAATTTCTCTCCTACTACTGCTTGCAACATTACAAATCCAGCCAGAAAACCACATACATTATATTATCACACCATCACAATCATCATCCAAGCATTTCAAACACAAAATAGAATTAAAAACAAGTAATATAGTTTGAAAACATGAAAAGCCTTAGCTTCCCTTACCTTGATTGAAAGCTAAACTTGAGGAGAAAAAAGCCCTTAGTAGAAAAGCACCAAGACCTAGAACAACTTAAGGAACTGAAAACAGAAACAAAAGTACATGAAATGAGGCTCTAAGGAAGACCCCAAAGTTGGACTAACACAACCAAACTTAAAAGGACAGGAAAGCATAAAGTTTTTAGTGTTCAACTTACCTTAGAGAGAGCATTTGGCTAGCTAGAAGGGAATGTGCCCTAATTGAACTTTTGTTCCAAGGAGAGCAAGAGTGAGAATTGATTTTTGAGTGAGTGAAGGAAAAAGAGATAATGATTGAGTGGGAAAAACTTAGGAGCTTTTCTGAAATTGGAAATAGTTGATGGATTGACTTAGGCCTTATCACTTGGCTTGGGCCCAACTCATGAAATAAAAGTGGGTCTCACATAGTAACTATTTTAAAATTAATTATATATTTTGAAAATAAATATTATTAATCTTATAAATTAATTATTTTATAAATAATTTACTTTTAACTATTATTCTAAAAATTTCTTTTATCTTTAACCGTTATTTTAAAAATCTCATATATATATATATATATTATTTTTCTAATTTTATATTTAACCACTATTTTAAAATTAATTATTAATCTTAACTCAAATTTCTAGTCCTATTTCTTAATAATAAAAGTTGATTTTTGCTAGTTCTTAATAATAAAATTTGATTTTTAAGTGTTTTTTTCATATATATATATATATATATATATATATATATATATATTTTGTCTCCTTTATCTTTTCCACTCTTATTTTAGTAATTATCTTTTAGTTTTCCTTATTTATAAGAAACTACTCCCAAACAATGACTGGCTGTAATGAAAAATTAAAACTGTTTATAATTGATTTTTTTAATTACTTTTTGTATATATTTATTTAATCTCGTTTACGCTCCTTACTCTTAATTTGTCGTCATGAAATATTAAAAATATTTTTATTGTATAATTATTATAATTAATAAAATTAGATTATTTTTGTATTTATTTTCTGTATCTATTTTAATACAGCTTTATTCTTTATGTTTTGGTAATTTATTTTTATTATGATATTAATTATATTAATTGTTTTTTATTATCATAAATAAGTATAAATATAGAAAGTGTGCAGCCTCTTTCTATAATAATAATAATAATAATAATAATAATAATACTTTCATATATATTATAATAACAACGTAAATATAATCAGAATTATCTTGTTTAATCTATACAATTTTGTTTTTTAAAACTATACTACTTTTTTTAAATATAAGACACATAATTTTGCTCCTTTCAGTTCTCAATTTTCAATATTTCATACATAGAAGAAGTATAAAAGTCAAATAAAATGTTTTTGCTTTTTATAACTTTTTAGTTAAGGCATTTAATAATAGTAATAATTTTTTTTTTAATTTTCAAAATTACAAACATAACTAACAATATGGTGACACTTAAACGTGTATGCACTTTCTACTGGTAATAATAGCTAACAACCAAAACAGTATAAAGAAGTGTTTTTCTTTATATAAAATATTACAGATTCAAGTTAATGTCACTACATCCATCACTGTCCTCCAAACATCCAATTCAATCACTGTAATGGCGAAGGAAGAAGGTGAGTGGAGCTTCTTGCGATTTTCGTTTCTGTTATTCCATGATTTATCTGTAACTAAACAGGAGATGATCAAGAACGGAGAATTTGTATACGTTTATTCATTTTCAGTTTAATGTTTCCGAATTTCTGTTGCGATCTTTAGGTTTGGTTTTGTCTGTTTGATCTTGTTGCAGTGTTTGAGTTTCTCGGGAACGTTCCTCTGCTACAGAGGCTTCCTGGCTCGTCTGTACGGAAGATATCTGAGCTTGTAATTCCCAAATACTATGGTAATAGAAATTTGGTTTTGATGTTTTGACCCCTTTTGCTGTTGTATTGGATTTTGTGGGGGCGAATTAGGTGGAAAAATGTTAAAAAATATGTTAACGTAACTGTAGTTTCATTATTATTGCTATTTGGCATAATTTTGTTTTTGTCCACAAAATTGAGTAATAAATTCATTTTAATCTTTCAGATATAAAAAACAGGCTTTTTAGTCCTGTAATAGACTGCGATAACGGAAATGGAAAATGGTAATGTATTTTTTAACATTTGAGGGACTAAAATGATTATTTTAATTTTTAATTTGGCAACCAAAAGTTAATCTCAAATTTCAGGAACCAAATAAGGTAGTTAAGTGTTATGGTCATTTTTATTTTTATCATGCTTTGGTAACTAGAGTATTTTAGAAGATTTATAGTATGCAGAATTTCGACAATCAATTGCAAATGATTTTTCATTTCTGGAACGATGCCTGATGAACTGGTATAAGCATTAATGTTTTCAATTCTTGAATGATCAATTACTATGTAGAGCCGAGAGAGTATGTTGTTCGTGAGGGGGAACGTGGGGATGGTCTGTACTTCATCTGGGAAGGAGAGGTATGCTCATTTTTATTGTTATATTTTTGAATTGAAAGTTATGTACAAAATGGTCATTGGATTAGTTGAAGAGATGTAGATTCAGATCTAAAGATTTTGTTTATGCAATTTCGAAGTTTCAGTTTTGTACTGAATATTCAGTTTCCTGGCTTGCAGGCAGAGGTTGTTGGCTCTGTTAGTGCTGATGATCATCGAGAGTTTCAATTGAAAAGATATGACTACTTTGGTTTTGGTAATAAACTTCATTCTTATGTAGCTATGCTTCAAGACTGCTGTTTAGCGTTGCTAACACCCTCAAAGGTGTAGGCTTGTTAGGTCTAGGAGTTTGGGTCATGATGATTTTGTTATTCTTAATTATATCGGTCAGATATTCTGGAAAATATCTTGTCATATTTTTATTGTATCTTTTAGACAATTTAGAGCATCTTAGATGATCTACTAGGAGTGGTTTCCTGATTTTGTTTCATTTCCTTATTTAATTTTGATTAAAGTTCAGTAATAGTACAGATACGGTTTAGTGGTTCAAATTTTAACACATCTTTATGTGCAAGAATATTCGTAAAATCACCTTTCTATTAATGAAAGACTCTTTTTCTCCTCTACCTAAACTATTTAATTTTAACTTGGTGCGTTATGACTCAGTCGTCAAGAGTTCTAACCGTGCCACTTCCATTCCTTAAAAAAGAATGACTTTAAGGAGAAGTTAAGGTGAACCTGTACATTGTGCCTTTGTGGTGTTTGTTTTCTCTGGGTTCTACCCTTTATCCCCTTTCCTGGATGTCTGTTCTTCGAACGTTCTTGTGTTGTTTGGTTCCCCTTTTAAAGCATGATCTTTGCTCAATTTCCTTTCTGATGTTATTGTTGGTTTTCCAATTGGTATGGAAGAAAAGAGTGAAACTGATAAATTTATGTCTTTGATAATTCTGACAAACCTTTCTACTGATTAGTATGCCTTCCTGTTGGCAACCATTTTGGCTTTCCACTAACAATCACACTAGTGGTGACTTTTTGTCATGTTGACACACCATAATATACACATATTCTGTACTTGATGATCTTGCAGAAGAAGTTTTAGTTCTTGCTGTATAGTTGCTTGCCAGGAAATTTTTGTTGATGTTCATGCTGACAAAATCTCTTCTTTACTGGTCATGGAAAACTCTGACGCACTGCTTTAGGGTGATGATCATTACAACCATCTTGCTGAATTAGTTTTTCGGAGATGCCTATCACTTTAGTCAAGAATGCAGTTTATATATCAGTCGGACAACTTTTCTTACTATGAATTGATTTTAAGATAAAATCTGATAGTGTTGATATCTCTTGCGTCCTTGAGTTGTCTTTCAGCCATTTTTTATGGAGCCCATTTTATGTTTGTGTTGTTTCCTTTCTTTGAATTGTTCATTTGTGACCATTTTTATGGTTAAATATCATTAGCTTGAGTGAGAGTTTGACTATTTAGAAAATATCTTTATTATATCGTACCATATTTTAGGGTATCTAAGATCATCTTCTTAGAATGGCTTCTAGACTTTATTATATTTCCAGACTTGTGTATTTATTTGTTGGTATTAGGAGTTCAGAACTAGTGTCAATTGATTTTAATGTTTTGTAATTTACACATACACAAAATAATATAATTAAAAAGCTTCCTTTCTCTCTTGGTCCATACCTAGTTTTGATCTAAACCTTATAGTTTAAACAACTATTAGTTTTAAATTTTGTAATCTCACACAAATGAGGTTTGACTTCTCTAAAATGCATACATCTAATTTGATACTTTTGTGAATAAGATTTTCGTCTAGAATTATCATGTTACGTTAAGGGCAGTGAGAGATAATATTGCTATATAACTATAATTACAGAAGACTAATGTGAATTCACAACTTGCAGGGTTATCAAATGAAGTTCACCATGCTGATGTCATAGCTTTGACAAAGGTGCCTTTTGGTTTCTTTCCCTGTTGCATTCCAATGTTTTATCCTATAGCAATTGTTTATGTTGATGTGACAGCTATCATGCTTGGTACTGCCCCATGAGCATTCAGCATTGCTGCAACCGAAGTCTATCTGGAGTGCAGAAAAATCTGTTGATACATGCTCACCTGTGGAGCATATACTGCATTTGGAACCTATAGAGGTATCCATTCATAGTATATAATGTAATAGACTGAGAAGGAAACAGAAACTAGTCAGATATCGTTGTCCTATTTTATCTTTGATATTAAGTATGCTATATTTTGTATTGTTCCTCCTAATACCAATGTGTTCTTTCTCTTTGGAAGGTAGATATCTTCCGAGGAATCACTCCTCCAGATGCTCCAAAATTTGGAAAAGTATTTGGTGGACAAATAGTTGGACAGGTATGAAAACACATCTTTATGTCATAAACAGCATTCTACTCATGCTAGCATCTAGGAAATGATTTCTTACGAGATAATGTATAATTGACAGGCACTGGCTGCAGCATCAAAATCTGTCGATTGTCTTAAAGTTGTTCATAGTTTGCATGTCTATTTTCTTCTTGTGGGGGATTTTAACAGTAAGTGTGCTTAATCTGAACTTCATTGACAATACTCCCATGTAGCTCCATTCTTTGTCCCTTGCTACTATTGTCCCTTACTTGAAAGATTCATTTTCTTTTCTTGGTCCACCTGCTACATTGTTTTGTAGAAGAACCTTTTCTTCTAATTATTTTTGTGATTTAAATATGCAAATGGCAGCAGTTTGTTTTAGACAATTGCTGTTTAATGACTTTCTTGCTGACAAATCACACTCCTGGCTTTTTCATGTTTTCATTTCCAGTTTGTTTTTACTGCTGTGCATGTTTATATTGGTTGGATGGCTTGTACTGCAGATTTGTGCTTAAATGCAAGTAAGGAATTTGAACTACTTCATGGGTTGTTAGCTAAACTCAATACTGTCAAGTAACTTCCTGTTCTAGAAAAATTTCAGGCTCTGAATAGTTCTTGAGTTAGTTTTATCTTGAATTTCTGTAGTCATCTAACAAAGTTTGTATTGTCTAAGGCGACCAATCATATTTAAGTAAATCATCTAGTGAATGGTGTGCTTTAAAGAGGTAAAAGGGAAAAATGTGGGAGTACCAAAAATGAATATGTTAAGATGCACGTGTGGCTACACAAGAAATTACATGAGATGGAAAAGAAAGTATTACTGTGACACTATTAGGACTTAAGCGCAACACAAAAACTCAACCCATAGGACTAATCCATTAGGTAGGAGAGTCTCAAGGCTTGAGTATCATATCAAGTAGTTCATCATACTCAATGCGAGACTTCTAACATTGCCACCCTATTTAAGGATTGATGTTTATGAACGCTTCACTCTATTGATATTGACCCAGCAGTAGCACTTTTGTCCCTGGGAGGGCTTCTATCATCTTTTCGTTGCCCAACTCTCAATAAAAATGCCAATTGCTAACTCAAAAGATTAGCCCATTACGTAGATTAGCCCAATAAGTACCAAGTAGCTCATCCTACTCACTATTATCATTTTATCATTATCTGAAGTGTTGAAATTGGTGTTTTACATTTTACTGTTATTTGAAGGTTTTGTTAGTTCTGTGGTTGTTTTTTTTTTTTATTTCTTCATTGAAAATTTATTTTGGCATTCTTATATTACCTATATGTATATATTGTATTTTTATTTCTTACGGCATGCATTCTGCAACAAACCGCAATATCATCTGCCATATTTCTATGTGGACTTCTGGCTTGCCGTTGATAACACGTGTAAATTTTTGTCTTCCAGTACCCATTATATATCAAGTTAGCCGTCTCCGTGATGGGAAGAGTTTTGCTACTAGGAAAGTGGATGCAATTCAAAAGGGAAACGTCATATTCACTTTGCTGGCTTCATTTCATGTATTTCTCAATTCCACATTTTTCTTGACTTGGAATAAGATAAAAATCTCTGTTTATTTAGCTCGGAATTGTTGGAAATAGTTCAAGTGTGAGTCAAAGTTCCCCATTGGATAGAAAAGACAAAGTTAAACACTATATAATAATAAAGACCCATAACAACATTGCCTTAAGGTTTTGGTGTAAAAGTGGTGTCTAATGTCTTATATGTGTAAGACTAATGTCATATAACCATATAGAACCACAATCTCTCAATGACTATAACCATGACTATAACCATAACCCATATGATGAAAATATATATACATACCATCAGTGGTATCAGAGCCGATGGTTCGGAGTAACTGACTGCATAACCACATAACCATAACAAAAAGGGGTCACCGAAGTGACTGATTGCATAACCATAATCAAAAAAAGGGGTCACTCATACACTTGAAGGGAAAGAGAAATATAACCACAATCTCTCAATGACTATAACCATGACTATAACTATAACCTATATGATGAAAATATATATACATAAACCCATCAGGAATCTGGTTAAGTAATGTTTTGTCTCTATTTTATATATATTCGGTTATCATTCTTAATTGCATATTAAGGTTAATCATGCGGTTTTCATTAGTTTAATATTTGTAGGGATGACAGAAAAATTCATACCAACAAATATCTAGGAGTAAAATCTATAATGGATACTAAATGAATATATTTAATGATAACTGCAAATAATGGGTATGAGTATTTTAATGGTTCCTTTGTTGATGAGGTAGATACGGGTATCATATCCAACCTATGAATACCCGCTGTATGCATCTCATTGTTAGTGATTTTTTGTGTGGATATTTTAAGAAAAAACTCAAGTGATCAAAACAAAGTTATTGGTGAGAGAAGTTTTAGCCATGAAAGAATTGTTTATAATTGAATTTTAGTTATTTATATATTTTTTAGATCTATGTTGAAGTTGTTTTTAAAAAAATTATTTGTTTAAAACTTAAACTTCGTGGTGCAACTTATTTAAATTTGCACTAATATTTTATTATACAGTTTTATTTGAATTATGCTTTAGAATTATTTGTTCATCTTAGTTTATATTTAAGGAATTATTTTTAAATAATTTTATATAAAATATAAAATATATATATATATATATATATATATATATATATATATATATATATATATATATCTGCATGTATCCACCCACATATACTAAATAAGATCTGTAGTTATTGTTTTGTAGATACCTTAGAGGTAGTGAAGCAGTTAATGGAATGAATATTTTTAGATGGGGCAGATAGTAAGAAAATACTATCCCTTCCCTCTTCAACCTGTTGTCATCAATATGGAACTAAAAGATGAAATGCCATTTGGAGAACTGAGGGACAACTGAGCCAGTGCAACTATATAACATGGTATCCTTGTCATTGATGCAATAAAACATCGATGCAAAAGGGGAATACCATCAGTGATTTTGGGATGAAAAACATTTATATTTATTTGGGTTATGGTCATATAGGTTTTAGTACTGTTAGGAGGAGTAGGTACGTTGATGCAATATTAGCTTAGTACATGCAATGCTATCTAGCATTGGAAATATTGGAGGAATATGAATCTATGGTAAGTTTCACTTTTCTAGTATTTGTTTTTAATGATTACAAAATATAGCATATAATGAAGCATTCTTTAAGCCGTTTTCATTTTGATTGACATATGATCTTTTAACATGCATATATGCTCTTGCTGTTATCAATGATTATTCTAGAAATTCAGAAGCACGTTTAACTTTGTTATTATTCTAACTCTACAGAAGGAGGAATTGGGGTTTCAGCACCAGGAAGTGCATATCTCATCAGTCCCTACACCAGATAAGGCAAGTGACTAGCTTATATTCATAAAAACAGTTTTGGGTATTAGACCGTCATATTTTGTTCGTTGTTATATAGCTTTTGTCGTTGGAAGAGCTTCGGGAGCTACGTCTAACCGACCCTCGCCTTCCAAGGTAGTAATTACTTTCTAGCATATTATGCTTGATGCTACAGTTTTTTATTTTACTCTTTATTTGGTTCAGCTCCTAAGAAGAGTGTATGAAGATTTTCTTTGCCTTAATAACTAACAAAATTGTTGTTTCAGAACTTACCGGAACAAGGTTGCTGCAGTTGAATTCATTCCCTGGCCCATAGAGATACGGTTCTGTGAACCTAGAGCTTCAACAAATCAGACCAAATCTCCCCCTAGGTTAGCTTGATAATCTGCCAATTTGTGCTTGTGCTTTTTTACTGGTCTTTTTTGCTACGTTGGTGACAGATATTTGGAGAGAGAAGAGAAAGGATTGGTGTACCATTCGAGAGACATCATTATTCAATCCTTTGCCTCCTCTGTAAATCATTTTTGAAGACTTAATCTCATGGGACTTTAATGCTGCATATTATATATCTTATTAAAAATTTGACTGCAGTTTGAGATACTGGTTCAGAGCAAGGGGAAAACTTTCAGATGATCAAGCCTTGCATAGGTACATAATTTCTATTTACCTTTGGATATGTTCAGTTCTTTGTGAAATTGGCGTATGCATGAGCTAGGAGGGCTTTTATTGATGAGCTAAGGTTTGCATTCCTTGGAGAGCATGTTACTGAAGTTCTGTTAAAATTTGTGTCGTCTTGGGAAAAGGAAAACTTATATAGTAAGAAAGACCAAGCTTGAAGAGTTTGAGACACAATGCATATGGCCATTTTAGTTTACCGAAATTCAACTCTCACGTAGAAGAATGAGAGCGGCAATGATGAAATTAATGACCTACTGTGCATAGTGGCTTTTTTTTTATTGATTGATGGTCATAAGGGCTTTAATACCATATCAAGAGCAACTAGTCCAAAAGCTTATTAACGCTTTTGTAGTAAAAGCTCTTCAGTGATTGCTTTTATATCTAATAGTATGTGAATCGGGTTTTGTGTTGCAGGTGTGTGGTAGCATATACTTCTGATCTAATCTTTCTTCAAGTGAGTTTGAATCCCAACCGTAGGAAGGGCATGAAGGCACGCGCTGTGAGTCTGGACCACTCGTAAGTATCGGAGTGTGATGTTTAATTTGTCATCTAAAATTTTCCAATTGACTTATTTACTCACCTTCCAATGATGCATTAGTTTTTCTCATCCTAATATGTCTCCAAATTAATTACACTCTTTATCTCAGTCTAAAGTAATGCATTTACTAAAAGAATAATTTGTTTAAAGTGGTATGTCTATTGTTGTTTGTGTGGAATGACCTTAAACTATTGCCACTGTGAAACAGACAGGGTATATTAACATGTTTTTTGGAGTAGAAGGGAGTATAGTAACATAACACTGAGACAAACTAGAAGATTTCAACTAATAATTTGTTATTCCTAGTATCATTAACATAATTTGAAATTTTTTGAGCTATGATTATGAATATTCTCTCTTCTTTTTTGTTTAATGCTTTGTTGGTTTTATTTCAGCATGTGGTTTCACAGACCTGTAAGAGCCGATGACTGGGTGCTATTTGTGGTGAGTACCGTTGAGTGTTTCATTATTTTAGAAAAGATAACACAACAAAATTCTTGTTAAAAATGTTTTTATAGTAACCATAAATCATTCAAAGCGTTAATAAGTGGCTACTCATTAACCGCTCTTTGAATATCATTAACTATTTAATTAGTCAGTTTTTTATAAATTAAAAATACTTTTCGCCAAATTTTTTCTCTTATTTATTTATTTTTATTCCGTGAAGTTGTTAATACGTCCAATCTGTTTTACAGATCTTCAGTCCTACTTCCTTTAACGCCCGTGGCTATGTTACTGGCCAAATGTTCAATCAAAAGGGAGAGGTAAGGGATTATCTTTTCACGTCACTTTATCTATACACTCTTGATTATCCATGTTTGGTTGTTTGATCAATATTTATTTATTTCACGCTCTCAATAAATATGCCCCCTATATGCGTGCGTGCAAGAGTGGGTGGGGGAGAAAGTTTGAAGAATATATAAATTTTGATGATATAACCATGGTTTTGGTTAGATAAACTTTTTCAACATATTCATAAGAGAAAAAAATAAAATGAAAGGGTGCTTGTTTCATGTTATCTTCTTTTATTTCCAGAGAAATGGGGATGAGAATAAATATCTTTTTGTTCGTTGGAAGACTATGAAAATATAATATCACCAATGTTTATTTTCTCGAAAATTATACTCTAACATTTTAAGCGCGGTTAATATCCGCGAGCTGGTGGATATTTCCTTTTCATTAGTTATTATAACAAATAACTACTCATCTCACTACATTCTACTTTTCTTTTTCTTTTTAACGTAGTGAGTTTAATATTTTTTTGTCTAAAATTACTAGATAATATACAATCAAACACGTCTATGGAAATAGTATTTTTGGGCATAATATTCCTAGGAATATAATTCTTGGGAATGCAATGTTATACCGTGAAACAAAGTTCCTCTAACAAAATGAATTAAATATCTCTGTATGTTAAAATCAATGTATTTCAACTTTTAAACACACTCTTATTTAATTTTTTTGAAACTGGGTGTTGTTAAATTATTTTTAACACAGGAAAGTTCGTTATGTTTAACTTAAACGGAACATATTTGGGTCTACAAAATAGACCATGGCCTTTCAATATTCTTGCTGGTTAAATGAGGATTCGCCGTAAAACTTATTAAATAAGTTCTTATTAGTTTATTTCAGCCAGCTTAACCATTAAGTTTGTTATGACTTTTTATATGGTAAAGTAAGTCGAATATGCTATTAATGCATGAACTATCTTTTGTCAACATTAGTTTTTCCTCTTTTCCCTGGTTCATTTTGTCTAAAGGTTTTCCCGTTTGGAAACTCGCAGCTTCTTGTATCAGTGGTTCAAGAAGGTCTAATGAGGGAAGTTATTTCTGCAAATTCAGCCATCAAATCTAATCTGTAAATAGCCAAAAAGGCAAAGGACCGGCAAAGGACTTGTGATTTTCTTTTTAGTTCTGTGTTGTTTTTAATGTATGGTCATGACAATTATTTAGTTTTCGTTATGTGGTAAATTCTAGATTGAACCATCTAATTGGTGGTGCCCCTATATACAGCAGCACCATCACATAAAGTTATCCTGTGACTGAGAACTTTATGTCTTATATTATTCTTTTACGATTAACTGAATTTACAAACTGGTTCCTTTGTTGTCTGCTTGCGTCCCATCTCTGCGTTGTGACTGTTGGCAGCAATGGTTTGAGTACTCAAAGATTCTATATTTTTTATTTTCTCTTTTCATCATTATGTTTCTTATGCCATTATGTGTGCTGTGCTCTGCCCATGTAGAAAAGCTTGTGGCGCAGGATTCTGCTTTTTGTGCACTTCATAGTCACTTGATAACTTTGTGTTTGAGCCCTCTCTCCTGGAAATTATCGTGACGTTGCTTGTTTCATTGAATTAATGAAAATTTTGCCTTCTTGATTCTTTAGGATTAGAGGTGATCTATGTCCAAATTAATTTTGGCATGTAAATATCTGTCCTGTTTCACGTTTTTCTGAATTCCCTTATGTTAGACTTGCGTTACGTTTGTGCAACTAGGGTTTCTAGGATTGTCAATTCTACTTGAATTGAAAGCATGATTTGGGACGTGTTATTTGTTTTATTTTAATTTTTATTGTTATTATTATGAGTGAAGAGGTGGTGTTTAGGTGAGAACATACCTAAAACGGATCATGCCAAGGCAAATCTTCTTCTTAACACTGTTATTGAACTTTCGCATCATTTGAACTTCGTATGCCAATCTGGATTCCATAGGAATGGTTCGACTATTATACCAAGTATAAAACAATACAATAATTTAACAAATTCAAGGAAGATTACAAACTATAAGAAATAAAATCTTTGGCGATTAAACAATAAATAATTAAAATGTCAACATAAGAGAGCTATATTTTAATCCATCTTCTCAGACAATTGTACTTCTATCCCCATTCATGTACTTTAATGGTTTATTAAGAAAAAGTTCAAAATGTACATTACTAGTATTTTGACCCGTCCTCGGGTTATTTTTAAAATTAATTTTAATTTTCTTAGCAATTAGAAGTAAACTAAGAAGTTAAAAATATATATTAATTCTTAAATAGTGATAATAAATATGATTAATTTTTAAATAGTCCTTGGTTGCATCTTTCAAAGAAAAGGGAAAGTTCTTTCTTACTTTGACTCTCCTCAGAAACTTCGACTGGTTTAAATGTTGAGCACACCACATGGAACTCCTTCAAATGCATGTGTGGAGATCTTCTCACGCTACTCCATGGTACTTAGACAACCTCTTGATCAGCTTATACAGGAAATCCTAGTTGTTGATTTCTAAATCTGGTGTCCTCTGAATGCCTTCAGTTTGATAGGCTACATGAGTATTAACCATCTCCATTTCACTTGCTACATCCTTATCTTCAAACAACTTTGGTGTGGAGACTAGTGTAGCAATTGTATTACTAAAATCTGCTTCAAGTTGATTGCTTCTCTTTTTCTTTTGATGATCAAAGGTTAACCTGGATCTGTACCTATACTACAGCAAAGGAGTAATACCAGCAGAATAAAAGAAAAAAAACTAAATGGAAGAACCACATAATACAAGAAAAACAGAATGCTAAAAAAATTTGAATGGAAGGTTAACTGTGCAAGCTGAAACTTAAGTCATCATCTCCTCGGCAACGACACCATTTTGTTAAACTCTAATTGTCGTGCTTGGAATTTTTCAAACAAATCCAAAATCCCTCTACTGAAGTATAGGAAAACCCTAAGTATCAAATCCAAGAAAATGTTATGTCTTTAAGTTTAGTTTGTATAATTTAAATCTTGCTAAAGAGAGAATAAACATGCAAAAGGGGAAAAATTAAAATGAAAACAAAGAAATAAAAGAAAAGAAAATGAATCTTGAATCTACTGTCTAGAAGAGTTTAACTATGAAATGAAATGCATGAATGCAAGCAACTAAAGTAAACTATATTACTAAAATTGATTATGCAGTTATATGTAGATGCGTAGAACAAATTTGAGTTCCTAAAATGCTAATGCAGATGCAGGGGCGAAAACAACTGCAGAATGATGTATAGGAACATGAAGTGCAAGTCAAACAGTCAACAAATGTGTAAAACTGAATTTCTACCTAGCAAGCCCACATGGCAGCAAGAAAGCGTGACAATTTTTTTTGTGACAAAGACGCAAAGCATGAACTGCAACTATGAGAAATGTCAATGCAATGCTATGAGCCATCTTTAGAATGATGAAAGGATATAAAAGATACTAATGAATCATGCCAGAATTATGTTGAACCTAAGCCCAGAATGCACTCTTATAATTGTTTCTACTATGATTAGCACAGTTTAAAAATTGCTAAGATTAAATGAGAATTGAACTACTGGACTATGACAGCATGGTCTCTTTATCTACGTGAATGCAGGATGACAAAGGTGTGTGTGACTATAATGCAACTGCATATGTAAATGCTCCTACACTCGAGAAGACATCTCGAGATTGTATGCCTACCTTGGGTTCACTTGGTTTCCAAAAGAAAACATTGATATGTGCAGATTCAATCCAGGCTCAAGACATAAAATTGAACTGAGAAATGGAAAGCGCTAAAGGAATTTAAACTGATTCGAAATTTAAAGACAGAAAACATGAAATGTAATCAAAGCTTAAATAACAAAAATTTAAAAGCTGTAAATCAGAACCAAAATGGAACCAAAATGGAAACATTGTATTTCATATGTGAATTAGAAACAGAATACACGAGACAAAGATACGTCTACAAATTAAAATGGTGCAGGGAATCTCACTCAATTCTAGAGCTGGTATAGGGATGTCAAAAAAATCCGTACCCGCGGGTATCCGCGGATAAAACCCGCAACAGATAGAAAATGGATATTAAAAATGGATACCCGCTATCCGTGGGTATGGGTATTTTTGATACCCGCATGTTAACGGGACGGGTACGGATATCATAGCATCCGTACCCGTGGATACCCGTACCCGCTAAACTTTAATTCAGAAAAATTATTACCCCACAAATGAGTCAAAATATTATGAGTCTTCATTATATTAGTAAAAACTTTAATTCAGAAAAAAAAAAAATATATATATATATATATATTAGTAAAAACATTATGAGTCTTCATTCAATAATGGTGGTCAGATTCTTACCCCACAAATAAGTAAATTACTTCCATATACTGTGAAGGCATTGATGTGTCTCTAAGACTGGTTATGGACCAATATGGAAGGTAATAAAATTAACATTTTTACTTAGATATTTTAATTAAGTGATTGTTATAAATTTTTACTGAACTCCTTATGTTTTAAGGCTCTTCTAGATTAAAATTGGACAACATGAAACTTTATACAATGTTGCAAGAGGTGGATATTGATGAAGTTAGTAATTTCTTTAATATTTTATTCAAAAATAAACTACAATATAAATTGGTAGTGATTTTTTATTTGTTTGTTTTTTAAGAATCAATCGGAGAAAGGGAACTTGTTGATCCAAACAATAATTATGGTTAAATAATTATTTTTTTTAAATATTTTTGTAAATACCCGCGGGTACCGGTGGATACCCGCGGATATGAAAAAAATAGACGGGTACCCGCATAACGGATACCCGACGGATATGGATACGGGTACGGGGCGAATATTTATTCAGCGGGTAGGGTACAGGGGAACTACTACCCGTACCCTACCCGCCCCGTTGACATCCCTAAGCTGGCAGAATGGGTTGGAATCTGCGAGCCAACCTGGCACATCACGGGTTCGAACCGGGTTGGGATGAAATTTTTTTATAAATTTTAATACGGGTTGATTTTTGACCTGACTCACTTAGAACCCGGCTCACCCGGGTTGAACCCGTGGTGAGCCAGCCGGGTTGGCACACCAACCCGCAAATAAAAGGTCACACATAGGGATGTCAAAAAAATCCATACCCGCGCGTATCCGCGGATAAAACCCGCAACGGGTAGAAAATGAATATTAAAAATGGATACACATTACCCGTGAGTGCGGGTATTTTTGATACCCGCATGTTAACGGGGCGGGTACGGGTATTATAGTATCCGTACACGTGGATATCCGTACACGCTAAATTTTAATTCACAAAAATACCCTTATATATATATATTAGTAAAAAATATTATGAATCTTCATTCAGTAATGGTGGTCAGATTCTTATCCCACATCGGACTAAATTACTTCCAAATACTATGGAGGCATTGATGTGTCTCCAAGACTAGTTGTGGACCAGCATGGAAGGTAATGAAATTAACACTTTTATTTAGATATTTTAATTAAGTGATTGTTAGAAATTTTTGATGAACTTCTTATGTTTTCAGGCTCTTCTAGATTAAAATCGGACAACATGAAACTTTATACATTGTTGCAAGATGTGGACATTGATGAAGTTAGTAATTTCTTTAATATTTCATTCAAAAGTAAACTACAATATAACTTGTTATTGAATTTTTATTTGTTTGTTTTTCAGGAATTAATCGGTAAAAGTGGACTTGTTGATCTAAGCACGGGTTATGGTTAAATATTTATTTTTTTAAATATTTTTGTAAATATCCACGGGTACCCGTGGATACCCACGAATATAAAAAATAGGCGGGTACCTGCATAACGGATACCCGACGGATATGAATACAGATACGGGACAAATATTTATCCAGCGGGTAGGGTACGGGGGAGCTACTACCCGTACCCTACCCGCCCCGTTGATATCCCTAGTCACAAAAGTATTTTTTGTTAAGTTGGGCTTTGCATTTAGGTCAAGTTGGATTATTTTTTTAGCCAACACATAGATAATTTGGTATTTTTGTGATTTTAGTTTGTATTTGGATTGTGTTGAAGTTTATTTAGATTTTAATTATAATTATAATTTAGTTTTGACTGAATTTTTTTTTTAAATTGTATTTTTTTGATTAAGTTAGCTCGTGAGCCAACTCGTTTAACCCACCAACCCGTGGTAGGTCGAGTTGGGTTCGAATTTTTTTAGCTCGCTAATAAGTGAGCCAGATTGGGTTGGCTCACTAAATGATCAACCTATAGTGGGTCGAGCTAGGCTGGGCCGAGTTACCCATTTTGACAGCTTTACTCAGCACAGCCCCAACCACTTTGTGCTCGGGGTGAACCAAGTGAGCTAGCTGCCTAACACATTGGAGGAAACCTAATCCCGTTGGTCGCTTTGTGCTCGTCGAATAATAGGAAACTCCCTTACAAATTGACTCTCTCTCTCTCGCACACAAAAAACTCTTTCGAACCCTAGCCTCAATACATTGCTCTCTCCTGCATAATTTAGGGCTCTACAGAAAACCTAATTGTTGCTCCTTAAAAACCCCTAAAAAATGAGAAATTGTGAAAAATCTAACCCATTTCTCCCAATTTGCCCCCACCAGAATTGCTATCTTCAACCCTCTTCGTGGCCTTTGATCAACTTGACCTTCCTTTCCATTCGTCCATCACCCTCGCTTTCTCATCTTGATCTTCAAAATCTCCTTCAACCATCAGGAATTAGCGTTGGCCTCTTCTCTCTCTCAGATTTGATAAGGTTCGTGCATTATAGCTCTATTTCATGTACATCAAATATTCTTTGTTCGTGATGGAATGCTCTCGTGGATTGACTAACATCACAAAGGATGAGGGTGTTTCTGCAAAACAATAGACATAAGGAACAAACAATGGTGAATTAGTGAACTTTAGTGAATGCAAGACATTTAACTGCTAAGTAGAAGATGTCTTCAAATGTATATATATAGAGAGAGATTGGAACACAAACAAAGAAATGTGAGAGAATGGTAAAAATTGAAATTTTTTTTAAAGAAGTAGAGATTGGAACACAAATATGCAAATATGAGAGGAAGAACACGAAATATTGAGTTGATTGTCCGGCATAAAGGCAAAAGCAACCACCTTTTGTGAGAGAAAACCAACTATCAACAAAAGCATTAGGCAGATGTTTGAATTTTTTAAGTGTGTTTTTTGTGCTTGCTTTTTCTATTTATTTTTTTAAAAAAAGAGAAGCCTTTATTTGTAGACATCAGACAAAATCAAACCATCTACATCTCTTTTGTCTCTTAATGTATTAAATTGTTCCAAATTGAAATGTGTAAGAGAAATAAAGTGTTATTGTCCCAATGTCTTGTATTTGTTATCTCCCACAATATCTTGTATACATAAATATTATTTTATAAAATTCATTTGAAAAAAAAAATTATAATATCATCAACACAATGTTGATTACAATGCCTAAACAAGTAGTTTCAAAAGTGAATTGGCAAATTAGTGCCAAAGCTAATTTATATTCCTTTATCTCCCATTAAATAAATTTGAAAGATAAAATTTACAAAATAATAAAATAATAAAATATGTAATTAAATCTAATTAAAATCCACGTTACTAGAATTACCAATGGCGAATTCATATATTTTATTATAGGACATCACCAAAAGTATTTATATCTATTTGTGCTTGGTTCAATAATAATATTTTATTTTATGTTGTATATCGGTTTCATTCTTTAACTAGGTGTTCAAATTATGCAATTGAAAAGAGTAAAGCATTGAGGTCTGGGTGGTGTAGTTGGTTATCACGTTAGTCTCACACACTAGAGGTCCCCAGTTCGAACCTGGGCTCAGACAATCTTACTAATTTTAATTTTTACAATTTGCAATAATATTCCAATTTTTCGTCTCAAGCTCAAGGTTTAGTACTCCTATGGAATGAGTTTGTTTCTGAAAAACAATGGACATAGAGAATAAACAATGGTGAATTAGTGAATATTAGAGATATGGTTTCATGTAAGACCTGAGAAAAAGTTAAATAGGACTTGGGTTTAAGTCTTATGTGTGTCAATTGTATGTTATTTTAATAGGTGTATTATTTTAAGGTTATGTTTGAGCGTGATTAGTGATAATGTAATCCTAAAATTATAGGAATTATCACAAAACATGAATTGGTTGAATTAGTTGTGCACTTGCTTTGTGATTGAATGGTTGTGGGTTCAAATCTTGCTAAGAACGAATTAAACTTTTTTTTTGCCAAATTTTATTTTGACATGAATATGAAAGGGTAGAGAAAACCCTAGCTGCAAGAAGGACAACCTAGGGTGCTGGGAAGGCAGCCAATGATGGTCTTTGAATGATCATTAACACTTAATTGAAAGCTATTTTCCTTTTCCCTAGCATTAACAAGCATTAAGGCTTAGTTAATGGTCTAATTAGGGTAGTTTTGGAGAGGAAAGAGACAAAAACGTGAAAGGGCAGAGGACAAACGAGATTGACAGTGAAAAAGGGAGTCTGAAGGTGTTGTTTTGAGTGGAATTGATCAAAGCATCAAGTGCATTGAGAGAAGACCAAGGCTGGACTACTGGTGGCACAAGGGAAGTTCTACTTCTTTCAAGTGAGCAAGAATTATCCAAGTAAGGGGAGTTGTCTCTCATACTTTTATTCGTTTTTGAATAATTATGCTTTGCCATGTACCATTGCATGAAATCCCAACCTCTGTGATGTTGTTTTTCGTCGTTTTTGGGATTCTGCCCAAAAACCGCCTGGCGGCCCATCCCTCATCGCCAGGCGACGCATCTTCTCTGCCCAGTTTTCTGGGTTCTACTATGAATCGCCTGACAGCAAAGGTGAACCTGCCAGGTGACGCATGGTGATTGTCTCTGTTTTGTATATTTTGTGAATTTTTGTGATACTATGACTATCCAGTTGGATTACTAAGTTTGTATAAATGTGTGATGCCATCTCGTTGTTATTATTACAATGTGTGGGAACTAAATTGGGAATGTAAACATGAAGCATTTGTGTTAAATTGATGAATGAATCGAAATTAGGGGAAATAGGAGTCAATTACGAATTGGTTGGATTAGTATGATGTGATTGGTTGAGTACGCAACTGGAAATGAGATGATTGTGAACGATTGGTTCGTACATGAATTTTGGGATTTTTAAGGTTAAACATATTAATGTCCAAAGGCATAGAAGAACTTGGATTTTTCCCAAGAATTGATGTGCCGCCTAGCGGCATCTTATTGGCTGTCAGGCGATAGCTGTGATCAATGAGTGGTTCTGAAAATTTATGGGATGGTTGAGAGAGAGAGAGAGTTATCATTGAATTGAGTCGAAAAGAAATTAAGTGTGATGAAGAGATTAAGATAATTGAATGGGTGTCAGTGATAAACAAGGCAATGCATGGATTGAGGTGATGGGCTTACGGCAAAGTGAATTAGAGTTTGGTAATGAATTCTTAGTGATGATCTAAAAATCTAGAACAGGTAAATGGAAAAAAGGGAGGATAACTAAATTGGAAATGTGGATTCTAGTGCATTAGGGTAGGTGAAATTAGGTATAACAATTGAATGATGAAAAGGTGTATAAAAATTGGTTAAGTATAAGATTACTAATGAGCTGAATTTGGTAAAGGGATTGAGTAAGAGTTTGGTTCTGTTATAAGTTGATTTAGTTATGGTGTAATTATAGAGTGGTTGGTAAATCACATGTTTTGGAATATTTGGATTGTAGGCAATTAAACCATGACGATGTGGCTGGGTAATTAGAATCAGGTTCGAATATAAGAGTGAGCCTTTTTCCCTTGGAAGTAAGTCAGATTGAAGAACAAATCAGTTTTGAGTGCCAAAAACCAGCAGAAATACGTTACTAGTGTGACGCCTGGTGACCTACGAGTGTCTGTCAGGCAATAGGACTAGCAGGGGTATGACCAATTTAGATACCAATTTACAAATTTATATTCCTTTATTATCCATTCAATAAATTTGAAAGATAAAATTTATAAAATAATAAAATATGTAATTAAATCTAATTAAATCCTATGTTACGAGAATTACCAATGGTAAATCCATATATTTCATTATAGGACATCACCAAAAGTGTTTATATCTATCTATGCTTGGTTCAATAATATTATTTTATTTTATGTTGTATATCGGTTTCACTCTTTAACTATGTGTTCAAATTATGCAATTGAAAAGAATAAAGCATCAAGGTTTGGGTGGTGTAGTTGGTTATCACGTTAGTCTCACACACTAGAGGTCCCCAGTTCGAACCTGGGCTCAGACAATCTTACTAAGTTTAATTTTTACAATTTGCAATGATATTCCAATTTTTCGTCTCAAGGTTTTGTTCTCCTATGGAATGAGTTTGTTTCTGAAAAACAATGGACATAAAGAATAAACAATGGTGAATTGGAGAACTTTAGAGATATGGAATGAGTTTGGTTCTGCAATGGACATAGGGAATAAACAATGGTGAATTAGTAAACTTTAGAGATTGGAACACAAATAAATGTGAGAGGAAGAACTCGAAATGTTGAGTTGATTGTCCGATTTTAAGGTGAAAGCAATCACCATTTGTGAGAGAGAACCAACTGTAAACAAAAGCATTAGACATTTGATTTTTTAAATGTGTTTTTGTTCTTTCTTTTTCTATTTGTTTTTTTCTAGAAAGAGATGTCTTTATTTGTAGTCCATGGACAGAAGCAAACCATCTACATCTCTTTTGTCTCTTGACTTTTGTAGAAGATGCTTAAATGTTTGATGCTTATCACGTGTAAAAACCAAATATTGCCACATGTTACGATATAGGGTGTGTATCAAATTAATCCAAATTGAAACGTGTAAGAAAAATATAATGTTAATTTTCCCAATTTTAAGTGTGTTTAAATTACTACTTTTTGTTAATTTTTTGATTTTGATTTTGTTTTTATTTTTGTTTAACATTTAGATGTTTGTTGTGATTGCTTATAGTGTACTATTCATAAATATGGAATAATACATTTTTTCTGTCCTATTATTCTCTTACACTTATTCATTGTGTTTTAGATCTATTGTATTTGCTATCTTCCACAACATCTTGTTTATATAAATATTATTTTATCACTTTCAAAAAGTGTCTCATTAACAACCAATTTTTGTGACCAAAATTTATTGGTCAATATTGTGACCAATTTAGATATCAATTTACAAATTTATATTCCTTTATTATCCATTCAATAAATTTGAAAGATAAGATTTATAAAATAATAAAATATTTAATTAAATCTAATTAAATCCCATGTTACGAGAATTACCAATTGCAAATCCATATATTTCATTATAGGACATCACCAAAAGTATCTATATCTATTTGGTGACCAATTTCTTTTGGTAGTTAAAAGTTTAGTACCTAAATTTTAGAGACCAATTATACTCTTTTTTTATTCATAATACTAACTTTTTTAGTAACCAAGAATTTTTATTTTATAAATTGGTACTTAAATTCGTCATTATAGTGATTAACAACTTTAGTTACTAAAATTTGTTTTTTAGGTTTTTTCTTGTAATGTATAAACTTCTATAAAAAGAATCATAATATCATCAACATAATGTCTATTAGAATGTCTAAACACATCAGTTTCACAAGTGAATGGGAGCAAACTAGTGCCAAAACAAATTTATGTTCCTTTATCTCCTATTCAATAAATTTGAAAGACAAAATTTATAAAATAATGAAATAATAAAATATGTAATTAAATCTAATTAAAATCCATGTTAGGAGAATTATCAACGGTAAATCCATATATTTCATTATAGGACATAAGCAAAAGTATCTATATCTATTTGTGTTTGGTTCAATAATATTATTTTATTTTATGTTGTATATCGGTTTCACTCTTTAACTAGGTGTTCAAATTATGCAATTGGAAATAATAAAGCATTAAGGTCTAGGTGGTGTAGTTGGTTATCACGCTAGTCTCACACATTAAGAGAAATAGAATGTTAATTGTCCTAATTTTAAGTTTGTTCACATTACTACTTTTTTTTAATTATTTCTTTTTTTTTTGTTTTGTTTTGTTTAACCTTTAAAAGTTTTCTTTGATGGGTTAAAATGTATTATTCATAGATTTGAAATAATACTTTTTTTTTTCATTATTCTCTTACACTTAATCATTGTGTTTTAGATCTATTGTATTTGCTATCTTCCACAATATCTTGTATATATAAATATTATTTTATCATTACAAGAAAGTGTCTCATTAAGAATCAATTTTTGTGTCAAAAATTGTTGGTCACTATTAGATATCAATTTACAAAATAAAAAGGGTTAAATATGTTTTTTGTCTCTCAACTTTCAGTGAAATTTAGTCACTAATTAATTAGGGACTAATTTAGAAACAACTTCTTTTGGTAGCAAAAGTCGTAGTCAATAGCGGATCTTGATCAAAAAGTTTGAAGGGGCCAAGATAATATACTCAAATTTTATATATTTAATTATTGTCACTAATATAACAAAAGTATGTATAATTTAGTATTGAAATATCTTTGTATGTTTTTCCTTACAAAAATGATAGTTTTGAAGTTGTATTTGATATGGAACCCTTATAAATAAGTTTTTTTTTTTTTAATTTCATCTCTTTCACTGAATACTCTCATATTTAAGAACGTTTTTTTAGAGTATGGTCCAAATAATTAATAAGAAACTTTCCGTCTATAATTTCAAAGAATTAATATAAAACTTTCCACTTATAATTCTTGAATCTTAAGAAAAGGTTCTCTAATTCAACAATTAAATTTTTAGTATCATGCTTGAAAATAGAAAATAGGTGAAAAAGTAAATTTGAATTGATTTCATCCTCACTGGTATCTTTCCTTCTATCACTTTAAAAAAATGAATCTATTATTTTATTCTTCATCAATATATATATTTAAAAAAAATTAAGACTAAAAAATAATTTATCAAAATTTAATAAAAAATTAAGAGATGTCATTACTAAAAAAATTATGATAATCAAATCACGTTTAAAATGGTTATTAAAAAACACATAGTACATAACTTTTCTTTTTATATTCATACAAAAATAAATATACAAAAAACTCATAAGATGAAAAAACAAAACGGAATATTTCCTTGACAAGAGACAAAAGGGAATTACTTTTTTTTTTATCTCAGAAGAAAACGGATGAGAAATGGGAGCGAGGAGAATGAATTTATGTCTTTCTATTTCTTTTTGTAAAACAAAAAACAAAAAACAAAATGAGATATGCAAGAGTAGTAAATGAATACAATATGTGAGAAACTTAAGATAAGAGAGAATAAAAAAATATCTCAATAAATTTATTATTCTTTATTATATTTAATTTTTTATTTTATTGTTTATTAATATTAAATATTATATTTTATAAAAAAATAAAAATAAATTTAATTTTTTGTAAAAAAATAATTTAAAAATATTTTTTTAAAAATTTAAACAATCTTGGGGAAGCATGACCCCTTACAGGCCTTTTAAGCTTCGTCACTGATCATAATAACTAATGTTTAGTGATCAATTTCCTTTTGTAGTTAAAATCTTAATAGCTAAATTTTGGAAACTAATTTAGAGATCAATTATAATTTTTTATTCATAATAGTAACTATTTTTTTTTTATTTTGTAAATTGGTCACTATAATGACAAATAACTTTTGATCATTAAAATTGAATGTTAATTAGGCCTTTTCTTTTAGCGTATAAACTTCTATAGAAAAAATCATAATATCATCAATATAATGTGGATTACAATGTCTAAACACATCAATTTCACAAGTGAATGAAAGTAAGCTAGTGCCAAAACAAATTTATATTCTTTTATCTCCAGTTCAATAAATTTAAAAGATAAAAATTTATAAAATAATAAAATAATAAAATATGTAATTATATTTAATTAAAACCCATATTACGAGAATTACCAATAATAAATCCCTATATTTTATTATAGAACATGACTAAAAGTATTTTATTTTAACATTTGTTTGATTCACTCTATAACTAGATGTTCAAATTATAAAATTGAAAATAGTAAAGCATCAAAGTCTGGGTGGTGTAGTTGGTTATCATGAGTGTGGGTGAGTGATATTTATTGTATTGAAATTAAATATAACATTTTCTGATATAACAGTGTAATTGGATTGCTACCATATATAGGATTTCCAAGCCTAACCAAAGATTTTTATTTTGAACAAAGAAATTGATTTAGTACAAGATGAAGTAGGGTCCGCGAGGATGATGTCATGATACAATGAACAGCAAATGAAAAAATGAAGAACTAAAATCATAATTGAACAAAGAATAATCCTTTTTAGACTATGTGAAATCATATCGCATTAATGTTAAGTAGAACTTAACCATTATCAAGAGATTTTTTTTTAAATCCACATATAAACTTATTTAACTAATTTTGTTGTTGTTGTTTTGTAATATTGGAGAATTTTTATATATACTTCCTTAAATAACTCATTATTTAAGAATACATCTTTGATATCTTTTACAGAAGTAAGTTTGGCAACTCAGGAGTAATTGTCTTATAAATTAATTTTACACTATTAACCAAACTTTTTATTGCGTTGACATTGCAATCAATATATTGTATTTCAATTTAAAAACTCACTAATACTCTATAAAGTGTTTGTCTTCAGGTAAAAGAACTAAAGATAAAATGTTATTATCTTCCAAAACAAAGTTTCTTAAACACTCTAAATAATTTCCAAACAGAGGTTTCAATTCCATCAATACTAGTAATTGATATTTCATATGTACCCTGGAGCTCATTAGACCGATGAACAACATTATTTTTAAGGACAGATAATTGTTAATGGACAAGGAAATTACATGTCATTAATAAAGAGAAGAAAAAATTCTAGAAGAAAACACTTCTTTGAAAAGAAAATTTGTTTCATAAATAACACATGATTTCAAAAAAAAAAAATTGTTAGTCTCTAAAAGGAAATACTCCTCCATAAGTGAATTAGTATTGTGGATTAAAAAGGAAAGATCAATGTTAAGCCACATAATGTTTTTTCTCAAGTATTGAGCTTTATTAAAGTCTCTCCCCACAAAAAGATTGATTAATAATGCCTAGGATCATTTTAAAAATCAATAAAATCAGACTCTTTTGCATCTTCAAATTTGAAATACTTACAGGACCCCAATAACCTCTTCAAATAATCTTACCAAGTGATCTAAAGAATAATCTTTTAAATTTCATAAGCCAAAAATTTGACAATTAAAAACATAAAAATCATGTAAAAATCAAAAGGAATTTTATCGTTTAAAATTCAAAGCAAAGACAGATCTAAATCTAAATTTTGAGTTACAAGGATCGGTAATCTAAGAGGAAAAGAAAATGAGAAGATTTGTATTAATAATAAAGGAAATAAAACAACTATTATATAAAATATATTTTTATTAGTTATTACAAGAATAACATAATTAATTAGGTGACAAAGATTGTTTTAGTGATATATCTGTAAGATTAAAAAAAATGACAGGAAGTGAGTTATTCTACTAATGACACTGGAATTAGTGATCCAACTATGAAATTAGCAAAAATAACTAAATAATTGAAAAAAAAACACAAGTTTATATTGTAAACATAATCATACCATTGAGAATAATGGAGTATGAAATATTAGAAATTTCATTTATAATATCCATAGAAGAAAAAACATTATGAAAATAAATAAAAAAATCACTATCAATATTATCTTAAGAAAGAAAAATGTAGAAGTAAAATAATTTATTAATTCAAATAGAATTATATAATAATCTATAACTATGTATAAAGGGGATTCCCTCTTTTTTGTCCACATTTCATAATTCTAACTTTACCCTTTACAATTTAATTATTTATTAAACTTTTAAAATTTAACAATTACTTTTCTAAGTTTTTATAAAACTATCTACTTATCTCCTTCCTCTTTTTTCTCTTACTATTCATCAAGAGCTATTTTTCTCATATTTTCTCCATACATTTCACTTTATTTTTTTATAAATATACTTTTATTTTATTTATTAACTTAATAACATTACAATATCATCAATCAGTAATATAATTCAAAAAATACGTATACGCAGACGCGATAGCGTCTGTGTTTACGCTAGTAATAATAATTCAAATATCCTTCCTTTTTCTGTAATTTAAATAGAAGTGTTATCTGTAATTTAAATATGTATATGATAAAAAAAAAGACAAAATTTTAGTCAGAACTCAATTTAAATGACTAAAATTTTGTCTTTTTTTTCCTATTGTATACATATTTTGTTGTTCCTCTTGGACGTCTATGATCAACATCGAAGAAATGAATCGCATTCTTGGTTGAATTAACTTTCTCCTCAGAAAATGAGCAAGCATTACAGAAGTCCATTCAAAAATCACTTTCACTTTGTGGTCAGTTTTGGGTTTTGGGTATTTCCATTTTATATTACAAAATTTATTTTTCAAAAACTAGATGCAGGTGAGAATCGTAAGTAAGGGCAACTTTGTAATAAATTTAGCTGATTATGTGATCCAAAATCATAGAAATAATAATCAATAACTTACCTAACTGACCTAACAACGCCGTCACCATAAATTATGAATTTATGAATCATCAAATTAGTGAAGCTGTGCATCAAGCGCTAAGCAAACTTATTTGGCTAAACAAACTTATTTGACTAAACTACTTCTGACTTCATAACTCATCAAATTAATGAAGCTACTTTTAGCATGGAATGAAGGTTATGGTTTGGGTACACATTTATGCTCACAATTAATTGAGTTTGGGTTGTAAAACTAAATAAAGAAAGTTTTCAACAAAATCAGTACCAGCACCAGCTCACGTGTTTGGATAGAATGAAAGGGAAAACATTTATTGGTGACTGAGAAAGTAGAGGTAAACTAAGATTTAGAACTGAATTTCTTAAAATCTGGTTGGAAGAATTAAAATACACTTAGAATTGCACAGCGAAAAACTAAACTAACTTGTAGAAAGTGATAATTGTATTGAAATTAAAATAATTCTTTTTTGTAACTAACGTGTTATAATATATATTCTAGAGTTAAATATGTTTTTATGCTTCAAGTTTCGGTGAAATTTGAAATTAATTCATCTTCAAAAATTTTGACCAATTTAATCCTTCATCTTTAAAAATACGTGAATTTAGTCCTTTTAATCAAATTTTGTTAAGTTTAATTGACGTTTCAAATGCGTTTTACGATAATATTTGAGTTAACATTAAAGAAAAAATATATCAAATGGGGTAAACAATTTAAATATTTTTTTCTTTAATGTTAACTCAAATATTATCATGAAATGTTATTGAAACGTCAGATAAACTTAACAAAGTTTGATTATAAAGATTAAATTCACACATGTCTAAAGATGAAGGACTAAATTGGTCAAAAATTTTAATAAGAGATTAATTCAGAATTTCACTAAAACTTAAGGGACAAAAAATATATTTAACCTGTATATTATAAATTAAATATCTTTTAAAATTCTAAACAAAAAAATGTAGATATTGTAAGTAAAGTTAAAAAAAAATATTTCAAGATAAGAAGAAGAACGTAATCTTATCTATCTATACATGCACTCCATTATAAATAGACATATTCTTTGGCGTTAAAAGAAGAGACACTATAAGTTAGAATTTACAGCGAGAGAAAGATGGAATTAAAGACAAAAGTGTTGCTGAAAGTTGCTTCTTTGATTTTTCTCTTAGGGTTCACCGCGACAACAGTTGACGCTGGCTTCAATCCAAGTTCCTTAATCACTCAATTGCTCTCCAAGGAGGATGTGGATTGGTACACGAAACCCACAGAGAAAGCTTGCTGTGACAAGTGTATATGCACAAGATCAATTCCTCCACAGTGTCATTGCAATGATGTTGGAGAAACTTGTCACTCTGAATGTAAAAGATGTATTTGCACACGCTCCATTCCTCCATCCTGTCGTTGCGCGGACATAACCGATTCCTGCTACAAACCATGTCACTCAGATGAAGATGCCAAACCTAACTCAGTATGACTTCTCCCACTTCAAACCTGGCTACATACTTCACCCACTCTGTCTCTTTTTATATATATATATATATATATATATATATATATATATATATATATATATATATATATATATATATATATATATATATATATGCATGCATCAATATAAGTAATAACTATATATCTAAATAAAAAGAATGTTCCTAAGCATTTCTTTTCGGGTGAATTGCTGGTCCTGTTGTTTCTTTTAGTTTTTGTTTCAATTTTCTGTTTTCTTTATATATATGTACTTGGTGGCACTTTAAAAGGACTTACTCTGTGTTGTGATACTCTTGAGCAAATCCTAGATTGTGATTTTATGCATAATTTTCCTTTTGAAGTAAAACTTTTCACGTAGGATACCATTTGCTTTCAATACTAAAATCTAACACCAATGTCAGAACCATTACAGCATCTTGATATATATCAAGTAATATATACTTACCAATGTCAGAACCACTGTATACCAATTATTATAAATAGGGAAATTCGTAAAAAGGGGTCTGTTTCGAGGCTTAATTGTAAAATGGGGTCGGTTTGAAATAAAATTGTAAAAATGGGTCGTGTCGTCCGGCGGGAGGACGACATTAAGGTGAAGTCGTCCTCCCAGAGGCCGGTTTCCTTTTTTTTTTTTTTTTTAAATGAAGTTGTCCGGCCTCCGGTCGGTTTCTGTGATGAAGTCGTCCGGCAGGGGGCCGGTTTCAGTTTTTGATTTTTTTTTTTGTTTTTTTCGTTGCAGTTTTATTTTATGATTTATAAATTTTTAATTTTCAGTTTTTTCAATCATTTACATTTCTTAAATTTTTGTATAGTATATTTAATTTGTTGAGATTCTTTTATTAGTATAATAAATTAATTTAAAAAAATATATCACATAATAAAAATAACATAATAAAAATTCGCAACCAATACATAATAAAAATTACATAATAAAAATAATATAATAAAAGTTACATGAAAATTGGATAAAGTAATAAATTACTGACGGTAGGGACAGTTGCCCCTATGATGTCCTTCATTTCTACAATATGAACATTTGCTTCGTCTGTTTGGATTTGG
>Ga0214544_1002336_pt1 | contig 40003 bp, 22 predicted proteins | sample CNSS3metaG_FD_160074 | JGI IMG/M metagenome (GOLD analysis project Ga0214544, IMG submission 160074) | Root nodule microbial communities from cowpea collected in UCLA plant growth center, Los Angeles, California, USA - CNSS3 | ecosystem: Host-associated > Plants > Roots > Nodule | place: USA...
GTGGAAACTTAAAGTATTTAAATACTATTATGTGGACTACATCGGGTTAGATGCAGTGAGTATTAAAATGTGTAATTCCTAAAAGTTAAAGATTATGCCTTATTGGACGATGATTGCAACTTTATTTCAACTATCGAGTATGATTAACTCTTGAATAAACTCAAGTGTTAGCATAATCTCAATTGTGAATGTATACCTCTATGTATGAATAATTGATTTATGAGATATGTGTTATGATTTTTGGAAGTGCCTAGCGTCTGACGGCGAGAGGTTTTTGCCAAGCAGTCTGCAACGTAATTTCGAATGGCAGTGCCTAGGCAACGCCAGGAAATAGCGTGCGAACAATATATTATTTTGTTGCGTTTTACATCGATGGTCTTGAGGGTTTGGTCAGGGACATGCTAGATTAGTTACGAGCGGGGAGGTTCGTAACAGAGATTTGAAATGCGTGATTGATCAAATTCTGGTTTTGTTTAACATTTTAAATGAGTTAATTAAAACAAGAAATCGCCAAAGCGGTACCTCTTGCATAAAATTATTCATAAAAAAGTGTTAAATATTTGTGTGTATTCTTTCTATCCATGCGAGCATTGATCAGCCTAAAGGAAGATTAATACTTGGTCGGGTTGTATACACATCTGTGACGGTAAATACGTGATAATTATAAGGTTTTACAAGTTGATAATAAAATCAATCCAAAGATAGGTTTGTTATCGAACATGCCTTATTATTAGTGTTTGACCATTACAACAAGGATATCACTAGTAGTTAATATTATTGTCGAAAGACTTGATATTAATGGAGCATTAAGTATCTTGATATGGGTTAAACCATTATTTTATTTATTATTTTTAAAATGTGAGCATAATTAGTTTATTTCTTTTGTTCTCAATTCAACAACGATTGCTTCTGTATCTGCCAATATAAATCATGTTCCAATCCTCAATGGAACAAATTTTAAGTATTGGAAAGAAAATATTGATATTATTCTTGGCTACATGGATATGGATCTTGCATTAAGAACTAAGCAACCCACTACTCCTACGACGTCCAGTACTTCTAAAGACATAAGGCATTATGAGAAGTGGGGTAATGTTTAGGGGAAATGTTTTTGAAGACATAACAAGTGCCAAAGAATTCCTTGCTGAAATCGAGAAGCGCTTTGCAAAAAGTGATAAGGTGGAGGCAAGCACTTTTCTTCAAAACTTGATCTCCATGAGATACTAGGGCAAAGGAAATATCAAGGAATACATTATGAACATGTCTAATATTGTCTTTAAACTCAAGGCACTAAAGCTTGAAATCTCAGAAGACTTGCTCATTCATTTGGTGTTGATTTCTCTTCTTGCATCGTTTAATCAGTTTGAGGTATCCTATAATTGTCAAAAGGATAAATGGTCTCTTAATGAGCCCATCTCACACTGCGTGCTAGAAGAGGAAAGACTAAAGCAAGGCAAGAGAAAAAGTGCTCATTTTGCAAGCACCTCAAAGGCTAAGGGCAAAAGGAAGAGATCGGAGGATCCCAAGAAGTAAGTTGCTAAGGGTCCAGAACAAAAGAAACAAACTCAGGAAAGCAAATGTTTCTTTTGCAATAAGACTGGACATGTAAAGAAGAAATGCGCCAAATATCATGCTTGGCGTGCAAAGAAAGGTATGTTTTTTACTTTGGTCTATTCTGAAGTTAATTTAATGTTAGTACCTAGTAACACTTGGTGGTTAGACTCAGGTGCAACTACTAACATCAGTGTTTCTATGAAGGGTTGCCTAAACTACCGGAAGCCAATTGATTCTGAAAGATGGATCTACGTTGGAGATGGCAAATCGGTGGAGGTGGAGGCTATTGGGAATTTTAGATTATTGTTGTGTATTGGTTTTTATATGGATTTGAAAGACATTTTTGTCGTGTCGTCATTCAGACGAAATTTAATTTCAGTTTCTTATTTGGACAAATCAGGTTATTCTAGTTCATTTGGAAACAATGAATTCAGCTTGTCTATTAATTCAAATATTGTTGGAACTGGTTCGCTTTTAGCTTATTATAATATGTATTTGCTTGATACTGTGGCCACCTATAATGAAACTCTTAATACAGAATCTCAAGGTACTAAACGTAAAATTGACAATACTTCATCGAGAGCATTATGGCATAGGTGCTTAGGTCACATCTCTAAAAATAGAGTTAAACAACTTATGTCAAATGGAATCTTAGAGTCTATTGACTTCACAAACTTGGTGTTTGTGTTGAATGCATTAAGGGCAAACAGACCAAAGCAAAGAGATTAGGTGCATATAGAGCTACAAACGTCTTAGAGTTGATACATACAGACATTTGTGGGCTATTTGCTACACCCTCGTGGAATGGTCAACAATACTTTATATCATTCATAGACGATTGCTCAAGATATGCATACTTATTTCTTATACATGAAAAGTCACAGTCTTTGGATGTGTTCAAATCTTTTAAAGTTGAAGTTGAAAATCAACTCAATAAAAGAATTAAGTCAGTCAGGTTTGACTGTGGTGGTGAGTACTATGGCAAATGTGATGGGTCAGGTGAATAACGTCTAGGACCTTTTCCCAAGTACCTAGAGGAATGTGGAATTATCCCTCAATACCATGCCGAGATCACCTAGTATAAATGGTGTAGCTGAAAGACGAAACCACACTCTTAAGGATATGGTAAGGAGTATGATTTGTCATTCCACCTTACCGGAGTCACTCTAGGAAGAGGCACTAAAGACGACAACTTATATTCTAAACAGAGTACCAACTAAAGCAGCTACCAAAACACCTTATGAGCTTTGAACTGGACGAAAGCCTAGTCTAAAGAATTTCCATGTGTGGGGTTGTCCAGCTGAGGCAAGGCCTTATAAGCCAAATGAAAAGAAATTGGACTCCAGAACAGTAAGTAGTTACTTTATTGGTTATTCTGAAAGATCAAGGGGATATAAATTTTATGATCCCTCATTAAAGACTATTTTTGAGACTGGAACTGCTACATTCTTTGAGGATATTGAGTTTGGGGGAAGAATAAGATTAGGAACTTTGTTTTGGAGGAAGAATCGATAACTATTCCAGAACCGATTCAAATAGTTATTTTTGATAAAGTATGTTTGGAACCTCCACAAGACATTGCTTATGAACCCCATACTCAAGATGATTTGGTTGTTCATGAAGAACAAACTCAAGATCCTCAAGAACTTGTGCTTCATGAGCTAGTACCTTTACGAAGATGCATGAGAGAAAGGAGAAGTGCCATTTCAGATGATTATGTCGTATTTCTCTAAGAAAATGAGGATCCTAATAATGGTGTGATGGAAGATGACCCTATCACCGTCCATCAAGCCTACAAGATCCTAATTCAGAAAAATGGATTGAAGCAATGAATGAAGAGTATAAATCCATGCAAGACAGTAAGATTTGGGAACTTGTCCCATTACCAGAAAGTGTGAAACCCATTGGTTGTAAATGACTATTTAAGACCAAACGAGATTCTAAAGGTAATGTGGAGAGGTATAAGGCCCGTCTTATAGCTAAGGATATACTCAAAAAGAACGGATTGAATTTAAAGAGACTTTTTCTCCAGTTTCATCAAAAGACTCTTTTAGGACAATCGTGGCTCTTGTTGCGCATTATGATTTGAAGCTTCATCAAATGGATGTCAAAACGGTGTTTCTCAATGGTGACATTGACGAGACGATCTATATGGTGCAGCCAGAAAATTTTGTGTCAAGAGACCCAAAGAACATGGTTTGCAACCTAACATAATCCATTTATGGACTAAAACAAGCATCTCGTCAATGGTACTACAAATTTTATCAAGTAATTCTCTCATTTGGCTTCGAGATGTATCTTGTTGATGATTGTGTGTATCACAGGTTTAAGGAGAGCAAATATATTTTCTTGATCTTGTATGTTGATGACATTCTACTTGCCACTAATGATATAGACATATTGCACGAAACAAAGAAATTTTTATCAAAGAATTTTGAAATGAAAGATCTTAGTGACACCTCTTTTGTATTAGGAATTCAGATACACCAAGATCGATCTCAGGGTATTTTAGGATTATCACAAAGGAGCTATATTAAAAAAATTCTTAAAAGGTTTGGCATGTATGAATGTAAATCTGGGGATACTCCAGTTGCTAAGGGAGACATGTTCAGTATAAGACAGTGTCCAAAGGGGAATTTGGAAATTGAGGAAATGCAGAAGATTCCCTATGCATCAACTGTAAGGAGTTTGATGTATGCCCAAGTGTGTACGCGTCCTAACATAGCATACATATGGGGTTCTAGGCAGATATTTAAGCAATCCAGGGATGAACCATTGGAAAGCATCCAAAAGAGTCATGAGATATTTAAAGAGAACAAAAGATTACATGCTCACATACAGGAGGTCAGACTAGTTGGAGATCGTTGAGTTTTCTGAGTCGGATTTTGAAGGATGTCAAGATAGTTTGAAATCCACTTCAGGTTACATTTTCATGTTGGTAAGTGGTGCGGTTTCTTGGCACAATGTCAAGCAAGCCCTTACAGCTTCATCCACTATGACGTGTACAAATCACCTTCACGTAATTTTTCATGCTACACATTTCATGATGAATCCATGTCATTTGGTTATATCAGGATTAGTGATCACTATTGGTTCTATATTCTGATGTAATCAATGGACGAGACTTTTGGAATATGCTCAAGGAATATAATGAGAATTTTGAGCTCATAAAGTCTAACACATTTATAAGGTTGTTAGAACATATATATTTGTGACCAGTGGGAAATTGTTGGTAATTTTGGGTTATATATATATATGATACATATTTAAATGTGTTAGAATCATTATTTATTAAGTCAAATAATAAAGTGATCTGACTAAATTAATGTTTTGGCTAAAGGTATATGTCATGAAAATAAAATTTGTGTAGAGACCATAAAGTAATTTCTAATTTGATGAGGGACCAAATTAGAAATACTAAATCTTAAAGTAATTAACCAAATTAGGTTATTTAAAGGGTCATGATCCCCTTCTGAGAGCACACACACAACTAAGTTTCTATCCTTGTTCCTTTCGCTCTATCCCCATCAAGAGTGAAAATCTATAAAGAAATACATATGCTATACAGAAGGAAGATCAAAGGATCAACGGTGCTCTAACAGTATTATCATTATATCAAATTTAGGTACGCTTTCACAATATGAGTATGGGATAATATTTGTGATTGATCACTAAAATCAATGTTAGGATTATAACAATCGGTTACTATCAACCTGAACCCATACATGTAGTGTGGTGGGTTTTTCCTTGAAACCTTATTGATGTGCTGCGATGTTGGTGCATAAAGGAGATGCTAGCCTTTGGCTTGAAAGGGTTGCTTCAGTGTTCGCGTGGGTGCTGCCAAGAACTTCTCATGGTCGTTACATTCCTTTTGCATGAAGGGTGCAGGGTCCAGTGGTTTCAAGAATCCAATAAATCCCTTGTAAAGTGCATGTAGTGGGGTATTCGGGTGGGACGTGTAGTACTGTATGCGAGTGCATGTTGTAGTTATCAGGTTTCCATGGACACATAAAAGTGTGGTTTCCTTCTTCAATTTTTTTGTGCATGCGTCAGTTCCTTGGTTCTTTGTATCTTAATGTGCTAAGAAGCTATTGGTCTTTGATGGTGTTAGAGTAAACAAAATACAAAAAGTGTAAGGAGATAGGGAGGCGGAAGAGAGAGGATTGAGAATTAACACGTATTCCAATTAGCTTTTTGAATGTATCAGAGTTATATACAAAATACAAATAACAAAGAGAGAAATTAGTACCTGTATTATGCATTTAGTTACATAACACAACTTTGGACTATACAACAACAAATGGGACAACACGTGAATGAATGGCAGCCTCACGCAAGGTCTTCTATTTTCTTTTAGTCGCGAGTCCCATTTGTTGCTTTTAAGGTGCAACTAAGTTTCTTTTCCCATTTAAATTATATACGTTGTTTAGGTGCATAAGGAGGGCCCACGTGTTGTTACTAAAATAGAAAAGAAAATATTTTTTACTATTAAATTTTGACAACTTTCTCTCACAATCTTAAATGTATATTTTAAGTGATTTTTTATTCTTTTATTTTCTCATTTTCAATATTTTAAAATTATTTAAAAAAAGACTGTAAGAGAAAGTTATAAAAAAATTTAGTAAAAAAAATATAATCGTCAATTGAAACGCATTTATGATGAGTGATGTAAAGATGTTTTTGACTTTATGTATTATTATATTATACCATGACGAGGTGTTTGTTAAATAGAAAAGAGATCCATGGCCTGCATAGGAACCCGTTTCCGTTTTTCTTTTTGCAGTGAAGCCATAGGAAAATCTTTAGTTGTTTGTTCTTTTCTATTCAAGGAAACCTTTGCTGTCACTGAGATCACCATGCACGGACCATTTTTATTGCAGCTTGCCGCGTGACGTCTATGTTCATGCATGCATCCGGTTTTTGTTTCATTTGTTAACAAAAACTTTGTCAACATATCAAAATCCTTTCCCCACCTTAAAAGCCTCGGTTTTGTTAGTTTTCTTGTGGCCTCTCTCTTGTATACCTAACTATAAATACCCATAATCGCTCCGTGTTTTCCACACCCATCATCAAGTATTGTATTATAACTCACACGATATTCAGTAATACTATACCATGACGAGAGCAAGGGTTCCACTGCTACTGTTGTTCGGAATTCTTTTCCTAGCTTCACTTTCTGTCTCCTTCGGCATTGTTCACCAGGAGCACCAACAGAGCCAAGAAGAGTCAGAAGACAACCCCTTCTACTTCAACTCCGACAAGTGGTTCCACACTCTATACAGAAACCAATATGGTCACCTTCGTGTGCTCCAGAGGTTCGACCAACGCTCCGAACAAATTCAGAATCTTGAAAACTACCGTCTTGTAGAGTTCAAGTCCAAACCCAACACCCTCCTTCTTCCTCACCACGCTGATGCCGATTTGCTCCTATTTGTCCTTAACGGTAAGTAATAAACTAATAATCGCTAGTAACAGAACTTCATATTTGCTTCTCCGCAAAAATGATAGTGATCAAGTTGTTAATTACAGGTGGACCCGTAATCACATTGGTGAACCCTGATGGCAGAGAATCCTACATTCTTGAGCAAGGCGATGCCCAGAAAATCCCTGCAGGAACCATTTTCTTTTTGATTAACCCTGACGACAACGAGGATCTCAGAATAATCAAACTCGCCATACCCGTTAACAACCCTCACATATTTCAAGTACTGCCTTTTCTGATTCCCAACTAACCTTTTTTTCTTTTAACTTGCATTTTCTCTCTAAATGTGACGATAAATGTTTGCCCTGTAGGACTTTTTCTTATCTAGCACAGAAGCCCAACAGTCCTACTTGCAAGGGTTCAGCAAGAATGTTCTAGAGGCCTCCTTCGATGTAAGCAAGAACACAACATCTAATTACACATTTTCGTTTCCATTTAGCTTGTCTAAATGTCAGTTGCACGATTTTTGTAGACTGAGTTCAAGGAGATAAACAGGGTTCTGTTTGGAGACGAGGAACAGCAAGGTGAGGAGAGTCAGCAAGAGGGAGTGATTGTTGAACTTAAAAGGGAACAGATTCGTGAATTGATCAAACATGCCAAATCTAGTTCAAGGAAAGCCCTTTCCTCCCAAAATGAACCATTCAACCTCATAAACCGCAAACCCATCTACGCCAACAAATTTGGAAGGTTGTTTGAGATCACACCGGAGAACAACCGCCAACTTAAGGACTTGGACGTGTTCATCAGTTATGTGGATATGAAACAGGTAACACGAAGGAAAACTATATGGACAAACTCAACGGTTGTGTCGTCTTATATATAAAATCTTAGTACTGAGAACATAATTAAATAATGGTTTCTTTTTTATAAACATTAGGGAAGCCTTCTTATACCACACTACAATTCTAGAGCCAGGGTGATAGCGGTGGTTACTAAAGGAGACGGAAAGCTTGAACTTGTTGGCCAAAGAGAACACCAAGAACAAGAGGAAAGGTGGGAAGTGCAGAGGTATAGAGCTGAGTTGTCTGAAGATGATGTATTTATAATTCCAACAGCTTATCCGGTTGCCATCAACGCTACCTCCAATCTGAATTTCTTTGCTTTCGGTATCAATGCTGAGAACAACCAGAGAAACTTCCTTGCAGGTATATCATATGATATATCTCCCTCAATTTGAATATAGTGTAGTTGTTTGTTTTATGGCACATGAAAGTTTGTTTATTTACGATTGTGGATTGGTGATTGAAAATTTGAAGGTGACAAAGACAATGTGATAAGCGAGATACCAACAGAGGTGTTGGATGTTACGTTCCCTGCGTCTGGTGAGAAGGTTGTGAAGCTGATAAAGAAGCAGAGCGAATCCTATTTTGTGGATGCACAGCCTGAGCAATAAATATGAAAGTAAAACGTGTGATGGTGGAAGAGCTCATATAGAGAGAGCGTGGAAATATGTATCGATCGGGTAATGTAACAATAAATGATAATGATGCTTGTGTTTTATCATAACTCACCTGACTTGTATGAATAAGCTAATGGAGCATATAAATGATAATGATGCTTGTGTTTTATGATAACTCTGTTTTCTGTTAAGCTAATTTGATGGTTGGTTGTTGGATACTAAAATAATAAAAAAATTGAGTGAGTAATGATATTTTGACAAATTAAATGAAAATATTATATATAAAGAATGTTGTTGAAAAATAATCTTTTCACATTGTAAAGAATGTTGTTGAAAAGTGCTCTTTTCACATCCGATCAATATTAAAAAAAATGAAAATGAACTTTGCATATTAGAAAAAACGAAAGAAAGAGAATAGTGTCAAAATTATGGTTACATTTCAGGAGGCAAATTTCCCATCTTGTAAAGGTTATATCATTTCAACATTTAATTTGATTTTTTTTAAATCTGATGATTAAATATATATTTAATTACTTGAATATATGAAACTGTATTATAATCTTTATTTTTTTTTTCTTCAAAGATTTATCCGTTTAATTTTTATTTCTACTTTCTTACAATTTAGAGTAAAATAAAGACAAAATAATTATAAAAAAACAAATATAAAAGAAATGAAATAGAATGAAAACTAAATAAAAAATAGATTATTTTTGGGTGGACAGATATAGAAAGAAATTGAATTCCCCAAAATTAATTTAACAACAATTTTTAATATAATAATTTTTGTAAAATTTTAAATTCTTATATATGCTATACTACTTAAATTTAATTATTGATTTCAGCAACATATTTATTTATATAAATTACGTAAATAAGTTTAACAATACTACTACAAGAAACATTTTAATATAAATTGAATTTCTCAAAACTAATTTAACCACATTTGTTTATATAATAATTTTTGTAAACTTTTAAATTCTTATATTTGTTACTCACTACTTAAATTTTAATTATTGATTTCAGCAACATATTTAATTAATATTAATTTTTAAACAACATATTTTTATAACGCGGTTTTAAGAATGTGTTTTAACTATCTTTCTTTTCCAAAATTATTTAAATTTTTAAGTGTAAAATAGTTAATCCAATAAAAAATATAACTAATAACTAAGTTTATCAATGTTTTTACATACATTATATAAAATTCAATGATATGGTGTTGTTAACGCGGCCCGATTCAAACAGTATATCAGTTTTCGAAATGATATTGGATCCATCGTGTTTATAAATTGTTGGGCCATGAAAATAATACACGTTCCACAAAGTTTCCCATCGTTTAGTATAAATAAGGTGTGAGCGTCGGTGATTATATAATAATGTTTTTTGCCTCAGTAAAAAATACTTCAAGTTTGTATTTAATTTTTTCTATATTCTTGTAGTAAAGTGTTGTGAGGTTTAGGTTAAATTATTGCTTTGTAGATTGTGGATGTACTTGGGATCAAATGGTATGGGAGAGTGGTCTATGTGTTATACAAATTTTCATATAGTATTATTCTCTGATTGTCTTCATGGATTTTCTTTGGTAATGTTCTTATTGATAATGCATTTTCCCTACAAGTTGTATCAAAGCTATTAGTCTGATCTTCTACATAAGAAAAGATTAATTCCTTATTGTTCTAGAATAATCCTAGTTTGATGAAGTTGCAATAAGAAATTTGATGGAAGGATTACTGAGCAACTTTGTGTTGGCATGATGAATCTACAATTGGGTTCTCGTAGGTGCAAAAATTATGAGTCGTATTAGATCTATAGTGGAGTTCACGTTTTTTGGTGAGTATGCTCCGAGATTTACAAACGGAGGTCGCAATTAGTGTTCACCTGTGGTGGATCATACTGTGTTTGTGTCATTTTTTATTTGTTTTGAACAATGGATACCTGATATGTGTGAGTTGCAATTTGCAAAAGGTTTGTGGAGGGACTGCTTTGTCGTTTGTAGATCTGCGTTGGTTGGTCGTGCAGTATAAGTCGTGCATCTGGGTTTGCATGGTGTGCGATTTGTTTCTATGGTTGTCGCGATAGTGTGCATTCTCAATAGTTGCTTGAAGGTGGGTCTACGGTGTGATGGGCAATCTAATCAGGCAAGTGCGCATGGTGAAGGTGGGGTTCTAACGGGCGCACGGGCTTCTCCGATGACCCTCTTCTAGTGACAATGGTGGTGCATGCTGCAAAAGGTGACGCGTGTGTGTGCCCTTGAAGAGTGTTGAGTTTAGTAAGGGGTAACAACTTCCGGTGCGACAACTTCCAACCAATGCACATGAAGGAGTTGCTGTGGTCAATGATGGTGGTTGTCGAGCTCGTATCTTCTGTCCTGGCACACGTGCAGCGATTTTGTGTGGTAAATGATGATGGTTGTTGACATTAGAGCTTTGTGTTAAATATGATAGTCTTGCACGGAGATGCCTGTGTTGTTCTTGCGCGTTGTAACGTCCTAGTCGGAAATTACTTATAAAATAAAGGGTTAAATATGTTTTTGGTCCCTCAAGTTTCAGCGAAATTTGGAATTAGTCCCTCAACAAAACTTTTGACCAATTTAGTCCTTCATCTTTCAAAATGCGTGAATTTAGTCTTTTTAACCAAATTTTGTTAAGTTTATCTGACGTTTCGAGTGCATTTCATGATAGTATTTAAGTTAACATTGAAGCAAAAATGTGTCAAACAGTATAAATAATTTAAATACTATCATGAAATGCGCTTGAAATGTCAGATAAACTTAACAAAATTTGGTTAAAAGGACTAAATTCACGCATTTTGGAAGATGAAGGACTAAATTGGTCAAAAGTTTTGATGAGGGACTAAACCCAAATTTCGCTCAAACTTGATGGACCAAAAACATATTTAACCCTTATATAATTTTATTGGAAAAGCATGCATGCGGGAAACCTCACTTGAGGGGATATTAATGCAATTGTTTGACTAGAACCGAGACTTGGGGTGTTAGGGTTTTAGCAGGGGTAGGAACATTCTAAGTTCTGCCCAAAATTTGATGCACTGCTTGGCGGTGCATACTTGTCGCCAAGCGACAGCCAGTGTAGTAACAACCCTTTTTGGTCTTGGGTATTTTGGGCAAGGGTTGGGTTCTATGGAGGCTAAGTTAAATTTTGCATATGATATTAAGGTAAAATGGGTAATGGACATTAATATGAACTGTCGCAACCGAAATTACGACAGGACGGCGAACCAGGAAAGAAACAAGTTTGAAAAGAGATTTGGAATCGTCACCATAGTTATTCTAGAAAACTATGGAAAACCACGAAAATAAAACAAGTCTGCGAAAAACCAAATTTTGGATCTGGGAGTCGGTTACACATAGTGAAGATGTTAGCACCCTATAGCGCCTGCCCGAGGGCAATATCTTTAATTAAAAATGCAAAGTTGATGTGGTTTTCAAAATGTCAATTTTCCCCAAAAATAACAAGACAATAATGCTAAAAAGAAACAAAAATATTTTTTAATTTTTTGGGTCCGACAAGGATTGACCTTGGTCCTATGTATTCTCATTCAAAATGAGAAATGAGGGTTACGTAGTTCTTTAAAAGATATTTGAAAACTATTTGGAAAATGATTTCATTTTTTGAAGGTAAACCCGACAAGGAATGGTCGTGCTCCTACGTATCTCGCAATGGAGAATCAAGGATCACGTAGTTCTTAAAAAATATAATTTGTTTAGAGATGCTAATATTTTTATATTTTTAAAATTTTATGATCTTTTTGGTATTTTTAAATTATTTGAAAAATAATGTCACACAATGCGAGCTATCAGACAAACACCAAAAGAGAAAAGAAAATATTTTTTATTATTATTTTTTTTGTATTTTTATAATTTTTATAATTTTTAAATATTTTATTTTATTCTAGAAAGGAAAATAAAAAGGTGGAATTAAAAAAAAAAGGATAAAAGTGGAAAAACAAAAATATGAAGGTGCATGAGTAATGTGGAGGTGCATGAAGTAAATTAGGTGTGTAGAGTAAATGTGGGAGTGCATCAAGTAAAGTATAAAATGAGCCTAAAATAAAATTTAAATACAAATAGGTTGTGAGGGTCATTAAACTTGATGGTGCAAAAAGAAAAATATGCAGCAGGCCAACACAAACAATGGAGGTGCTGAGATTGAAAAAAAAGGGGTGCGCAAGTAAAAGTGGGTTGAGCCTAACTTTTCAAACATTAAACATTAGGGTTCCCTCTTCAAACCCAAAGACCCAAATAGTCATTCTTCTCTAATGCAACAACCTCTTCTCGCTGACTCCACGAGCCACCACGACTTTAGCGGTAAGCACCGCCACCGCACATCCGACGACCGTCGAGAGATGCCATCTTCGTCGCCATCTATCACTAGAGGTGTCGTCGACGAGAACCCATCTTTCCGAACGCTTTCTTTCCAGTTTCTTCTCCTGCGCGAGGCAAGCCAGATCCTGGAGCCTTGCTGTCGCACACCATGCTGCTCTAGCCTCTCGTTTGCCAACTCAGACCACCGCGACCTAGACTGTCGCCACGACGTCATTGCCGCTTGCAAAGAGCATTGCCGGAGATACCAATTGTCATGGAGTTCCCCTTTCCTCTTCTTGCGTCAAAGTGGCTCACTCAAACACGAAACCTTATGGTTGTGGCAACCAAGACCATCACCATTTGAGGAAAGAAATTATAGCTTTGAAATTGAATTTGTTGTTTGGTGATAGAGGTCCGTTAGTGAAATTTTTTGTGCAGGTTCGAGATGAAAGTGATAATGGAGGGAATCTGTATGGCATAAGAATAATGGAGTGGAGTGGATTATGGAGAGTGATGAGGATTTGTCACGGCCTTCGGCCTTCGCATGTTTCTAGTCTTTTTTTTGTTTCATGTTGGTTGGCTCTTGTAGCCTCCTTGTGCTTATGTTGCTTGCTGTTGGATGGTTCTTCTCCTCCCAATCTCAATTGCTTCTTGTCTCTCCCCCTCTCGAATCAATTTTTTGAGATCTCTCCCCTAAACTTATGAATCTTAGTTCCCCTTTTATTCTATAGTTCTCTCTTTTCTGTTTTGTTCCCTTTTTCTCTACCGCTTCCAACCTCGAGACGTGGGATAAGGTTGAAAGCAGATGTTGCTTCCTGCTCCTTCCGTCATCATGACCATGGCAAGCTAGCTACTACACTTAATTCCCAATTAACATACAAAAACAATGGTAATATAGTTGATGCACCTCTAAACCTCTTTCAATTAACCAATAGTAGAAAGATATAGGTCTGTTGATATCAAAGACCTTATGTTAACCTCTAGTTCTTCTATTTCTCTTTTTTTTCATTTTTTTATATACATAATTTTTTGAAAAAAACAAATGAAATAAAATAAAAATAAAAATAAAATAAACAAGATAAAGAAACCAAGACTAAATAAAATAAGACAAGATAAAATTAAATTAAAGTTAAAATGGGATGACAGTAAAAGTAGGAATATATCTATAATCAAATTAATGTTCACTACTCTCTTTTTTATTATTCCCTTCTCTTCCTAATTATTTTCTAAAAACAATTATTTCTTACCCGGACGAAAGTGGGTGTTGACATGAACCTATGTATGATTGATTGGTCATGTGGTAATGTTAAAGACTAGGGTTGCATGGTACCTTGGATAAATAAAATGGTTATGGTAGAATAGTTTTGAAGTGGGTATCCTAGATGTTGCAGTTCATTGATTTTAGGCGTGATTGGTTGTTATGTTTTTAACTCATATGTGCAATGTGCATTTTTGACCAATTTCAAGAGTTGGCATAAGTTTACATGGATGAAAAAAAAATGTGTGATGATTGATTGGGTGGTATGTTGTGTGGAATGATAATTGTGAAATTAGATGCAAGGTATAGACACTTAAATATGTAACCTGGATGTGCCCTTGAACTGTTTGGGGTGTGAAAACTCATTTTGGGGTCCTAAACCAACATTTGGCACGCTACTAGTATAACACCTGACAACATAGGGGAGGCTGCCAAGCGATAGGAGTACCAGGGAAGTCCTTCGAGTGCGTGGCACCTGGCCGTGACGAATGAACCGCTAGGCGATAACCACTAAAACAATGGGTCTGGTTTCTGCCTGGCGCCTGGGGCCGGAGGTTTCCACCAAGCGATCTGCACTAAGATTTTGCTTAGCAGTGTTTAGGCAACGCTAGGCGATAATGCAGGGGGTAGTGTGCTATTTTGGTTGCGCTTTGTGTGTTTTGAGATGTCGGGCTTGGACTAGGAGATGTTTGACATTGTCACGAGTGGGTAGGTTTGTGACTGGTGATAGAACACATGATTAATATGAGTGGAAAGGTTCATATTAATGATACTCTCATGTGAGGATAAAAGTGGGGATGTTCGTATGTTTTGTGCTCACACTAAAGAGTTATTGCGAGTGGGGAGGTTCATAGCTAGTTGGATCACATGTGTTGGACTACGGGTGGAGAGGTCCGTAGAGTTGGACTACGAGTGGGGAGGTTCATAGAGGTTGGACCACGAGCGGGCAAGTTCGTGGAAACATGATATATCTTGGGTCTATGGTCAAGTATTTGTATGGTGTGCTTGGGTTAGTAGTTTCATCTATATAATGAGACGATGTTAAAAAAACCTTGGGTAACAATGGTTTAAGATTAAGCATTTAGTTGAATAAAGTATCTTGGGTGAATCTCTATATTATTAAATTGTATGTTTATATTGATATGAGCTTACCCTTTTTGTTTATGTTTGGCGATGATTGTGTGACTTGCCAACGGGAGCAAATGATGTTCTAGGTTATGCTGAAGACGCATAGAAACGGAGAGAGGGCTATCATGGGAGTTCTTATTATGAACTACTTATGATTATATTATTTACTTCTAGTCGGTTTTCGAAACTTGTAGTAAAGTTATGGATTTGTTAATTTGAATTTAAGCGCGATGAACAAATTTTAAATATTTCTGCGTTTTGGGAATAGTAATTTATGACGATTTGAGTTTATTTATAATTATTTATTTTATTAAGTAATTTCCAACTAAGACATTACATGGATGATATGAGCAATAGACAACCTTAATAATATAAGGATTAGACGACACTAATGACTAAAGGGAGTAGACGATACAATTTTGTTAGGCAAGACATAACAAATCCTAGTAAGATTATCTTCCAGAGAATTATCAAGGGGGATATTGAGAATATATTTATTATGGGAAAGATTTTGTAGTTAAAGAAAGTTTCCGTAGCTGGTAAGGTGAACATTGATGTATAATCTTGATATTGTTATCTTTCTTAAGAGATAAAATATTTGATGATATGGGAATAATTTTTAAAAGATTATTGAGTGTAAGAGAATTATTTTTAAGGTAATTTTTATTATTTTGTTTTTAGGGATATTATGAGGATTATCTTTAAGATTTTTTTCCTAAGAAACAAAAAGGTATGAATATATATATATATATATATATATATATATATATATGATTTTTTATGGTTATTAGAAGGATAATGTAAAATCTCTTAAGAGTATATAAAGTTTTAAGGGTGAGAGTGAAACCTATAAATAAACAAAACGAGTGAGTGAAGAGTTACGCTTTATGAGAAAGATTGTGGCTACATAGATATGAAAGAATGAGTAAGAATGTAGTGGTAAGTTTTTGTAGTGTTACGTACTAGAACTAGGTAAGGGAAGTTAATATTCCCAGTGATTATGGGATGAGTATCGATATGCATTATCATGTTTGTGTTAATGAATTGATGATATGTCATGAATACTTTGAGATGAGTGTGAGCATGCCTTTAGAGGCACAAGTTAGAAGAAAATCCACCTTGGGAGGAAACATTAAGAGTTGACAAACACTTTTGGAGTTGGTGCTAGGCTTTAATTTCTATCAAAATAGAGTCTTTCCCTATTCTTTGTTTGTTGAATCTTCATTTCAGTTTTAGGATATTTTAGACACCATTTGTAATAGATTTTAGGAGAACCATGGGAGGAGAACAACAGGTCCAAATGTTTGTACATATCCATTATCATGAGCAACTAGATTCTCTCTTGTTGGGATTGAATGCAAACTTCTCTAATTATCTACACTGTTGTTTATTCAAATATATGTTACATTTTTGCTTTACGTGTTGGTTATTTGATTTATGCGTATTACTTTGATGACTTGATCACTCATCTTACTTCATCAAATTAAATTAAGTTGAAACTTGTTTAATTTTAGATTTAATCAAATTTCCTAATGTTGCTAGATGCTATGAATAGATTTATCTGCTTTAGCTTAATATAGGGTCACTTTCTTAATGCAAAAGTCGTTCAATCAGGGGGTGACGAATCACACTAAGTCTAATAATCTTAGATCCTAGATATCGGAATAGATTTAGGATTACAATATAGAGCACTTTCACGAACACTAAAGTAATGAACATAACTTATAAACGAGTAGATAACAATATAGTGGAAGAAGATTAGCCAAGTTCAATCTCAACATTCTTATCAGCATTTATCATTTAATTATTAAGGAAATCTTTGTTTTCAAATTTGTCACTCTTATAACTATTTCATTACAAATTCAAATAGATCATATGTCACTATTTTATTCAAACCAAGTCCCTATGGATACGACAATGTTGTGTTATAATTGAATCCATTGCTATTGCTGAAAAAATTAGATTCATATCAAATCATCAATAGGTCTCCTTACATAGGCTTTGGGAGGGACCTTTGCAAATATACAAAGATGTATTATAGAAGGTAGAGCAACTTAGAAACTATAGGGCAACCTTGGCTAGACATATGTGGCCCATATTTTTCTCCTTGCTCTCGAATGGCGCCTCAGACCTTTTTAGATGGTCAACAAGTCATCCTTCTCCTCCAAAAGTCACCCCATGTATGTAGGCTTGTGTCCAAGGCCCTTCTCCTTCAAACAAATGTGCTTCTCATCAAATGTCCAAAAGAAATCCTCATGTTGGGTTAGGCTTCTAACCATTCAATTCTTCTAAAAGGGGTCTCAAACATACAAAGAGGGGTGCTAAAAGCAAACCTACAAAACAAAGACAAACACGAATCTAGAATTTATTTATGACAAAAACTAAAGAAAGTAAGAAAAGGAAGGTGAAGAAACATCTCTTCTAAATATTTTCCCTAAACACTCTCCTCTATCTTTAGTAAGGGTCTAGGGCTCTTCAAGTACTCTTTGATATTTGATACTCCATTTGGTCTACCACCAACAAGATCTCATGATCATTCTATTCCCTTGTTGGATGGTGATGGTCTTGTTAAGGTCAAACCCTTTAGGTATCCCTATAGCCAAAAGGAGGAAATCGAAAAATTAGTTATTGAAATGAAGAAATTATATTATTTTAGTTAAAAAGAATGATGGATCTTGGTAGGTTTGTATAGACTATAAAGCTCTTAATACTATATCTATTAAGGACAATTTCCCCATTCCAACAATAGATAAATTAATAGATGGATTGTCTAGTGTCACTTATTTTTTCAAAATTTGATTTATGGTTCAATTATCATCAAATTATGGATAAATACGAGGGTATACACAAAATTACTTTTAAAACACATGACATTATGAGTGGTTGGTTTATGTCATTAGGCATTACAAATGCTCATAGTACTTTTCAATGTCTAATGAATGATATTTTCCAAGGGTTATTAAGAAAGTTTATGTTGAATTTTTTTTTATGATATTTTGATTTATAGGCTAAATTGGCAAGATCATCTTACACATTTGGAAACTGTTTTACGCATTCTCCAACAACATAAGCTTTATGATAAACTCTTAAAGTGTTCCTTTGGCATAAAAGAAATGGACTATTTAGGGCATTACTTCAAGATCAGGGTAGCTATGGAAACTTGTAAAATAAAGGCTATAAAAAATTTGTCCCAACCGGTGACCCTTAAATAATTAAGAGGATTCTAAGCAAGCTAAATCAAAGGGTTGGAAGGACTAAAACAAACTTAACAATGAGGTTTTTATTTAATTTTTTTTTGAATTTTTTTTATGTGAAATTATTTATTAAATTGTCAAAATTAATTTCATTTAACATTTATTTTTCAATAGATAATAAGGCTAATCCAAGTAATCTTTGATATATGTTTAATCGTTATCATGAGTTTGAGAATCAAACTTATCTTCACCACTAACTATTTCTCTTTCCCTATTGTTATTTTCACTTATGTCTATATTTTTATTATCTTGTGCATTCAAAGAAGATCCACTTGTATTTTCTAATTCATTTTTTTATCTATTTTTATAAATTTATTCATATCTCTTTTTTGTGATGTAATGAAAGCCTCAACTTTTCTATTCTTCTGAATTTTTGAATAACCTATTTCAAATTTTCTAGTTAACATATCTATATATTTTTATATGAAATAAAAAATTATAATATATAAAAATAAGTATACAAAAAGAATGAGTTAAAACAATAAAACATAGTTCTAGTTATAAAGAGTAAACTCGATCGTATCTTGAAGTTTGAAGTCTCTTTCTCAAGTCTAAACTTTTTCATAAACCTGCAAAGTTTATTTTGAGATTAATCATTAATATAAAAAATTAAAATAATTATTGTTTTTCTCAACTAGAACCTTAAACCCTAACCCCTAAATAAAACCTGGCAAAAGAAACACATTTTTAATCCTAAAACAACTTGCAAAAAACGTGTAAATATCGACGGTTATTTTTGTAATTTACGTCATTTTTAACTGTCATTATTTACTTAACTGACGATTTCCAGAAACGTCATAATTCTTGTCATCACAAAATATAATATGACAGTTATAGGTGAACCGCCGCAACAACCGTCATTTTATATTACATATAAAGTGGAGTGGCAGCTTAAAGAGGTAAAAAATGTTAGTTAAAACTGACGTAATATTTAAACTAGCTACCAAATATAATGGGAAAATCGACGTTTTAAACTGACATTATTATCATTATATTATGACATTTAATTGTCACTAATTAATTATAATTAATTCTCATATTAATTACGTCATTATCAAGTGTATCGGTTGTAATTTTAATATTTAATTATTTATTATACTTTAATAATTCAATAAAATTAATAATTGATATAATTTAAAATATATAAAAAATTATAACACTATAAAATAGAAAATAACAAACTAAATTGTCTGATACTCTTTCCCCACCAAGTCTAGCTACCTTCTCTTGCCTCTCTCTTTCAAATAAATATGATGTTGCCCAAATAGGCATGGAGAAGGGTCTGTAGTTCCTCCTCCCCACAAAAATGCAAAAACAAACTAGAAATTAGTAATATTTGCTATTCAACACTAAAATTCTTTTCTAAAAAAAAGTAATGATATTTTCTTGCAATCTCACCGTAAGATTTTTTGTTTACTTGATTCAAATTATACCCACTTCATCACACAAAGGCCAAAGGTTACAAGCAATGACAAAGCACGTGAAGATATGTTACGCTTCATTATATAGGGTTGATTAATTATGAAAGAAAAACATTCACACCTTATGTAGGATTCTAAAGTATCTACCCTCCATGTTTGAAACACACACTTATATACAGAAACCATTTACATAGGAACTGTTCTTATATGGTAGGAACCAAGCGATCTCAAGAGCCTTCAGTCTTCTTCTTCCTACTCCACGTCTCCTCTCCTTACAGTTGACTCTGGTTCACCGTCAAGAGTGGGGTACCTGCAAACACTCTGATGCCTAAGTCAACAATAATTCGATATTCTCTCTGCACTATATGAGTTTTAGATAGCATACCACCTATCAGTCAGTGAATTGTCCTTTATACTACCTGGCATTATTCCCAACTTTATTGCCTACAGGGCAGTTTCCTTCTCCCATTAAGCATTAAGGAATCTAATCAATACGGTAACTGCCCCCAGACCTTAACGGTAACATTTCTACATTCTCATTACTGTTGAACTTCTAAGCTCTTGGACCTGTGTGTTATCTTTGCCATGACTGGGATAGGTCTACCCCTCTGCGTTGTTGGCCCATTACGTATCAGGACCCTTGGGCCGAGATGTACCAGGCACCTAGGGTCGACATCTACTCGGCCCTTAGTCCTAAATGCGCTTGCTATCCTGTCAAGCCACATAACACGTCTTGACTCCAGTGGCCAAGATGTGTCTGGCCATTGGGCCATGGTGTTCACGACACCTGGGTCGGGATACATGTATCTGATCGCACCACCCTAAGCCTATCACTTTCTCCCCATCTTCTTCTACTGACTCTGCCTTATCCTGAATAACACCCTTTCCTGTCGTGTCCGTGTTCGAGTACATCCCTCCCAGGCTTCCCTATTGTACTTAACTACTGGGATGTACACAGACTCCCTATACAGGAACATTGTTTGTTTGAATTATTATTGCAACCCTTAAAAGTTACAAAGAACAAACCACTAACTAGGTTCTTCAACCACATCTAAAAATTTCACCCCCACTAACTGACAACCTTAGGAATCGAAACAACTATATTGCAGTATGCTAAGTCCCTGTGAGACAGAGAGAAATGAATAAGATTAAAACCTAACTAATGACCATAGTTCTTAAAATATGCCCACAATAACCCACGATCAAAGTCACCAAAGGAATCAAAGTGAAAACCCTAATTGTACAGTTGGCCACTCAAATCAAATAGAGGCAATGGTAAATTCATAAAGGAAGGAATAATTTGATGAATGTCATATCAGAAATAGGGAAGGAACAGTTATAGGACTCAATCAAACCCTTCTTCTTCTAAACGAGGTTGAAGAACCCAATCGAGCAAATGGAGGCAAACGTATATGCCAACGGAGGCGCGACTTGGGAACGTGAAAAGGTGAACGGAGGCGCAAATGTAGACCGCCAACGAAGAGGCAACGCGAAACGAGAACGGAGGCGAAAGTTTGTGTGAAGTTTGTGGAACCATTTAATTTAGAGACATATGCTTTGGACAGTGGTATTGGAGCTGTTCTTAATCAACATAATCGTCCTATAGCTTATTTCTCATAAATTCAGTTATAGGATTCAAAAGCAATCTGCTTACACTAAGCAACTTTGTGCCATTACAAAAGCCTTGTCTATATTTAGACATTATTTATTAGGAAATAAATTTGTTATCAGAATTGAAAAAGAAAAAAAAATGTCTATAGAGTTGATAATTCTTAAAATTTATAAACGTTAAAATTTAAAATAATAAAATTAAGTAAAAAATTAAAAATATGTCAATGAATTGATAGATTTAGACATACACTTATATCAATTTTATATTTATAAATATATGAATAATAATCTTCAAAATTCTAAAGTATTAATCGAAATAAATTAATTAACTCCAAAGATTTAATCTTTAAAATATTTTTTTTAATAATATGAATAATTATTGTTTATAGTTTACAATGAAAAGATTTAATTACGTTTTAAGTAGGTGTAAAACCCTCTTTTTCTGCCCTAAAAATTTAAAAGGGCCTAGCCCCATCTGTTGGGCCTAAGTACTGGCCCATAGGGTGTCAAAAGCCCCTAAGGCAACCTAACCCCCTTTCATTTCTGCCTTTCTTGCAAAACAGTAACTTACCTACTCTCCTTTCCCTTTCCCATAGCTCTGCTAGGGTTTGAAGTTTAATCAGATTCAAATTTAGCTCGACCTCGTTTCTACTCACGTAAGTGGTTCGTCAACTCATACTCTTCTTCGCTGGTTTGGTTCTTTGTAATTACTGTTAGGGTTCCTTGTAGTAATCTCGTACCCCTTTTGTGTTAGGGTTTTCAGCTCTTAAATCTGCTTCGGGAACTTTCATGCTTATTCGCTTAAGTGTCGAGGTCGTTTGGCTAGCATTTTCCAGGTAAGGGAAGCTAGAATCCTTTCTGTTTAATGTGCTCGTCGTTTGTCTTACTTGTGTTTCATGATTCTTGAACTAGTATGCTACTATGGATGCATGGGATGGTTGGTACTATCGTTTGTGTGTGAAATACAACTGATACACGTACGGATAGTGGCGAGGACTGATAATCTCACCCAAGCGAGCTTGTCTCGCCTAGGCAAGATTAACAGGAGTTCGCCTAGGATTTCTACGCGAAAGGTCGCTTAAGCGATGAGTCCCCGTTTTGAGCGAGATGCATTCTCGCTTGGGCGAGGAGGGCTCGCCTAAGCGAGATCTCGCAGGAAGTCATTGTTCCCATTCCTCGACTTCTCGCCTAAGCGAGGGGAGTCCGCCTGAGCGAGGGAAACCTCTCACTTGAGCGAGCACCCTCAGCCTGAGCGAGACTTGGGCGAGGATGTGCCTTGTTCTGATTTCTTCTGTGTTATTGGACGAATGTCACATGTATGGCTGGATTATTGTATTAAAGTATATTCTGATTGTTTATGCATGAGTGATGTGGTTCATGGGTTACGAATTGAGTGACTTTGTACGCATGAGATGGTAATGATTGTGATTCATGAGTTTTAACATGATGTGAGTATGATGTTTGTGTGGGATGATTCATGACATTAAAAGGATGAGTTGGTTAATGGATATGGCGTGGTGTTGGTATGAAATACACTTATACCTTCGTGGTTTGGGAAGGATGAATGAGATGGATTCAACATGGAATACAAATGAGGATGGATGGTAAAGTTCGGCATGAGATGTTTATATGTGCATGTTAAATATTATTTGTTTGATTATGATTGGTCCATGGTCAGTGCGTAATTCCTTGAAATCTCTAGGTGGGGTTTCAGGGTCGTGCTTTAGTGGTCGAGACGTAATTCCATGGCCCTTGTTAGTGGGTGTCTATGGTGGTGCCCCATCTATATAACTTGGTAAGGATTCAAGGTAAGGATCGCATCCTGACACTCTAAGGAGTCAATTAGTCTCACTTAGAGCGGACTGACTCTTGTGGTGAGAGTAGTAGGAGGCCTGAAACTCATTAAGGGCTAACCTTGTGTGTGAGGGAATTGATTCATTATAACACTTGTAACACATAGCTCGGGGGTGAGCAGATCGGGGGTGGGCAGAGGTATCCACCACAAGTGCAAGCATCTGCTGAATCTGACCAGGTTATATGTATCTGGATGAGTCGAGTCGAGTCTTAGTGTATTGATTGAATGGTCATAACATGTTTGGGTGATATATGTATATTGGACTGTGAAGGTATATCTGATTGCATGATAAAAATCTTTTTGGCTCTAGCTTATCCTTTACTTGTTTGATTGCTCTGTATGTTGTTTTTTCTACTCTTGTGATGATCATCAATTTATTGATGGGAGCAGATGCGAGAGGTACTCGTGGTCAACAGAGGAGAGATGATTACGCCGTATAGTCTGCATGGGCTGGGCTTCATGTTCTTGATGGGCTTTCCTTTAGGGCTATGGCCCATGTACCTGTCCGTCTTTTTTATTTCTATATATTCTGTTAAACTTTTTATCTAGTTTCCTTTCGGGCATCATGGTGTGCCTTGGGTTGTAAGGAGTTAAGTTTTAAACTCCAGGATCGCGCTGTTATATTATCTTTATGTGACGTTTCCTTTAATTTCGTTTATTGAATTAAATGGGGTGTTACAGTAGGAATGTGAAAAAATATTCGGGAAAGAAATGAATATTGTTAATGGATACCTGTGAATAATGGGTAGGGGTATTTATAATACTCGCATGTTAACAAGGTGAGTACGGGTATCATAGTATCTGTACCATGGATACCCGTACCCAATATACTTTAATTTAAATTAAAAAAAAACATGATTACAATATTAAGCATAAATTTTGAATGGGTTATTTTTTATCAGTTGGTTTTAAAAAATCTTCATTTCTTTGTAAATTGTCATTCAACACTACTTTAATGGGTTATTTGGACTTTGTTTGAAATTTATGAATGTTATATATTATATTTTATTTGAATTTATGGTTAAAATATGATGTTAAATATTTTAATTTTTTTTGTAAATATCCGCATGTACATATGGATATCCATGGATATTAAAAAATTATATACAGGTACCCACATAATGAATACCAGCACAGATATGGAGACACGTACATGACGAATATTTATACAACGGGTAGGATATGAAAGGGTTACTACCCATATACTACTCGCTCCATTGAAATTCCTAATTTTAAGTCCCTACTAAATTTTTGAACTTTTAACTAAGTCTCTAACAAATTTTAATAGTCCCTTGAATATTCAATAAATTTAAATTTTCTTATTGATGTAACATAGTTGTTATCTTGCCATATAATATCGTCAGACGATATTTTATAATCTTATAATCTTATAATTTTATAATCTTATAATATTTTAATCCTGTAATTTTGTAATCTTATAATTTTATAACTTTATAATTTCATTTTCTAATTATTTTATTTTTTATTTCATAATTTCATAATTTTTTAATTTTAAAATTTCATATTTTTATAATTTAGAAATTTGATAATTTTATTATTTTAATCCAAAAATTTATAATTATAAAATTATAATTTTATAATTTTAATCCAAAATTGAAAATATATCAAAATTTGATATTTCATTCTACAAAAAGATAACACCATCAAAATCCAATACCACTTACAAAAACTTCCTAACATATCTGACATTGAGTAACCACCGTCATAGGTGGGAAATTGCGGAAGAAGGATGGTATTGGAGTTATGCATGAAGGTCATGAAGAAGTTTTGATAACGAGCCGATTATGGAGACAGCGGTCTCATAAGGTAGAGTTGTAAAAATATAAATTTTTAACATTATAAAATATAAAATTATAACGTTGTAAAATTATAAAATTGTAAAATTAGAAATCATAAAATTGTAAAATCGATAAGAGAATAAAACAAGATTATAAAATTATAAAATAAAAAATTATAAAATTTGAAAATAATAAAATAACTTGTTATAACAACTCAACAAAATGACATAGAAAAATAACATTCAACTAATTTTTTAATAGCCACATTTTCATTTAAACAAAAAAAAAACTTTAACATTGAAAACTCAATTGAAAAAATATAAATATATTGAATACTCAATAAACATAGGACATTTATTCCAAAATTTTCAAATTTATCGAGACTCACATAATTAAACTTAATAAAAATCAATCTTCATCAAAATAAAACGTATGGTCAACTTTTCATCAAATATTTGTACACATTTTGCATATACATCAAATAAATTTTTTTTATAGTTACACTATTTTTTAAAATTTTATATATGAAATCACTTTTAAAGTATTTATTTGAATTTAAATATTTGAGAATTTAAAAAGATAACAATCGAAAATATTTATTATATTAGTTTCAAAACAAATTTAAATTTGATTCCTATTAATTTGATATTAATAGTATTGGTTGTTATAATGATTGTCATTATTTAATGATTTTCTTAAACTAAAACTTAATCTAGAAGGCAAAACCAACCAACATCTAAAACATATATTCATCATAATTGCGATTATTATAATAATTATCAATATTTTTGAAGTTAGTTAAAAGTAAATATTTTGGTTGTGCTAAAAAAAATTAATAAACAATAACTTCTTTTAAATTATATAATATTTTCAAAGTAATGTATTTATTCAGTAACAGAATTGGATTCTCGCATTAAAGGGAAACAATATATTTAAAATAAAAGATAATATTTATTAAAGAATGAGATGGACTTCGAATATTTTCGTTAAACAACTTTATAGAAGTTTAATAGTTCAAAATAAAATTTAAATGATATTCATTCAGGTTGTAAATTATCATAAACAAGACATAAAGAAAGTAGTTGTATTTATCTACAAATTAAAATAATATAATTTGAATTAAAATTACAAAAAATTATATAGACTAATAAAGTGAAGTTAATAATGAAAAACAAAATGAAATTGATAAAAATAAACTTTTAACTTCAAATATCACATGTTCGGAGAGTATTCATGTAAGAAGTGATGCGCACAACATTGAAGTCACATTCGTGATCCCAAGATTTATGAATTCTTCTATCCCTCAAACCATATGCGTAGACCTTGTTCTGTGTAGCAAACACCAATAATTCTCCATTTAATACAACAAAGTATGTTAGAAGAATCATTCTCCAACCCTTTCATTGCCCTCACTCTTATCTTCAAATTTTGTCTCCACAAACTTGATTCATACTCTCTCAAAACCCATATAGTAAATACTTTCTTTTGCAATCTCACTAAACAAATGGATTGATATGATCCGGTGGCTTTGCCCCATTTGAAAATTCTCATATCACAACTTTTGTCATGAGAACATTTTCTTGCTACTTTGGGCACTCTCCACATTCTTGATTTTCCATCTTCAAAACGGTATGACATGATATATGGTCTAAAATAAGGGTTGTCTCTTGTTAAGTAAGTAGAACAATCTGATATGAAATGAACAGCTCCTCTGTAATGCACAGGTGATTCAAATCTCAAATTTCTACTACCAGTGGAAAATCTTTCTTTTTCTTTCCACACTCCTTCCTTGGAACTATACACTTTGCAATCAAAATACGAAGACCACTCAACCAAATTATCAATAAAATGATACATCAGAAAGTTACCATCAAAGTCACACACAAAACCAATATTGTGATCATAAAAGTTGTTACTATTTTGGAGGTGCTCAGAAGTTGGAATAGGAGAAGAAGATTGTGTTGCTGGGTTACTAATAAAAAATTTCACTTCATTCTCGCTCGCCACAGAACAAAGAACCAAGCCATTACTCGAACATAAAATCTTGACGCTCTTAGAAAAATATGCTAGAGCATTTTTAGACACCCCTGATGATGATTCTTCTCCAGGTAAGGGGTGAAATTCAACTGGAAGATTGCACCATTGAGTTGCAGCAATGGGAATTTTTGGTTGGATGAGAAAACAAGTATCATCCCTTAACAATGCATGTTGAGCTTGATTGAGTGCAAAATACGCTTCTTTTGGAAGCTTTGACAATGAAACACATGTTGATGTGAATTTGTAAATGACTTTTGCCGGTAACCGAGAGAATATCTCTAAAAGGTTGTCATAAGACAAACTCATGGTAAAGAGAATAAAGTGAACACAAGAAAACAAAAGTTGCAAAATGCAAGAAGGAATGGTGGAGAGACAAAAGAAAGATGCGAATGTTCTATAATACTGAACAACCTATTTTTATAACAAATTTTATGAATGATTTTCCTTATTTATAATATCTCTAATATCTTATCTCTAATTTATTTAAATTTCAATATTCATTTAATATTCATTTCCATATTTATAAAATATATAAAGATATGATAATGATAAAAAATGAGTTGTTAAATATTATCTTTATTATTTATTTTTTAATGATAATAAAAAGATAACATGAAATTACATATAAATTTAAATAATTTTGTTCTTTTCATATGAAATGAAAAAACAAATATATCGTAATAGTTAAATTTTCGAAATTGTGCATTCAATTTTATTACATTTGTATGTGGTATTTTCAAATATTTTTTAACATCAACCTTTCACATTAGAATATATTTAATTGAAAAGCTGATTTATCTGAAATATAATCACTAGATCAATTTTTGAAATTTTGAAAAAACTATCCAAGTTCTTTGAAATATTTTAAAACTGATTTCAAATCAATAATTATATCTTATGAAAACATGATATTTTATGAAAATTATAATTTTAAATATGGAAAATAACTTTTGAGAGTTAATGAGCATATTACATATAATAGTATCGAACCTGTAATATATGATATTTTTAAATTGATTTTTTTATTATTAATTTTGAAAATTAAGGTATATGTAATATAATTTAAAAATGTAATAAAGAAAATTTTATATAAAAACAATTATTTAAATATAAAAGTATTATGATATTTAGTTACAACAATTATTATGTATAATATCATAGCTCACATTTTTTAAATATCTAAAATTCATTTAAATTTTAAAAATAGTAATTAAAAAAGTAAAGTCGAAAAAAAAGGTATATATATATATATCTATATATATATATATATATATATATATATATATATATATATATATATATATATAAAAAAAATTTTAGTTATCGAAATAAAAAATATTATAAGTATTATTCTGTAAATAATATTATGAGTAATTATTTAAATTTAAAAAGTAGTTATTAAAATAATGAAAGAGTAAATAATTATTTAATTAAAAAAGGTAGTTATTAAAATAGTTATTATGTAATTATTTGAATTAAAAAAAGGTAGTTACTAAAATAGTAAAATTATTTTTTAATTATGAATAATTATTTAAAATGTAGTAATTATGATGATAAAATTGAAAAAAAAAAAGAAACCGAGGTATATCATTTTTATACATAGTTATAGATTATAGATTATTATGTATGAGCTATAACACTTGTTACACATCTTTTAAATATCCAAAATTTATTTATTTATATTTTAAAAGTAGTAATTAAAAGAGTAAAGTTGAGTAACATAAAGTGTATATATTTATAGATATAACTACATAAAAGAAATTTATTTAAGTAGTAATGTGTAAATAATATTATGAGTAATTGTTTAAATTTGAAAAAGTAGTTACAAAAATAATGAATAGTAAATAATTCTTTTATAAATATTTTAAATTATCATGTAAAAATTTGAATTAAAAAAGGTAGTTATTAAAATTATAAAACTATTTATTTATTATAAATAATTATTTAAAACTTAGAAATTAGAAGGATAAAATTACGCATGAGCTATTTACATATTTATAAATATTTTAAATTATTCTATAATTATTTAAATTCAAAGAAATATTTATTAAGATGATAAAATTGTTTGTTTATTATGAATAATTTTAAAATGTAGTAATTAATAAAATAAAATTGGAAAAATGAAAAAGACAAATATATATATATGATAAAATTGTTTGTTTATTATGTATAATTATTTAAAATGTAATAATTACGAGGATAAAATTGAAAAAAATAAAAGAGACACCAGATAAATATATTTTTTTATATATAGTTATAGAGATTAAATATATACTTTAATTGAATTAAGCAATAAATCTAATAAATTTTAAACGAGTTTTTAGTGTTATCATTTAAAAATAAATTTACGAATTTTTTTTTAGAATTATAGTATATAGCATAATCGTAAATGCAATACTTATATATAGTATCTTTTATAACACTACAAAATATAAAGTTCCAATGTATATAAATTATATTTAATCCATATATAAACTATTTTATAATTCAATAATCTTATTAATTGTTACTAGTCTTTTTTTACACTTTCAAAAATCTATCAAACTTTAAATAAGCTAATCCATATCAAATTTTATATAATTCTCATTATCAAACTATCAAAAGACAAGAAGAGATAATATAATATATTTTTATGCATAGAGGAAAATTCACCAAGGAAGGATGGAAAAAAAAAGGAACATGTAAATATCTTTATTTAATGCTGAAAAATCTATTTTTATAACAGTATTTTGAATAATTTTGATTTATTTATAATCTCTCTAATCTTTATATTTGATCTAATATTTATAATATTATATATATATATATATATATATATATATATATATATATATATATATTATTATATATAAGATTAGATAGTTAATATTTTATATTTTTGGGGAAGGAATAAAGTTAATAAGTGCACAATTTAACTTTAATAATGTCAAATAAAAAGAATTTTAAAAAATATTCATTAATAATAAATAAGAAGAATATCAATACAATTTTATTTCTCTTTATTAAAATAATTACTTAAAGATTAAGAAGAAAGATTAATAAAAGATAAATAGATGTACGTGATAATAAAGAAGACATTAGAATAATTACTTGTTGATTAAAGAAAGAAGTTATTCTAATTTAAATACTCAGCAAAGTGGTAAAAACCTTTCCTTAAGCTATTAATTATATATATATATATATATATATATATATATATATATATATATATATTATGGATTAATAATTAAATTAATTTTGAAAATTATGTTAATTTTGAAAATTATCATATGTTGCCGATTGATGACTATTAATATATTTTAAATTAGGATTAATTATGTTTTTCGTTCCTCAACTATTGCTAATTTTTTGTTTTAGTCCCTCACTTAACGTTTGCATTAGTTTAGTCCTTGACGTTTTGAATTGGATGGAATTAGTCCTCAATTTTAAACTCCGTTAATTTTAATTGACACTTGTCAAACAGAAAACCACGTCAGGATCCCGTTTTCATATGAGTTAATTTTTTTTTTGCACGTGGTTATTTTTCTGGTAACGTTTGACGGTTTGTTCCGTTGCGCCCTGCTCCACCACTGACACTGCCACTGCCATGTGCGATCCGGAGAGGTTCCTTCTTTCTCAAAGTCTATGGCCATCACAGACAACCGCTGCAACACCCACCACAAGCGCGCCTCCCGGCGTTGGCAGCAGGCCTGCTCCTTCGATTTCTCTCTTTTACGCGAGGGTTTGCCTCCTTCGTGCTTACTTAAGTGTGCTCTTTTCCCAGCCATCACAACCGAAGAACACTCTTCTCTCTTTACTGATTCTCTCCTTGTGTGGTTATTGATTGTTGATAGTGAAGAGTGATGATGGGTTCATTGGTTATGGGCTCTGTTTTTCTAGTGTTGTGTTGTGTTGGTGTTGGTGTTGGAATTTTAAATGGACGATGCGTGTTGGGTTCTATTGTATGATTGGGAGAGTGGAAAAGAATGAGAAGTCACGTATCAGAGGTTCTAAAGAGGCGTGAGGTCTTATTCTTTAGTAATGTCATTCATGCATTCTAATCTTTACATAATAGCATTTCTGATGTATATGCTTAATGCTGCTTATTTGTTATTATATGATTATTTTAACATTCAAAAAGAGTTTACATCTGATTCACATTTATTACTTTACCTTCTAATCTATCACTTTTTTTATGAATACAAAAATTAACAACTATTTTAATTTTATCGTAAAACTATACGGTCAAAAGTCATGGCTCACATCTATAGCAACTAGCTTGCCTTTGATTTTACCCCATAGGTGGTCAAGGAAAGACGCTCATGTTTGTCCATATCAATTCAAACGTAAGTTCATATTTCGAAACTATGAGCACTTTGAAGTTTGCTGAGAGGGTTTCAGGAGTTGAATTAGGAATTGTACGAAGTAGCAAAGACGGCAAAGACTTAAAAGAAATGATGGAACAGGTACCCAAAATGATTAAAGCCCAATTTATGGAATCAGAGATCAGTTTATCAAAAGCATCAATCTCTTTGTGCCTCTCAGTGCTGCCAGGTGTATAGGCTGTGGAGGTGACAAATGTTGTGATATCTTCTGCGAAGCCATAGAAAATTTCATCTTCTCCTCCTCAAATACCCTTTGGAGAGAAGCCTCACACATGAAGAACGAAGGGTCATTCGGACTCTGAGAACCCAAGAAAGCTCTTCCTCGTCAATCTTTCCAGGTTCCACTTTCTCCTGTTTCGAAAATGTATTGTACACATAAATCCTAAGTTTTCTCCAAACACAGCGAGAGTTTCTCAAATTCTCCTGCACATCAATTTTCTTCCTAACCAAAGCAGAATCTATGTGGGTCTCAAGTTCAAGAAACTTAGCATAAATAGCAAACTCGGGCACAAGCTTGGCCACCTTGTCGGGAGGCACGCCTGTGGTTGCGGTTGTCTATGGTGGTCATAGACTTTGAGGAAGAAGGAACCTCTCCAGATCGCACTGTGGCAGTGCTAGTGGCGGTGCAAGGCGCGGCGGAACAAAACCTCAAACGTAACTAAAAAAATCATCACAGTGCAAATTTTTTTTAACTCAACTGAAAATGGGATTCTGACGTGGCCTTTCGTTTAACAAGTGTCAATTGAAATTAACGGAGTTTAAAATTGAGAACTAATTCCATCCAATTCAAAACGTCAGGGACTAAAATAGTGCAAACGTTAGGTTGGGGACTAAAACCAAAAATTAGCAATAGTTAAGGGATGAAAAACATAATTAACCCTTTAAAATATAATGAGGAAAATTTTATATGAAAACAATTATTTAATATAAAAGTAGCATGGTATTTAGTTCTAATAATTAGGCTTAAATATTCTTTTGGTTCATATTTTCGTCATATTTTTCAATGTGGTCCTCATCTAATTTTAGTTAGGTTCTAATTTCGTCAATTTTGGTTAATTTGATTCTTTTGCCAATAACACTTAAATAGTCAACTCCTTTGAATAATGTATGACATGTGTTTGTTTGTGATTTTTTAAATTTCTTTTAATTTTTTAATTAATTTTTTTTCATGTGTCAAAGTCAACATCGTGGCACGTGTCAAAGTCAGTACAACGTGTTAGTTCGTGGTTGTCATCTCCTTTTCTTTTTCAGTATAGTCTCTATATTAGTTATTTTTGTTCAATTCAATCTCATTTTTCTTTTTAAGTTGAGAAAAAAATTTAAAATTGACATTTATACTAATTTTTTTATTAAAATTAATTTTTTTATTAATTATTTCTAAAATTTAATTATAAATTATCAAATTTAATAATAATTTGAATATAATACTTAAATCCAATTATTAAATAAAATACAATTATTAGTAAAACATAAGTTTAATATTTCTAAAATATTTATAATATTTATAATTTATGTTTTACTTCACATTTCAAAATATTTGAAATATCAAAAATACTTTAGAAATATCAAATTTATGTTTTACTTGACATTTAAAAATATTAAAAATATTAAATTTATGTTTTACTTGACATTTCAAAATATTATGAATATTAGAAATATTAAATTTATGTTTTACTTGACATTTCAAAATATTAAAATACAGGCTAAATGGTTTACACATGATGATTTTTTTTATGGGGTTGGGTTTATTAGGGATTTACATATGTATACCCAATGTGGAACTTAAACTCATACATGAATTATTTTCAAAAAGGTTTTTGAATGATATAAAATATTCAAGAATTCTCAATTATAGACTTAAACCAAAAGCATTGTACATATAATGCTTTTAAGAAATATTGAATAAAACATATGATTAGTATAATGGTACAAGGTTGCAAGTCAATAATTTGAGAAAATATTATATCTACTATAATAATTAAAGACAAAAACATTGGTGATACAATATTCATATCAAGAATGAACTTGGTCCTTTCTGATTCAGAATTACCTTTCAAGTTTCAAAAGAGGCAAATTTTAATATATGTGTTACAATGAAAATAAACAATAGGCAAGAAGAGTCTCACTCTAAAGTTGGACTTTATCTTCTGCGTCGAGTATCTACACATAGTCAACTACATGTAGTGTTTTTAGAGTCAAAACAAAGAAAGGATAAGAATACTAATTTTGGAGAAAGATGGAAATGTAACCACTACAACTAGAAATGTTGTTTAAAAAAAAAATTTAAAAATGTTTAAAAGAAAAGCAAGTTAAATTGGATAAAAATAAGAGATATACAAATTACTCTCATATTAATTAATTCAACTTTCAAATACAAATTTCTTAAGCTGATTATCATTTTCACATTATCATGCGGTGAAAATCTTGAAATGATAATTTCTTATATTTATAATTTTTTTATAATATGTATTTAAGTGTTTAAACAACATTATGTGTTTTACACTCATTTAATTGGTTATAATTGTAATAGGAATAAGCTTTCAAATACAAATTTCTTAAGCCGATTATCATTTTCACATTATCATAAACTCATTGCGGTGAAAATCATGAAATGGTAATTTCTTATACTTATAATTTTTTTTATAATATGTATTTAAGTGTTTAAACAATATTATGTGTTTTACACATTTAATTGCTTATAATTGTTATAGGAATAGGAAAACAAAAGCAAAGGCATGTTACACTTGATTTTGCACAAAGTATACAAATGATTCTCATACTAATTGATTCAATTCTTATTTATGTATGTATCATATATCAAATTTTAAATATTAAAAATTCAGTTGCATATATGTGAAGCTAAATATCACTTTTATATTATCATTAACTTATCCGGGTCAAGGTCCTCATATATTAAGTTCTAATATTTATCATTATCAATTTTATAATATTTGATTTTGTATGTAAATTATAATTTTTTTACAATCAATTAATTACTTATACTTAACAAAATTTATTTAGTATGTTTTGAAAAAAAAATCATGTGCATTGCATGGGTATAAATATTAGTATACTATGAATGCAATATAAAGAACTTCCAAATGAAGAAAGAAGAAGATATGCTTAATTGAATACACATCAATATGTCAACTACCAGAACACGATTATTAGTACCAAAACCTAGAAGATGGAGATAAGAAGAATACAAGAGAAAATATCAAAGTGTTGATATATTGTCATATCAATTGTGAAGGAAAGAAACATGAGATTACTCTCTAAGCATTAAAGTCATTCTTTTTTGTATAAAGTGAAACTGGGTTGAGTGACACACATTGTAATATCCTTCACAAAGTGAATTTATAACATGTGAGGGTGATTGTATTCTCCAACGTAAGAGATTATTTTGATTATTGTGATTGTGAGTTCTCTATCTCGAGAGAGATTGAGAAAGGATACCTGGAGAGGTCAAACTCATTGTAACCTGGAGAGGTTTATACTCGTATTTCCTAAAGAAGGTTAAACTTGTGATACCTAGAGAGGTCGATATTCGTTGTAACGTAGAGAAGTTGATATTCATGCTATAATCAAGGGATTTGATTAGTGAATTTTTTAAGCAGGTGGCTTAAGAGACTAGGCGTAGCCTCAAGTGGAAGGGAACCAATATAAATCCTTATATGCATTCTTCTCTGCCTTAATCTCTATTTAATTTATTATATCACGTCTGCGCAAAAATGATTTTTAAATGTCTACATGCTCTATCCACTCCCTTTTTAGAGCCACATTGCACCAATAAGTGATATTAGAGCTAACCTCGAGGGAAATTTGTAACAGAACTAGAGGATAATTCCTTATAGAAAACATGGAAAATAAACAAAAAGTTGCAGTTTGTCCACCTGCTCTCAAAAGAGAAAAGTATGATCTATGGAAGAAGAAAATGATGCCATTTTTAAAAGCAATTAATCTGGATGTAGTTGACATCATTGAAAGCGAAATTCCCACATCGCTTCATGATAAAGGAAAATTAGTCCTTCAAAATACTTGAGAAAATAGTCAGAGATATAAAATTGAATTAAACGCCAAGGCAAGGTAGGCTCTGCTATGTGCATTATCATTAGACAAAGCTAAGGGTTATTCCTATGACCACTGCTAAGGAGAGGTGGAATGTTATTGCAGTATCTCATGATGAATCCAAAGAGAATTATGACATTTCAAAATTAAAATCAGAATCAGATCAAGAAAGTCATTCTAATCTCATGGCAGATACTACTAATAAATTCTCATCAAATAATGCTAATAGAGAAAAGGTAATTATATATTATTTAAATTTTATACAAACAACAAATCTTGTTAAGATAAATTTTGAATCTAAAGAAGTGAACTTTAAATCTAACTCGACTTTATAATATTAATTTGTATGTTTACATCCATTTATATTTATATAATGTAAATTTATTTTATTTTTAATAGACATAAAACTGCCATTTCATGAACATACAATAGCTTTTGAGTAAAACTGAACTTCATTATCAGAATGTGTATCATAACACATCCGTTAAAAAAAAAGTTACCAGAAGCAATTAACCAACATGAGAATGTGGAATATGGATAGTACAAGATTTTACATAATTTTTCTATAAGGAAAACTAATTGTAAAGCTCAAGGTGTTTTGGAAAAAGAGTTTTTTTTTTTTTTTTTCTCAATCTTTTGGGAGACAAAAAAGAGAAATGGAGGTTTAATTTCTCTACGCCAACTGTGACAAATAAATATAACAGAGAAAATAAATGTCCACTCAAAGGCAGTGACGTGTGAGATCTTGAACAAGAAGAGGATAAGATTAAATATTCAAATTCAAAACCAAAAATCATTAGGCAGATTATAAGTATTCAGTTTATTTGCGTCTTGAATTTGAATATCCAAAGACGAGAGCAGCCATATCATTAGTTTCCTCTTAATAGCATTAATCTTATCTTAATGTAAACAAATAATTGAGAAGATATTTAGTATGATATTACATTACAGAAATAGAAAGCAAGTCCTTGGTAAAACGGTGGACCTATTCTCTCTAATTTTTAGCAAAAAAAAATGGTATAAAAGTTTGCGATAATGTTTTGGGATAAGAAGAAAGAGAAGTATAGAAGCTATTTGTGACAGCAACCGAACAACCTTGGTCTTGCATGTGATGACATCATCTGATAGTGCCGTTTGAAGAGAACATGCTCTTCACCACTCCTCTTCCATTATTCTTCGACAATCAAGGAACAGAAAGTTACTATGTAAATCTCAATTTCTTTAAATTTCTGTATCCGATGTGAAGAAAGTGCTCGCACCACACTTTTATTAATACACATTCTGATTGAAATTTATTAAAAATTATAGAATAGAGAAAAAAATATTAAACAAGACAAGGGACACATACACTTTTATAATATTCTATAAATTTAAATAAATAAAAAGTGCGTTGCTGGAATTTGCTGCCAATTTCGTTTTACATGCAGTCATTTTTTTGTTAGAAATATTTATGATATATATATATATATATATATATATATATATATATATATATATATATATATATATATATATATATATATATATTTCTTTCATATTATTAAATAAAATAAAACTTTACAAAATTATTTTCATTTTTTTATTGTAATTTTTAGGAATAAATATGTTTTTAGCTTAACTTTAAGTGAAAATTGGAAGTGGTCTTTCTTTAAAATTGTAATCAAATTTAGTCCTTCAACTTAATATTTACACGAATTTAGTCTTTTTAATCAATTTTGTTAAGTTTATTTATCGTTTCAAATACGTTTCTTGATAGCATTTAAATTGTTTATACCATTTGACACATTTTTACTTAAATGTTAACTTAACAAACTCAACTTAGCAAAATCTAATTAAAAAGACTAAATTCACTCATATATAAAGATGAAAACTAAATTAGATCAAAATTTCGTAAAAAGACTAATTTTCACTTAAAATTAAAAAACTAAAAACATATTAACCCTCAAAAGATTTTTTTGTCCAAAAATATTTTATTGAATAACCTTTAGTTGTGTTAAATACCCTCAAAATTGTGTTAAATACATTCTAAAGCAATATTATTGTTATGATTTAATAACGTAATATTGCCTTTCTATATCGATTTAAAAATAACATATTGACTAAAATTTGGAATGAAAAACCATTAGAAGACTAAAAAATAATATCAGAGTTTAGAATATAAATTCATTTTCTTTATGATTAATAAAATAACACTCATGTTTCTTGTTCCACTTGTATTTATAATTTATTAAGTGGTTAATAAATCTAATCTTATATTTTACAACTTTCATTTATTTTTATATTAATAATGTTTTCTAAATTAAAGTATAACTTTTATATTTTTATAAGATAATTTATAATTTAGTCACAATATAATTTTTATAATATTTGTAATATAGGTAATACCTAAAATACAGCTAAGAGTAGAAGTTGTCTTCTATAAATAGAGTTTGATTATTTTATTATTAAAATGTAAACTCATTATAAAAATTTTGAATTTTAATCGGGTTTATTAAGAAATGTTAAAATAATCTCAAGTAATTTATATATATAGTAAGTGTTTCTTAAACTCCAAATTAGTGTCGAAGGTTTTTAAATGAATGGCGGACAATTCTAATTTCCTTTCACTTTTTCACTATCCCTCTTTTCTCACTAATATGGTTCTTTCTCTTCTCTTGCCTATGACCTAACATAGTCCACACTCCCTCCTTCATCTTTACTTCATTTCCACTTCATCTCTCAATCTCAATTAAAAAGTTTTCGTCTCTTAATCTTAGTAAGAACTCTTTCGTTTGCTTTCAATTTCTCAATCGCTCAATCGTAACTCTCAATTTTGTTTGCTTCCATTTCTCTTTTTGAATCTTCATTAGTCAACCACAACTTCGAATTGGTAACGACTTTTGCTTCTTTTTTTTTTCATTTTCATATTAATTTCTCACTTTTCCTCTTTCATCCAAATCTATTATGCATCGTGTGATTGTAGGTTCAGTGGCTCTAGTTTATACGTTGTAGGTTCATGTGTTCGTAGTTCATAGTTTGTAATTCGTGTGTTCGTAATTTGTAGTTCTAGGTTCGTATGTTTGTAGTTCGTATGTTAGATTCTTTACAAGTTTAGTTTATATTAAGTAAAAGCTTTGATTCATCTAATTATATGATTAAAAAAAAAGGAATTATGGAGAAATAATTTTTAAGATTTACTAGAATTTGACCTACCTATCTGTTAGTTATATTTCAAGAGTGTTAACATTATTTCTTGGCCGAATTGTGGAAAATCTTACACTACCCTCATCAATAGTTGTTTAATGGCAAGGCGTCACTTGCATTGCATCGTCATGAGATTCATTTGTTTAATTATGTTTGGTATTTTCATCAATATGAAATTTTTATTATACGTAGGAAACTTAATGGAGCAAGATATTTTTACAAAGGCTATGAGGCAAAGTTTCATGTAAAACTTAGTGAGTCATTGCTTAGTGCACGTGACAATGAAGGCCATGGTTCACATATTTTGCCAAAAACAGGGGGTAGCTTTGTTCCCGGGGCCAATGTTTTTGGCATTGGAAATGGAACAAGTTATGGATCATCGAAAGCTCGAGTTGCAACATGTAAGGTGTGTTGGCAAGTCTTACCTCGGTCGGTGGTGGATGTTTTGATGCAAACGTTATGGCTGCTTTTGAGGCAACCATAAGCGACGAGGTTGATGTGCTTTCATTGTCTTTGGGATTGAAGGCCCAAGGTTATTTTGAAGACGTTATTTCCATAGGATCTTTCCATGCAGTTGCCAATGGCATAGTAGTAGTGGCTTCTGTAGAAAATTCAAGACTTTTTTCTGAATTTGTATCCAACAATGGACCATGGATGCTCACAGTTAATACAATCACAATTGATAGAGACTTCGCTATTATGTTTGACTTGGTGACAAGAAAATCATCAAGGTATATTTTTTCTAGAAACTTGACTTTCTTCTCGTAGGAAAACATGCCACTTTAGTTTTTGCTTTTTTCATTTTCAAGCCAACATTTTCAATATCAAGTACAAAAAAAAAATCTATGTTACAACTTGAAGAGGGTCATGTGTAACATCTCGACCAGATATTACGGATTTAAAATAATAAAATAATGAATTAATAAATAAACCTCATTTATTAAAATATCATTTCCACCTCATTTATTAAAATATCATTTCCCAAAACGCTGGAAATTTAAAACATTATTCAATACACCAAAATTCGATTTAAAACTAAAGTAATAATCTTAAAATCTTGAGATATATTAAATCAAAGAAACAAAAAAAATGTTAAAGCCTCTTACAATTCAACAACAATACACCTATGAATCCAATCGAACACTTTGTTAAATTCATTGAACACCAACCCGTCAAAATCCCCAAAATCCCAATATTTTTCTCAATCAAACATATCTTGACATTACAAGATAAAAATACAATCACATATTCACATAAACGATACCA
>Ga0214544_1002337_pt1 | contig 40000 bp, 10 predicted proteins | sample CNSS3metaG_FD_160074 | JGI IMG/M metagenome (GOLD analysis project Ga0214544, IMG submission 160074) | Root nodule microbial communities from cowpea collected in UCLA plant growth center, Los Angeles, California, USA - CNSS3 | ecosystem: Host-associated > Plants > Roots > Nodule | place: USA...
TTTAATGGTATCCAATTATCCATTGCATCTAAATGTATTTCAACATTTAAAATCCAATATAAGGAATTCTTCCTTACAATATCAAGGGTCACAAATCCAAATTTTGCAACGTTTCGCGTGTTTAGAATTAACACATAAAATAATAATATTAATAATAATCATCATCATCAAAATAATAATATTAATAATAATCATCGTCATAATAAAAATAAATAATAAGACGAAGATGAAAATTAATAAGATCAAACAATTTTTATCACAAGAGGAAGAATATAAGTTAAAATTATAATTGGAGAAAGGATTAGAAAGAGCCTGGACTGAGACACGCAGAGCACTGTCGTTATAGAGAAAAAGCTTCCACTAGTCCTCAATTGGTTGAAGCATCGTGCTGATAACGTGTTATGAAATAAAGTGAATAATAGAGAGAATAATAAATAATAGAGAAGAGAAGAAACAATAGAGAATAGAGAATAGGGAGCAACTTATTTTGTGTCTTATTATTGATAGGAAGAGTCCTGTTTATAGATACAATATGTAATCCATAAAAGAAACAAATCAACTTAGTTAATACAAATATCTACCATAAAGAGTAATGAATCATATGAGTAAATGTATCAAATCAATGGACAATCATTAATTCATAACATTCAAGACATTTTTATGTAAAATGCGTTTTAAAAGGAGCTTTTTAGAATACATGATATGTGTTGGGGAAAAAACTTTCCAAAATACATAAAATACGTTTTCATAAGAACTTTTCAAAATATATAAAATATGTTTTGAAAAAAGTATTTTAGAATAAATTATTGTATGCATTTGTGTTCTTCTCTCTCCTATGTAAGTATGGTAGAGCGATGGTAGTAACAGTGACAACGGTGGTTGGTAATGTGGTGCAATGGTGAATGGTGAAAGGTGTTGGAGTCTTTTGCTATTATTGTTCGCGTGCACTTAGTAATCGTGGATGTGCAGAATGTAGTAAACACAATGACATACCATTGGTACAAACGAAATGATAAGGAATGTTGGAGAATTTCTTCTTGCACTTCCATATTTTTTAAACTTCTATTCATACCTTTAGGTGATTATAATTCTGAATTTCATAATTCGTGTGCAGATTATACAATCTATAATAAAAAAATTACATTATGTATTGAACAATTTGAAATGTATTATTTTTTGAATTATTAAATCAGTGATACAAATTTATATTGTGAATTGTACAATCTGAAATATTCATAAATTGTGAAATTCAAAACTTACATTTCACATTTTTTATCGTTGATTCTCATTTTTTTCCTTACATTTCATAGTTTGGATGTTTCTCTTTTTTTTTAATGGACAATTGTGAATGTTTTTTAGGGTGGAGGTGAAGATGGAGATGGTGTAGTTGGAGGTGGACAAAAAAGATAAGGTGGAGGTGGAGGTAGAAGAAGAAGATGGGGTGAAAGTGGAAGAAAGTATGGAAGTATTATGGGGACGAGGACTAAGAAGAGTAAGACAAATTTAACTTTTTAACTTCCTTATGGGGTGTAGTAAAGAAACATTGGGGTGCAGTAAGAAAATTCCTGGAATGTTTATATACCATTGGCCCAAACCAAATGATAAAGAATGGTCATAGAGCCTATACCAAAGTTAAAAGAAAAATTGAGACTAATTTCAGAAAGGCCCACACTATTCATCTGTACGATTTTTCTAGTCATAACTCCTGTATTAGAACTAGGACCAGTTTGAAAAGTTTAAAGTTAAGCAATAATTGCACTTTCTGAAGAAAATAAAAAGCAAAAAAGAAAAGAATGAGAGATTATAGCCCAATTATAGGATCTAAGTGGATGCCAAAGGCCCATATCTAGATCTAGAGGAGATAATTCGACTTAAATTCTATGATATCCACAAAAGACATTCACAATTTGTACAATAAATATTTACTAAATGGATATGAGCTCAGCGTCATAAATTTGCAAGCAAAATTTTATAGACACCACTGTTGTAATATTTACTCTAGCATATACTTAAATTCGGGTATGTTACATCCAACAGAATAATTCTAATAAATAAAATATTACATAATTTATAATATAAAGTAGAGTATTGATAGCATGCCATTATAATTATCCATAATATATCGAGAGAAATACTAAAGACACAATATAATACTCTAAGCATAACTTAAACATGAAATAATATAACATAAGAGTGTTCATAGAGTTCTTCAAAATAGGCTCAACAGTGAGCCAGATCCAAGACATAACTAAACTACATTGTAGTGTGTCCATATCTGCTTACACCAATATTGGTGGTCATTGCAAAAAGGAAAACCAAACAAGAAACAAACACAAACAGACAGGATAAGCTAGAGAAAAAGAAATTTTTGATATACATATATGCAAACAGTTTATAAGCAAGCAAATTAGTAAGCACACAAACATGTGATAGCAAACAATCAAAGATCCTATAACTCGATTATCCGGATACATGTAATGAGATTCGATTCACTAGTTGCTAGCACTTGTGGTGACCTCTATCGCTCTGCAGAGCTATTGCCAATGGGTTTCACTCTATCACACACAATGTTAGTTCATGATCATCTAAGGCCATCCTACCAGAGACTAGGACCTCCTGCTACTCTCACCACTTGAACCAATCTATTCTACATGAGTTTGACTGATTCTTTCAAGTATCAGGATGTAACCTTGCTTGAATAATTATCTAATTACATACACTACCATAACACCACCATAAAATCTCTTCAAGAAACTTATGAAATTACGTCAATCACATACCATATACATATTCTCATGCATCCATTCTCATTTCATACCAAGCATAAAAAATTTAGTTCAAAATATCCCATAATACATGCATAGTCACATGTTCATGCTTCTAAGAATAATTCAATCAATCCACAAGTGAAATCACAGAGTTTGAAGCCACTTTGCCTCATTCTCGCTCAATCTAAGAGATCTCGCTTAAGCGATAGGGTCCCCTCGTTTAAGCTAGAGTGTCCTAGCTTGAGTGAGAACTCGAACAGAGGGTACAATGCATCACTGCAAGTTCTCGCTTAAGCTAGACCTTCTCACTTAGGCGAGACTGCTTTCGTTTGAGCGACAACTCGAGCAGAGGCAAATGAGAGTTCTCTGCTACTCTCGCTTAGGCTAAAGGATTCTCGTCCGGGCGAGAATAACAGTTCCTCTCCTAGTCTTGCATGCAATAGTAAAAATCCAGCCATCCACACAAACAGTATATTTTCACACAATCACAAGCATCATTCAAGCATTAAGAACGCAAAAATAGAACCAAAATAAGCAAAAATATTTTTAAAACGTGCAAAACCCTAGCTTTCCTTACCTTGAAATTAGAAAACAGACCTGTAGAAAGAGAGCTCTAACAGGAACAACATCAAAACTCCAGAAACAAATTAAAGAGCTGAAAAGTATGCACACAAGAACGAGAATAAAGCTTTAGAGACGAACCCAAGACAAAACTAAAGCAACTAAAATGGAAAAGAAGGAAAAGACAGAATTTTGGTGTTCAACTAAGGAAAACACAGAGTTTTGGTGTTCAACTTATGCAAAAGGGAGAACGTTTCAGTAAGCTTGGAGGATGATGCAGCTTAAGCCCTAATAGAGCTTTTGTTTCAGAAGAGGGGGAAAGGTAAGTGAGCTATTGTTCAGTCAGGAGATAAGATGGAAGTGAGTGAGTAGTCTAGTAGGAGTCTTGGGAAAACATGTGGACCAGCCTTGGACCCTTTAACTAAACCAAACCCAAAAAAATATTGAAACAAAAATGAGCTCTACAACATATATAATTATTTAATTGAAAAATATATTTATAAATAAAATTACAAAATTATAAAGTTAATTATTAATATATAGTATCATCACATTGATTTTGAACTGCACTAACTTATAAAAGAATAAAAAAATTGAATTGCTATGTTAATTAATTTAGTTTTTTAAAATTGAATTATCTATAAATAGATCTTGTTCAGCTAAAGTAGTCTATAACTTATATTCTAAATCTAAAATAAGATGTTAATGAACAAGAATTCAAACAATTTGTAATAGTTTAAATTAAACTATAATACAATTTATTTAAATCTTTATATAATTATGTTGAATTTCGTGAAACCAGTTTTTTAAAGTTTAACTTTAGAGTAATTCGCTTTAATTCATATATTTTATCCAATCATTATTTTATTTGTGATAAAATAATTAAATATATTTTTTAACTAAACCAGTTTTCGTCAACAATTTATTATAATTTTTTTATAGTGCACTCTAGGAAAGCTTTTAACGAGTATTAGCTATGATTTTCTGCCAATACTAAGTAAGTTGACAAAAAAAATTCAAATTAATTGATGCATCCTAAATAATTACGGTTAATATCAATTAAAAACAATCTCAATCAACATCAATTACGGAAAAAACTTTGTCAATATGAAATTAAAATTTTTTTACTGAAAAAAATATTAATTAAATTTGACTAAAATAGGATTGTTAACATTATATTTTTGACTTATTCACAATTATTAAACATTAAAATAATTTTTTATTTGATAATGATTAAGATTCTTTGTGCAAACGTTAAAATTAAAATTCAATATATTTGAATTATATTTTTTAAACAACTTATTTAAAAAATTAAATAATTTAAAATGAGATTAATTTAAATATAATATATTTATGTGTGCACAAAGTTCTCACTAATTTTATTGTGTTTAATTACTATTATAATTATAATATACAACAAGTGTTTGGAGTATTCCGTCTCATCTTGTAACTCGGATGAATATGACAATTTTTCCATTCATTATTTTATCAATATCACATATTTAGAAGTGAAAATGTATATTGTATTTCGTGAGACACTTCAATATTTTTTCCTTATTTAGTTGTAGTTAATAACGAAAGACTAACCTTCAAGTTTTCTTTGTTAATCTTTGTAGATATTCATATTTGTGATTAAAAAGTTACGAAAGGATTTTTTATATTTTTTTCCTTTTTTCTTTTATTTATGTAGATTGTTCTGTAGATCCATAATCATAGTTATGCAGATTAAGCCTTTCTCTTAACTTATTTTTCGCATATTTTTAAAGGGCCAAATATAAGATGGACTAAATATGGCACTAATTAGCCTACATTGCTCCTTCTAGTTGTGTTAGGTTTATTGGAAGCTTCACAAGATTGGTTAAATATGATGATATTTATTGAACTAATTAATTAGAGATTAATTTAGAAATTAATTATTTTGGTATTTAAAATTTTGGTAATTAATATTTAGTAACTGATTTATAAACTAATTTCTTTAGTAATCAAAATCTTGGTAGATAAATTTTAGAGACCAATTTAGATACCAACAATAATTTTTTATTCATAATAATAACTATTTTAGTAACCAATAATTTGTTATTTGTAAATTAATATCTAAATTATAATCATTATAGTGATTAACAATTTTTTGTCACTAAAATTGGTTGTTAATGAGAAATTTTCTTATAGTGATTGAATTGGAAGCAAATTTATAATGAGCATTACAATTTTGTATGACATATGCTACATTTTTTTAAAAGGGTTAAATATGTTTTAGTTCCTAAAATTTAAAATGAAATTAAAATTCGTCTATATTCCAAATTTTGATACAGTTTGATAAATTTTAAAAATGAGTAAATCTAATCCTCCAAACCCCAAACCCAATCGTGTTTAAGTTTTGACATGTTAAACGCGTTTTAGAATAACATTTGAGTTGTTTATATCGTTTGGACATTTATTTGAAACATCGTTTAATTAAAAAACTATATGTTGTTTTTAAAAGTTTAAGGACCAATATATATTAAAGTTTATAATAAAGACAACTTTCAATTTTATATTCAAATTTAATAACTAAAAACATATTTAATTTTTTAAATTTATTTGAGCCCTCAATTAGGTTCATCCTTCTTCGTTCCTATGGTGCCAATTTTGTTTTCTTGTTTGGTTTTCCTGACATTTCTTCTTTCAAGGTGGGAGAACATAAGCCTATCATTTCTTTTATCAGGAACATAAGCCTATATATCATGATAACATAAACTTTATGTGACAATATTTAATAATGTTAAAGTTGTGACTAACTATCATTTTAGTTCCATAAAACTCATTTTTTACTATAAAATACGTGTCTGTAAATTTAAAAAACAATATGAAAGATCCACAAACGAGATTTTTTCATTGGTAGTAGTAAGAAACATTCTGATATAGGGTTTGGATCTTAACCAGCTAATCGCTTTGTTGACAGACATCAATCCACTATAACAATCTAAAAAGTCATGAACATAATGAAACCATAGCGATAGTGAAGTTGGTCATTAGATAAACTTGGAGCCACATTGGAGCCATTTAAGAGCATATACATATATTTTTTTTACACCACAGTTCCGACCAATAACATTAATATTTTTGTGTCTGCAATAGAAGTAATTATTGAAAGGCGATGTCGGAAAATTAAGTTGAATTAGCGCAACTGATTGGGTGAAAGAAGATGATGTGTACTCCACGACAAAACCAACTATAGCAATAGATCTTCTAAGTAAAGCCAATATTTTCCGGCACTTTTCTTGGGTGACATCTGATTCTACCCCACCATTTCAATTCTCACCCTCTCTTTTATATATAAAACCTTTCAATGCCTGGTCGACATTTCATTAATGCAACCTTAGTGGATTTCTTTAAATCTAATCATAATTCATTTCCTTCTTTTAATCTCAAAACATAATTAAATACTTCAAACGGGTGGTGTGCTTAAACTTAAACTTAAACTTCTAAAGGCAAATAGGACAACAAAATAGCTAGGATTATCTTAAGGAGAGTCTCGTAATTATTGAACTAAAAGTGGGGCCATTAAAATTGTGGCTTTACCTTGGAATGTTGTATTCAAGATTATATATATATAACAACATTGGAATTAAATAATCAAGGATTAAGAAGTAGGACACGTGAATCCATGTGAAGATGGGTCCTCCAAGCAGCTACTATGCCTCTAGGATACCTTCAAGGTTATAGTTAAACATCTTTTTAAAAAGGTTTCATTAAAGAGAGTAATATGATTTTAATTTTTAATCGGTTGGTATGTTTCACATACACCTCTTCTTATTAACTCAAATCTATTGATATTAAATCTAACCATTTATTGCATTAACAAGTTTCAGTCATAAAATTTATTATTTTTAATGAATTTTAACAAAGAATCATAAACATATTAAGAAATATGTTTCTAAACCCTCATTATTTATTAAATAATTAAAGTTTTGGTTAGGTTTGTTAAGCTTTGGAAAATCTTAACCGGGACGCGGAAAACTTTGACCAACACTAGTTGTTTTGTAGTTTGAACATGAACTTTTGCATATATGAAAAACGTTTTATAAACTTAATAAGGTCAAAGGTGTATGAAAAAAAAAACGCATAGTGATTGATGGAAATGAGACATACTTCAATTAGCCGGAAGAGTGTTTATCCAATGTTCAAAAATGTCCTATAAATACATTTAGTATTCCTAAATAATACATAAACTCTCATATATTCATACCCACTCTTATCAAAAATCTTTATTCTCTTATTGTTTTTAGTGTTAGAGAGTCTTTTACAGGTGAATCTTCTTTGTGTTCCAGCCATCGGAAACATACATCATGATTCTCGAATAGATCTTCTCCGGAGTTCTAGTCTTCATGAGCATGCATTAGGATTCTCCAATCCACTTAGATCTTGCCACCTGTACAAAGTGTCCACACTCCCAAATCCGATAAAAATAGAATTTAAAGGATAAAAAGTTCACAATGGCAATGATTGGCAATGATTAAGTTTATAATGGTACTTATGATTATTACTAATGTCTTGGAAATGTTGATAGACAAACTTATTGCAAAAGAGATAGCTATGTCTTGGAATTATCAGAAACAAGTTACTCTGAAAGAGAAATTATTTCTTGCTGGTTCTAGTTGAAAGGTTGATTCATGGGAGTGTGTTGGACCTCAACTTTTTGCAATTTTATTTTATGTTATATGTAGATTGTTAGATTTATCTTGGTAAGATATGACCCTATGATATAATTGTATACATATATTCTTTGAAATATTTTAGGTCTATATAGATAATAACATGAATTTTTTTGTGTTTTGTCTTATGCGAGGTTTGGGTGTTGCTTAAAGGTTTGTAGGTTGAAAAAGAGATTTACTAGTTCATTTTTGTATCTCCTCCGTTTTTATTGGTATTGTACATGGGTTGAAACATCCTAATGTCTCATTCTTTTATTTATATATGAGTTATTGCTGATAAAAAAATGATTATTACTGATGAAAAAATAATAATAAATATATAATTAAGATGAATGATCTCTAATACCCAAACAATAATCCTTCTCTTTGTCATCATAATAATAATAATAATACAAGAATTATTTTAATTAATATGCATATATTTGTTTTTGTTGGAAATTTCCCTCAATTATGACTTTTTTTAGATAGAAGTATTTATCACTTACCAACATCCAACATCTCGATATTATCTCATTTTTAATTTTTATCTAAACACATTATTTTTTAATTTTTTTTTACCCAAAGAAGAGCTAAAAACTTATATGTTATCCCAACACTTTATAAATGCTAAAACAACTTTTTTAAAAATATTTAAATTATTAAAATAAAATTAACACTAAAGTATACTTTATTGAAATAATATATAATGGATACTTTTTATATTCATATTATCCTTAATTGTATTTTAAATTTGCAATTGTGAATATGTATGCATAGTTACATAAGAGAAAATAAAAAGTGAACACGTTTCAATAATGAGATGAATACTATTTAACATTCTCTTACCCTCCATTAATATATTATTAGTGAGATCGGGAGTATTTCATTTCATTTACTTTTGGAGTAAACGAATCCAAAGTAATACACATATATAATTAATAGTCATATATATTTTATATGTCAAGTATATTTTGAAATGTAGAGTTTTAATTATTTTTATAGAGATCTAAAACATGAACAATGTAAATATTTTTATGTATAAGGATTGATATATCAATTGTATTTAATATAAAATTCATTTTAAAATAGTTTTTTTAATTTAATCTCTTTCACTTTTCACGGGATATTCCCATATTTATGAAAAAAAAAATTATAATAAGTTTCAAATAATTAATATAAAATTTCTCACCTATAATTCTAAAGAATTGATATGAAACTTTCCCCTATAATTCTTTGAATCTTAAGATAGGGTTCTTTAATTCAACAATTGAATCCATTAAATCTTATTATCATACTTGAAAAATTGATAACATGTGAAGAAGTAATTTTGTATTATTTTCATCTTCACAGTCCTCTTCTCATTTTTGAAAAAACTGAACCTATTATTTTATTTTTCATCTATATACCTATTTTAAACAAAATTTAAGACTAAAAAATAATTTATCAAAATCTAATCAACAATTGAGAAACATAATTACTAAGAAAAAGAATTATGATAATCAAGTCACATTTAAAAAATGGTTATGAAAAAACATACCGTATGTAACCTTTTTTCTATGTTCATAAAAAATAATTATACAAGAAAATCATAAGATGAAAAAATAACTAAATATCAAACTAATATTTCACTTTCAAGACACAAAAGAGTTACTTTTTTATCTTGAAGAATAAAAGAGAACTTATGAGAATGAAAAGCGAAAAGAATAAATTTGTGTCTAATTTTTTATTCATTTTAAAAAAAATAAAATAAAAGAAAATATGCAAGAATAATAAATGAATACAATATGTGAAAAACTTGGGAAGACAATAAGAAAAATATCTCAATAATTTAATTATTTTTTATTTATTTAATTTTATATTTTATTATTTATTAACATTAAATATTATATTTTATAAAAGAAATATAAAAATTAATCTAAAAAATTATTTTAAATATTTGAAAAAATTAAAAATTTTGGTAGGACCGTGTCCCTAACGCTTCTATAAGATCCGCCGTTGCTCTGTAGATATATTTTGCTGATAGAAAAAAAAAATATATTTCATGTTAGGAGTATATAGGTAGGAGCATTTCAAAGGTTTCATTTAATTGAAAAATTTGCTCATAAAAAAAAATGTTACGAGGAAAGTCTAACTTTAATATTTCATTTATTTTTTGGAAAATCCTACTCATTATCTTTGACCTGCTTTTGTAATAATTTTTTTTTTCTGCTGGCAAAACTTAAATATTAAGATATTTTAATTGAAAAACTATAGAGTAAGTACTCCCTTTGTTTCCAATTCTTTCTCAGAAAGGCACATACAAAATCTGGAAGTTTTAGATCAAGTGGTTTTTAAATGTTATAGGTGATAGTAGAGCTAGGATCTTACTATCAAGGATATTTTTTAATTTGTTTTTCTTCTTCTTTAAATCCTAATTCCTTAAATCATTGTCACTTATGGTTTCTTATTTATTTTTCTTGTAAACATTAGAGTTTAAGCTTGTTGTTATGGTTATTTCAGAAAACAACTTGGCTCTCATCTTATAACACTACTAGAAATTCTCATATTACATGGGATTTTTCTTGTAAATTTGTTAAAAAATTGTAAGAAATTTTTTTTTCTGTCATCTTTTTTAAGAATTTTAATTGACAGGTAATTTTTTTGTTGGTAAAATTTTACTACAAAAATTTACAAGTATTTTCTACAAAATTTGTTGCGTTTTATATAAAATATTTTGTAAGAAAATTGGTAGGAATTTCTTACAATTTTTTTTTCACAACAAAATTTGTAAGTATTTCCTACGAAAAAAATTTCAAAACAAAATTTGTAAGAAATATGAGTTTTTTTAATATATGAGTTGCATGGCTTCTGATGTTGCGCTTACTTGTAACTCTATAGACCTCCCACTTAGACTAATTTTTTTGAGCCTGGCTATATTGACTTTTCCTACCTTTACTTTGAATTCATGTTATCTTGCTCATTGGACAAGTAGTCATTTTTTAGGGTGTTGATGCCCTTGTCGAGCAAAATGGTTTGATGAATTGTAACATATATTTATAATTTGCTAGGGAAACCAATTATGGATTGAGTGAGAGAGTATTTTATAAATTTTGATAAATTTTAATATTTGTAAATTCTAAATTTTATTTATCTTTTATTAGATTATTATACTTTTTTTTTATTAATATATAGGGTTGAATGTTATTAAATTTGATAAATGGTAAATATATGATAGTATTAGTAATTGAATTAAGTTAATATGTATACGAATGAGAGTATATGATATTGTGATTGTGATATAACATACGGTGTGTCCTGAAAGTAGTTATTTCTAGAGAGGGATTACTATATTGAGATGATTAAATTGTGTCATTACAAGAAAATGTCTCATTAATAACTTTTGATTACTAAAATTGATTATTAATAAAATATTTTCTTGTAGTGTATATTGAAATGGAGTTTTTGATAACTCTATTAATATTGAACTCATATAGAGAAAAATATCATGTGGTGAGACTCAATGGAAGTTTTTATAACCTAGTTTACGGTGTAAACAAGAATTGTGAATGATAAATCATAGAGATGTCATATGAGTGGATTGAGTTTCTGATATGTAGCATTGTTGTCATAACAACTTAGTAAAACTAGTATGACATATATAAATTTTCGAGTATAATTCAAGGGATTAGTCTTCAAAAAATAGAGTTAATTGTCTATAATTAGTTATATCAATAACTTATGACATGAGAGGTAGCCAATGGGTGGAGTTAGATACCTCTGGTATATAGATGCATGAAAGATTTAAAAACTCTAGCTTCCCTTATTTTGTATGATTTCTATTTTATTGTAATGATTATGTGTTACATGAGAGAAAATGATGATGAGAGAATTTAAGTAAAAATTATACGATAGTATTATATATATATATATATATATATATATATATATATATATATATATATATATATATATATATTGTTTATATGTTTTATAATTAATTCAATTATTAAAAAAGATTTTACAACAGTAACCTAAATACTTTGATTAAATTAAAAATTTTATGGATTAATCAAACAATTAAAATGTAATGTCAAACACACTTTATCATTTCTTTTCCACAAATTTTTACTCATTTAATTTCTTATCTTTTTTCCGTGTATTGAAGCCTCGATACATATTTCAAACCATTTTAAAGTCAAAAGATGTAAAATCTGACATCATACGCAATGCTTGTAATGACATAAATTTTTCCTTAAGTTAGTTATAGTCGGCTTTACGAATAAACTTATTTGTCAAAATTTTCGTATATAACTTTTCAAATATTTTATTTTGAACTTGTATTTAAATTGATTTACCTATAAAAAAACTCAATCATTTTTCATTTAATATTTTTGTCCTAAAAGTCATTTTGAAAAAACTTGTTTAAACATATATGCTTTTTAACTAACTACCCACATTGGTTGATCTAATAGTGAAAATGCTTAATTATTGATTACTTTACGAATAATAGTTTTGATTTCTTTGTAAGATGACTGATATAATATTGGCAAGAAAAACAAAGGTCAATATCCAACATGTTTCTATGTCACCCCTAAAATGTCTATCTTCCCATGTTTTTACCGGGTTTTCATATCAAGTAAATGACCCTTAAACAACTAAAGGAGGCATGGACCAAGAAAAAGAACAGTTATAATAATATTATCATATTGCAACCGAAATAGTCTGAACCATATTTTAATTTCTAAATTAGAGACCTTGCACCAGGCACATGAAGACAACGCTCAATGTTTGAAAGAAGAAAACAGTGTTTTCAATTATGTTCAAATATATATTGGGGAAAGAGTCACTCTTTGTAGCATCCTAATCGATCCATGTATAGGGTATGGCAGAAAATTCCCCATTCTGTCAAATGAACTTTATGAGTGTCTTCATGGGACTCACCTTAAATCCTATAAACATAACACGTGCGTGTAGAATAACACAAGGCTCTGGGACTTCACCAAATCAATGTAAAGAAGAGAGCCATACCCAAACTGAGACAGTGTCGTCTAGAATAAACATCAGATTATGGAAGATATACCCCACAGTAAAGCTTATAGAACTTTAATTCTATGCAACATGGTTGCACAACCGACAAAAGAGAATCATAATATTTATACAGATGAATGTTGCTGAGTTCTTTCTTTTTTCAACTCACATATATATCACTCTTTCTTCATCATGCCCTATTAATCTGGATGTTTCTGTGTGACCTTAAATTTATACACTGCGTTGAATCCAATCAAAGTTGGAAAAAAAATTGTGTTTTCGGTATTTGTAATTTCTTAAAACTTGTTCTTTGTATTTGTATTTTTAAATTATTATTTTTTTCAAATTTTAAAAATATATTGTTCTAATTTTTATTTAATATTTGACGATGATTTTTTATTATTACAAAATAATAAAAGGATTTGTTTAGTATAATGTGATATTAATATTATTTCTATATACAAAATGAATATACTAGATCATATTTAACCTATTAAAAATTATAGGTTTTATTATCTATCTATATCTATCTATGTATGTATACCTACAACACCAATCCTTGTTAAATTCATTTGAACAAGAATCTAGAAGGCAGCATTTAATAGATCTGCGCATTAGCCCTATCCCCTGTGCAATCACACAAGCAAATTCCAGATGCAGAAGTTTTAATGAAGGTTACAAACCCTAACAGTGATTTGGTTTCTTTTCCCATCTCAGAAAAAGGAAAGAGTGAAAGAAGTTTGAGAAACCATATCAACCCATGATTAGGATCATCTCCCCTCCCTTCAAAACTCCAACTTCCCCATATTTTGAGAGTCTAATCATTCCATTCTATCATATATTTAAACCACAGCCATGAAATGCATCAGTTATAGAAGAAAATAATAAAGAAATCAAATAAAAATGCAACCAGGAAATAAAGGGACGAAAAGAAATACCAGATGGAGAAAAAACCACTAAATTATTCATAAATATATTAAAAGACGCCCATGATCATCTTTTTTATTCAAAACACAGAAGCAAAAGAGAAAAAAGATGGTTCATAATCCATGTACATCATAAAATAAGCATGCTTGCTTGGTAGCTAGCTATAGCTTCCTCTCTCACTGTTCTTCACAACTATATATATATATAATTAGTACTCTAACCTTGCAACTCTTCCGATTCCTAGCCTTCAAAATACAGCACAAGATGAATACAATAAGCAGGTTAAATTTGATTATTAGATGCAACTCTTCTACCACTTTTTGCAATTCAGAAAGGTGCTCGTCCATGAGCCCAAGCAAGGGCTTCGTGCCCCACTTGACCCACTCCTCCATTTGGTGGAAGATTATACAAAGGCAAAGATGATGGATCTGGGATCCCACCCTGCAACTGCGCACCCCCACCGCTTCCAATTCCAAGTGGCGGTGGTGGCGATCCTCCTCCTTGTACCGCAGCGGCGGAACTAGGCCCTTCATCATCTTCATCGAGTGGAAGTCTCTCATATGTTGCATTAGAAAAAGTTGCAGCAATCACCATCACTGGTCCTGTCGCAACTAGAGGCCCAACCACACTCCCTCCTAGTACTTGGCCCTGTCCTCCAGCAAGATACACCGTGAGTCCTGTAGATCCCGGAGGAGCAGGACCAGGTAAGAAAGTCCCGGTGAGGGACAAAATCTCAAACCTCCCATGAAGTGCCACCACAGCTCCAGGAGCCGCAGGTTGTCTAAGAGTAACATTGGCCACTGAGCCACTCCCACTGAGCACACAAACCCCACGCTGACGCCTTCTTGCAAATTGGGCTACACTTTCGGCAACATCAGCTCCTCCGGTTATCTCCATCACATGGCTCCTCAGGGCGTTTGGACTGTCCCTTGTTACAAAAATGGGTGGTTTTGGCTTGTTTTTGGATCCGGGAGGTCTTCCTCTCGGTCTGCGGGTTCCAACCTCAACTGCACCCTCTCTCGGTTCATCTCTATTGTCTTCATCTTCTTCTATATTATGGACACCACTGGTTTCATTGATTGCAAGGTCGGTGTGGCGTTTGCTTAGGCCAGGTGAATGGGTTCCTGGGTCAACCCCAGATAACCCTCCCTGACCTGTCCACCAAGGATTTGCCAGAGTTACTGTTACTGCAAAGATTAATTCAGGTTAAGGTAAGGAAAATTATATAGCAGTTACTTCACACCCAGAAAGCAATTAAGCAAGCTCAATTGCCTTTACCAGAAAACGCAAATTTGACCTGTGAGCTACCTTCTTGTGATTGGGGTTTTGATTTTGTCTTCCTAGGTTTCCTTCACCTCGTTGTAATTGTAAGAGAGAAAAAAAAATTAAAATAAGATAAAAGTCAAACCCGCATAGCTCATAAGAAACAAAGGGTTTGGGTAGGTGTTTTCTCTGGGAAGACCTGTGAGATATGATGTTTGGTTGGTCCCATGGATGAGAGGCCAGAAAGAGAGTAAAGGAATGAGAGGTGAGGTGCTTAGAAGAGCGAATTAGATTCAGATACTGAAGAAGAATCAAGTAAAGGGTACTAAAGAGTTTATCAAATAGGTTTTTTCAAGAGGTGGAAAGAAAAGGATGGAAGATCAGACGAACATCAATTGTTCTCTCTCTTCTTCTTTTTCTTTAACTTGTTTGATTATTCTTTGGCTATTTATGAAGAAGTGATCTGAGTGGACATGAGACAGAACAGATGCGAAACCTTTCACAGAATCAAGCACTGAGAGAGCAAATACGAGGGCAGAAACAGAAAAAAGATAGAGAGAGATCATTAAGAAAACCAAAATAGGGGACAGTACTATCTAACAATAAGATATAGAAAGAGAAAGAACACAGACCTTAAACTACTACTATTTGACAAGAACAAAGGAGAAGAAATGTTTTTGATTTGTTCTCTTTCTTGGCGTGTGCTGTGCTGTTACTAAGGGAGCCAATATATTTTCTCTCTTACTTTATTATTATTATTATTACTATCTTTATTTCAAAAATTTTCCCAATCCTTGCTTGTTGCTTCTGGTATTATATAATGGGAACTAACAATAAGCACTGCTTTTAGAGGGTCTTGGAAATTAGGGTTTTGTGGGGTAGCGTGCGTGTAGGCAGGTGCGGGCACGTCGTTTTCTCGGGGCCCGATACATACCACCGTTACGGTAAGAGTAAGAAAGAACAAGTGTGTGAGAAAGGTAATTAGAGGAAGAAGAAGCTATATTGGTGAACCCTTCATCTGCTGATACATTTCAACTACTCAACTCTGACACTGTCCATGCCAAACAAATGTTACTGGCCGGCTTGAGTTGTTAACTTTTTTATGTTGATGTGTTCTTTACTTCTATATCTCTACACTAACCAAAGTGAAGCTTTTTTTTTTTGTCATAAAATATATATTTACACGTAAATTGTAATCATTTAATGTGTTCTTTTTTTATACATATCTTCTTAACATGTTATAATGTTTTATCCTCAAAAGGAAGACTTAGGAAAAAGCTTATTTGGTTTAATAGAAGTGGTTTATAACCTTCTTACAACTTAAAACTGTACCAGTTAAGATTCAGAAACAAGTAATTGAATAAGATCACATCTTGACAAATCCATTATTATAGTGCTTTAATTATTTATTTATTATAAATGTGCTCTTTTGGTGGATAACAGTGCCTACTTTAAGATTTGTCGGCTGGAACATATTGAGGTTTATGAGTTGATGATATCAAGGCTAAAAAGTAAATTACCATAAAAGAAGCCAGAGAATTAATATTGAATTTTGAGAATTTAGCTCATTTTACTATAGAATTTTCAAATTGTAAAATTGGGTGTCTCACTTTTAAACGTCTTACTTAATTGAAAGCCTCTACTAGATTTAAAATCAACTTGAAAATTTTAATATTTATCATTGGTTGTAGTTGCACCATTAAATTTATGATTTGAGAACATTCTTATTTAATTTTCACCCTCTTTTGAAATTTAAGAAAAATCCTTAAATTAGTAGAGTTGGTGAAGAAGAAGGCAGCTCTTTAAAAATTCTAAAATATGGCCAATAATTTTTTGAACACCTTAAATCCTGATTAGATTCAAATTTATCTGTGGGTAGTGCCAAGAAAAGAATAAATGAGATGAAATTTGAACAAGAGTAAGAAAATTCAAGAAAATGTATCCTCATTAACTTTTATATATATATATATTGAACATAAATATACTTATGTTTTTAACTAAAGTGATTTAAATACTAAATTCTAGTGATATAATATAAAATTTAAGATAAACTATATCTTAAAAAAAATAGTGTCCTCAAGGCATTGGAGTAAAGAAAATGACTACTGGAATTCAATCTTTCTACATACAATTTGCAAAGTCAAATTAGGAATTCAGGTATGTCTTTTAATATTGATGAAATTAGATTACTTGCATATTTTCATTTGTCAATGTTCAGTAAGAGAATATATATATCTATATGTATATAGAGTAAGAGAACCATATATGACATTGTTACAAGAAACTTATTTCAAGTTGTTCTAGTATGTTAGATATATGGTGTAATTGGAAGTATAAAAACACTAGTTAAATTGTTAAATAAATTTTGAAATATTATTATTATTTTTTAAAAATTGGTGTTCAAAAAATATGTTGAGTTGTAATTATAATTTTTAATATGTTGAGTTGTTTGTTTTGGAGACCGATTATAACAAAAAATAAAAAATGCAATTATTAGCATGTTTGTGCAACTACATATTTAAAAATAATAATATAATTATCGAATAAAAATTGTGTAACGGTATATGTAGAAATCTAATCATAAATACTTTAAAAAAACTATAAAAATCTACATATTATGATATAAATAATTATAAATATTTTTAAAATAGTGTATCCGTGTCATATGCAAGCGGAAAATTTCTGAAGCATAATGTTTAATGAAATATATAATTTGAACAAACTAAATATCAATTTTAGATATGTATAACTTTTCATATACCTACATGTGATAAATTTGGAAAGAGGATTCGGTACACTAATAAAAAAAAATTTATATAATATAAATATCAATTTTAATTTGTGAAATTATGAATGTTGTTTTGCAATATTCAATAATATTTATTCTCATTTAGATAAATTTTCTTCTTACTGTTCTCATCATACCACTCTACATTTATTTTCCAACTTTAATTTCATTCCTTATCCCATCTACTCTTAGTTCTTTATTATTTAGTTATTCTCCTTCATTCAAAAAAAAAACAATAAACATATATAATCAGGTACATTATATATAGTACTAATATAAAATTTATATATAATTTAATTTTTATCTTATTATTTGATTTCTTTTTCTTCTGTTAACAATAACAAATTATTGATATCTAAAGTTTTACAACAATTCAACAAAAGAATAGTTTTTGTTAAATAGCCATAAATTTAAAGTCTCTTTGCTTTTGCCAAACATTTTAACTTAATAAAGAAACTATCTAAATCAAAACAAACCTAAGCTAAAATCTATATTGAACATAGGAAAGGTCAATTACATCTATAATATTGATATGCAACTAAATCACTAATTGCTTCTTGAATTTGAACAAGCCTTTTAGCATAAACAATATTCAAGAATGAAATCTTCTTTTAAGAATTCTGATCCTTATTACTTCACACACAAAATTCCATAAAGATATAACATATTATCACGTACATTTTCTTATTACATAAATCCACATTATTTTACTCATCACTTTACTTCTAAAATGAAAAAACTTATAATAACTAGAGTTATCATAAAAAGTTCTATGATTGATTATGACACTAAAGCAAAATTAATTTTTTATGTCACACAATTTAAATTTATCTCAGAAAAATATTAATAAAATGTATGGTTTTGTAAATAATCAAAACCTTTTTATATACGACAATTAGGGATTTAACGTAAAACTTGACATTTACATTACACTACATACAGTTTGACGTAATTGTTGAGTTTTACAACACACCCTATAAGTTCTGATGTAAAATTATTTAAATTAAGGTTGTCAACTTTTTCTTTTCTTGCAATATGATTCTCATAACGATATGTTTCAATATATTTAAATTAACATTAGTATTGTTTTTATTTTATATTTCAGTCTACGTCAAAATTAATTAAATCTGAAAATAAACGCAAAAATTTATGTTGAACATCAACATCTCATATGTAAGTTTATGTCAAGTATTTTGTCTTATATAAACTGTCACTTGCATCCCTATCAGATTGTTACATCAAGTAAAAATGTAAAAAAACTCATAAATATCCAACATAAAAGATTGTTTTGTGATAGTGTGGTGACAAATTTCTCACACAACACCATTCTATGGTATTAAATACTAAATTACACAATGTACTTTTAAATAACCCAATAACTATACGAGTTAGGTATGTAACAAAAAAAAAATCACACAATAATGGCAAAAGTTTATGGTGAGAGAAGACCATGCAAGGGTAATTATTATGATGAATGAAGCTTGCAGGAGGTTACAAGTAGAAGACTGTTAGATAATTAATGGAGGCAACACACACAACAATTTATTGTCTGTTTAATGATAATCATGACAACATTGAAATGAACAATGAGACTGTTTGGTGATGGTTTTATCTTAGGAAGATAAGTAGCAAGAGTCGTAAGTAGTTTGACGATTGGATCTATTGTGCTAGCTATTTAAGTAGAACGAACAATGAAACAATACTTTTATTATCGAGAACGGGGGATTTTTACCAAAATTTTCTCTGAATGAACCAAAATAAAAGTCCATATATTTAGTATTGATGTGACTAATTCAATAAAAATAAATACATAATCTAGTATATTTATAATTATAAAAAAATTATATATATATATATATATATATAAATGTCTATCATTTGTTTATATTTTAAATTTATGGTAATTGAATCATAATTAAATTTTTTAGTTAACTTTTTTCTATGTTAGTAATCATATTATTTGCAAAATATTCATTTTCAATTTTATTAAGGTGCATTTAATTCAAAAAAAGTCACAAGCTTTCATTTCATTGTTATGTGATGAGCAATCATGTTATCATGTTTTCATCTGCACTTGTAGTTTCTCTATCAATTTTAAAAAATAAATTTATTTTTTGTTTTTCATCAATATACCCATTTTAAAAAAAGTTTAAGAATAAAAAATAATTTATCTTAATCTAATCAAAAGAGTAGTTGAGAGACATAATTATTAAAAAAATACTATGATAATCAAGTTACAATTAAAAATCGACTATGACAAATCACATAATGCATTGTTTCTTCTTTTATATTAATAAAAAATGAATATACAAAAATGTCATGAGATAAAAACTAGTGTTAAATGTTAAATAAATATTTCACTAGAAACAAAAGAAAGTTATCTTTTTTATTTATTTAAGAATGGAAGAGAATATATAAAAAAACGAGGACAAAAATGATGAGTTTCTGTCTAACTTTTTTTTAGTAACAAAAGAAAATAAATCAGTATGAGAGATTAATACAATATATATGAGAAACTCAAAAAACTATGGAAGAAAAAGTAAAAAATATCTTAATAATTTTATTTTTTTATATATTTGATTTTATGTTTTATTATTTTTTATTATACTTTATAAAATAAATAAAAAAATACTTAATTTAATTTTTATTAATTTTTAATATAATATTACTTAATACAATTTAAAAAAATTAAAAAATGTATATAATTTAAAAAATTTAAAAATATAAATAATGTAAAAAAATTAAAAAATTTGGAGGAGGGGGGATCGTGGCCCGATTTCTCCTTCTAACCTCGGTCGCTGATCACTGAGGTAATCATTCTAGCTATATTTATATAGCATTGAGTAAATTTTCTTTTGGAAGTTATGGAATATGGAGATCAATATTGTTTTGGTATGTAAATTAGTTATTAACAAATTCTTTAACATATATACTTGAAGAACTTAATTTATAATATTTGTAAAAAGGTTAGAGTATACATATACTCTAATATTTGTATAATGTTTGCCGATAAGAAAGATCTATTATGTTTTGAATGTCTTTTTACATCAATAGTCTGGTAAAAGATATAAAAAAAACTTTCAATATCGGTTAATGACTTAACTAATATCCAAAATCATATCATTTATTAGACAAAACATATAGAAAGCTTGTAAAACATTATAAATTTAACGCCTTATATCTTTCTACATTAATTATTAGATTATCATTATTTAAATAACTCATTGTTCAAGGAACATTTTTGTAGTAGTATGTCTTAAATTCAATATTGTAATTTTTAGTAAGTCTAACTTTTTTTTTCTAAAGAGAAATAAGCTTAGAAAATATAATTTGAATTATGCAATATTTTTTATTTATTGATTTGTGAATTTGGTTATAAGCTTAGAAAATATTTATTTTAATTTTATTGATTGGTTTATTCTTACTTCAAATAAAACTCTTCTTAAATATATCTGTCTTTATGCATTTTGTTTATTGATCATATTAAAATAAAGTTAATCTTTAAATTAATTTATAAATTTAAGCTAAGAGAATGATTATTCAATTTTGATTCCTTTTTTATTTGTTGATGTATTATTTTTATGAATTTTTATGATTATTTACAGTTTTTTCTTACAATTTTGTGTGTAAGTAATGGATATTTTCTACATCCAATACAAACACTAAGTATAGATGTAGAGTTTAAGCCAATTTAGCAAGACATTTTTATTTAAATTACGAAGTAAAGTAATATTTTACTATTTTTTTCCATATAGGAGACTTAATGAAAGAAAGTTAGAAACTATAATGAGAGGAAAATTTTCTTTTAGTTTCTTCCTCTATTAAACTTCATTTTTTTATGGACCAATTACATTTCGTTGTCTTTTTCCGAAAAATTGTTTATTCTCTTCTCCAATTAAGAAAATTAAAATATAGAGAAAGAAAAATAGAGGAGAAATTAAACACATGTAGAGATCAAGAATGCTTATACCTTCTTTCGTTCAAATCTTCTCCATATAACTCGTTGCTCCTGCCCATTCCAGTTTGCAATGTGTTACACAAGTCAATTATATTATCTTATTTTTATCAATTGCTTCCCAAAAAACTCATATTAGACATGAGTTTTGACTTTTTTTCTGCGACTTACTCCATTATACATGTCTTTGATGAGTCTATATTCTTTATTGTATTTTTTTTTTATTATCCTCTCCTGAATATTAAAAATACATTGTGCTGATATTTTAAATATTTTTTAATATATTTTAAGACGTCAAAATTAGTGATAATCAGTATATTATGAAGACACAATAAAAAATAACACAACAAAATCTAGTAGAAAATTTAAATTCGTCTTTGATATTGTCCAAAGATGTCCTTTATTAAAGATTTTTTTTTGTTCTACCATAATTTTATCATTAACAACTACCAAAATGACAACAAACCCCTCCATACAGGTAAATAAAAGCAACAAAGATACGAAAAACATTACTTTGAAACTTAATTTTTATTTCTCCTTGAAATGTAAAGGATATTTTATTATTTTTGTTAAAGGAATAATATTTGGCATTGGAGTTGAATACTTTTATTTGTTCACAAAAAAATTGTGTGCCATGCTGATTTTAATCTTTACTTGTGTGCCATGCTGATTTAATCTTTACTAATCATCACTTGCTAATTCTTTGTTTTTCTTTTTTAGAAAGTCTAACACTAAAGTCTTAATTTATGGCTTCATGTTCAAATCTCGCCTATAGGCTAACTATTGGGTAAATAACTTTTCTTTTAAAAATTTAACATTTTTAACTCAAACATCAAAACAAATTGTACCAAAATATATAAACATAAATTTAGAAGGTTCTGAGTAAATATTATCCAATAAGCAGTTGGTAATATGAAATATTACCAACTAAGCAGTTGGTGCTACCAAAAAAAATATAAACATAGTAATAAGAGTGTGGCGCCAAATAACTCATTACATTTGGACTTTCAGACATGTAATTGGTTAAAGGTGAAGAATAACTTTATCTTTGTAAGCCTGAACCAACTAAACTATATTTTTAATTTAGAGAATATGTAACTCAACTATAAGCGAAACAGAGATAAGGGGAGGAACATATCTCAGTCGATATAAATTATCCAAAAGTGTGTGCAACAGTTAGTGTCCGGTGTTAGTGTTGGTTAATTTTTAGATTTGGGTCAGTTTTTTCCAGAAATTACAAAATAGAATTAGTTGACCAAAAAATTATAAAATTGGATGAAGTTCATCGGACTCTGACCGCCATGTAGACAAAAGTCACCAAGAATGTATTCAAAAGTAAAGTCGTAATGTATCATAATGACTTTTATAAATTGATAAAAAAAAGTCGTCAAGACTCATAATGGCTTCATCCTAATGTTGCTATAACTCATAATGATTTCTTTGGAACTAGGAAAGAGAAATCATCATCACACTTAGCGACTTTGCTTCTATCATGATTCTTGAAAAAACTTTTTTGAAACATAATGACTTCCTCTTTAAAGTCAGCAAAAATCACCTCGACTTTACCCTAATTTATAAATATCTAGTCAAACAACCCCATTTTATAATTTTCTATTCAAAAATGACCCAGAATCGAAAAAAAAAACGTTAGTGTTATTTAGAAGAGTTCCTGTTAGGATTTGTGTGTGTGAGAGGTTTAAGGTTTATATGTTATGATTAGGGTTAGGGTAATGGGTTTATGAATTAGGATTTATGGTTTAGGGTTATGATTAGGATTCTGGTTTGATGATTTCTTACAAAAATTGTTCTAGTGTTAGGATAGTTGGACAAGGCCTCTAGTCTTTGAGCGAATGGATGAGCTTGCTAAGCAAGAATGACAGAGTTGTTTAATCATTTTCAATTTGAGCATTTTTATGTGTTTTGATATAATCTATAACTATATATAAAGAGGATTCCCTCTTTTATGTCCACAATAAATAATTCCAATTTTACACTTACAATATAATTATTTGTTAAATTTTTAAAAATTAACAATGTTTTCTATAAAATTATGTATCTTCTTTCTTTTTTTTATTCAATAACCGTCATTTTCTCATCTTTTCTCGATTTATCTCACTTTATTTTTAATAAATATAAATTTATTTTGTATTTTAACTTAACAACATTACAATATCACCACCTACTAATATAATATCATGCATATTTAAAAATGCGTATACAAAGGGGCGATAACGCCTATGTTACGCTAGTTATAATAATGACAAGGAGTAAATGATGAAATGATCTATGTATTTGGTCTAAGTGATGATGGTTCACACTAATCCTAGGAGTATTAGGATTGAGTTTTCTTAGTGTATGCTAGAGGTGACAAAACGGGCTAACCCGACCCGCTATTAGCCCGTAAAAAAACGAGTCGGGTCAGGTTGGCCTGCGACTTAAAAGCGGATTGAATATTGTAATTCATCCCACTATAGGATGAACTCATGGGTTGGCCCACCAGTTTTTTATTTATTTATTTTTTTGCACTCTTACGTAGACCAGAGTGTTACACATGTCAAATACTTATACGAATCAAAGAAAACAAACAATTTGTATAAAGGAATATAATGAAACTCAAATTAATAAAATGGAACATAATTAACGAGTTGAATTGTGTAACCTGTCTCACAATAAAATGAGCCGATGGGTTAACCCGCAATTTTTATTTTTACGCAGACCAAAGTGTTACACAAGACAAATATTTATCGGAGAAAAAAAAAACTTGTATAAAAAAAGATAATATAACAAAATAGAATCCAATTAAATAAAATGGATCAGCGAAATAAAAAATAAAATAAAAAACACCAAAATCCAGTACAATCCAAATCAAACAAAACAAAACAAAGTTAGGACAACTCAAATTAAAAGAAGTTTAACTTTTTTATATCGATTTCAAAACAAATAGTTAGAATTGATATTTCCATCGAGTAGCTTTGTCAGAGTGACATAAAGTTTGGATGTTCATTCGCATCCAATTCCTGATATGAAGGGCAAAAAAATTCATTTTCGATTTTTGAGAAATGCGGAAAACCAAAACAGATTTGCTTAGCAAAAAATTGAGCAAACAAAACTCGTTGATTAAAATCCTTTTTATTCTTTTCGCATCTCTATTTTTATCTTTAAACTCTCCCTACTTTTTTTCTATATTTTAAAACTGTTAACTATTCTGCACTCCCTGTAATCCTTTTTATTTGTTTTTAAGATTGTTTTGTGGAGAAATACAATAAAAATTATTTTCATAAAACTTTTTTTGAAATTTTCTTTCTCTTGTCTTTTCACCCATCAAATTACTTAGAGATTAAAAAGCACATAAGAGTGTAATTAATAAAAAAAAAAGTAATCAGTATGATATTAAGTTTTGCAAAGTACACATACTGAAGGGAATATTTTTCTAAAAATCTTACAATTAAAAGGAAACAAAAAGAGTAACTTCCTTCTTTTATAGAAATCTGACTTTATTTAATTCAACAATAAGTATTTTGCTGCAAATTTTGATGGAATAATTTAATTCTTTCATATTAATAATAATAATAATAATAATAATAAAACACTCTCCTCTTTTCATTACTAGCCTTCAGCCCCTTCTCTCATATGAGTGTGGAATGATTAGGTATATCTTTTTAACATACTATTCTGAACAGAGTTAAAATTTATAAGATTTAATGATTATTTACTTTATTTAATTAATTATTTTCTACCAAATTTAATATTTTTAAAAAATATTTAAAGATAATTAACATAGTTAAAAAAATACTAGTCTTTCCATAATTTAGTTTCTTAAAGTTAATGTACATAAATTTAAAAACATTTAGTAGAAGTAAAATATTGTTTTATTTGGACAATTTTTACTTTAGTACTTTGATCTTTGATGTATGAAGCTTATATAGAGTTTATGTTTTTTTTATAATTGTTAGGTTTAAACATATATTTGGTCTCTATCTTCGTTGTGTTTGTTTAATTTGACCCTCATTTTAGTTTTATGTTCAATTAGGTCCTTATTTTTGTTAAATTTTGATCAATTTGATCATTTTTACTAACGGTGTTTAAATTATTAACGTTTTTAAATCGTGCATGTCATGTATCATCTCGTTTTTTGTTTGTTTTTTTAAGTTTATTTTTAATTTAAAAAAATTATTCATTTGTCAAGTCATAATTGTATCACATCTCAATGTTAGTCTACGTGTCAGTTTGTAGTTGTGTTATTTCTTTTTGTCCAATTTAGTTCCTATATTTATTATTTTTGTTCAATTCAGTATGTATATTTATTATTTTTTTTTCATTTTAATCTCAATTTTGGTTAAAATGAATAATTTTGTGTATTTCAAATCGGTACCGAATTTAATATCTTTTATAAATATTATACTAATATTTTTTTTCTGCACGTTTTTATTAATTATTTTTGAAATTCAATTATAAATTATTAAATTTAATTATTAATTGAATATAATTCTTAGATTTAATTGTTAAATAAAATAAAATAATTTAAAATATTATTAAAATATAATTATTAAATAGGAATCAAATATATTTAAACCTAATTTTTATAATAAATATATATTTCGATTTTTTATCTTCCCTTATTTTTCTTCGTTCTTAAATTTTTCACGTGCAGATCCAAAACACAGGTTTAATGAGCCTGTACCCGAATGTTGACGCAGTCCAGGTATATAAGTTTGAGAGGTACCTTAAGTTTGAAATTTGAAGTTTTACAATTCAAATTTTTTTCACACGCACTTTTTGAATCGGTTCCTCAACCACACAAACAAGTCAATATTAGACCTTACTACTCGATCATAATAAATCACAACTAAAAACTAATAAGTAAAAGATTTGAAATAAATGTATAAGAGATTTAGGATATCAACATAGCTTGAAGTAAATGTACAAATAAATGAACATTAACCAAAGAAATAAGACATGGATAAATTCAATATCAATATTAGTCTGTGTCATTCATAACAATAACAGTTGTGATAAAGCTTAATTTAAGCAGTGTACCCAAAATAAATAACGAAAGCATAGTGTAAAGCATCAAGTGAACTGCACAAAAAACATATTTACAACTTCAGTACAATCCTTTTTTGCCCCCTTTCAAGCCTTTAACAAGAGTCCTAAATGTACTAAGTTTAGAATTCAATGCCGCATCAAAATGATGTCAACTGGGAAAAGCGCCACATTGCAATTGCCAATCCATGCAATCTTCAAAATCAAAACTACTAGCACAACCCAACAAGGCGTTTTGTTGTTGTTCATAACGACATATGTAATTGAGTCCCATGAGAAGTTGGCACATAGCTTCCTCTGTTTTGTCCTTATCAGCGAAATACAATGTCTGGAATAGCAGCACATATGTCCTACTAACAATTTGGTGTTGCTCAAAATTCCTCTCACTTTGCCACCTGATCATATTATGAGCCAGTGGAGCAAGCCACTTCAGTATCCCATCTAGAGTTAACTTCCAGTCATGAGCAAGAGGAGCATCATATATGCCCAAGTTCTTCACATAGCTCTTTAGTTTGCCTTTCAGAGACAACCTTAAGCTCGATGGTAGCATCTGATATAGATCATTCCTAGCTTCCTCACCAACTAAATGTGGATACTTTAGGAACTTCTCTATCACGGTTATCACATTGGCATAGTGCATTGCTAGACCACACCCTCCAAGTGTAGAAGGAGGAGCATAAAGTGTCAATCTACTGTGGGGACCAAAGCTTGACAAACTTAGATCTCCAGTGATAGGGACGCTACTGTGAACATGATTCAGATCACCAGAATGGTACAACTGCTCCCTTTTCTTCACCTTATTCTCAACACCAATACTATGATAGCTTGAAATCTTATGTTGCTCCTCACTGTCAACAACATAATCATCATTGTCATCATCAAATTTCGAAATCGAGCTGCTTAAGCTTAAACAATCCATGAAAAGTTTCCCCGGACTTGTTCCACAAGGAAAACCAAAATCTTCAAGTTGAAGATATGGTAATTCACCTCTCCTGATATCTGTTTGAGGCTTCCAAGCAGTTACCCTTGTTCCCACAGTAGTTCTTGCAGTGGAACCCAAATGATAACCATGACCATTATTTCTCTTGCCATGATTGCTTTTCAACTTCTCAGAACTCAAAGGAGCACCAATCTGGCCAGACATTAGCTTGCATTCACTTCGCATGGGTGGTGGTGAATCTCCACTAAGCCCAAGACTAGTAGTACTCTTCCTCCACGTAGAATCACCAAAGATTATGCAGATTCTAGCATAAATGGTACAAACTGTTCTGGCCAACAACTCAACAACCTTATCAAAGCTCTGATTCCAAAGTGAAATCTCCTTTAGATGCCTCACATCTTGCCTCTGCCATGTGAGTTTCTGTTCAAACGCCCTTCTGTTCTCCTCGTGCTGGTTATGCTGAAACTTCTTTACTGCTTGCTCCAAATCATTCAACACCCCCATTTCACTGTACAAACTCCTGGTGGCACTAACATACCTATCCATTTTCCTCACCATTCCTTCCATACGCTTAACCAAGAACCCCAATTCCTTCACATCTATAACCCCGTTAACAATGTCCCCGTAAACATGTTCAAAACCTTGCACGGCAGGCTCAGAACACTTCCTTCCCAACCTAGAAACCACACTAGCAACACGGTTCAACTCCTCAAGCTTCTCTGCTCGAGCCAGCTCGAGAAGATAACCCTCTTCGGAGGAAACCAGGTTTTGAATACCCTGTGAGTTGGAAATCTCGTTCCTGAGCTTCATAATCTCAGGATGAGACAAGGATCTGTGAAGATGAATGGTTTTAGACATTACGTTTGCTACTTCAAAAGAAAGAATTCCAATTACTTCTTTACTGCTACTATCTTGCCTTTTGGGGTTGTGCTTTTTCCTGGCTGAGGGTTCAAGAAGAAGAGCTTGTTTAAGATTGGCACTTACCTGGTTACCCATCTTCACAATCCAAGCTTCAGCGACCATAGCTATGTACCACTTTCACCAAATGCCCTTCATTCAAATCGCGTGACAAGACCCACTGTGGGGAACAAAAATAAAAGAGCCTGGTAGCTTGTCAAAGCTGCAAACTTTGACGCTGAACAGCGGTTTAGGGAATGGAATTGTTGGTGGGGCGGAGAAAGAAAGCAAAGGGTGCAATGAGATTGTTTGTGCGTGGCCAAAGAAAAAAACTCGATGAGGGATGGAGGATAACTGGGAAAAAAAATGTTCAGGTGAAAAGAGAAGAGACAGAAAGTGGAGGGAAAGAAGGAATTGAAATAGAAAAGGGTAGAGAGGGACGAAAGAGGGAGGTGAATGATTGCTTTGGTTTTGCTTTCATCGCTATTTCAGAACTATCCATTCAATTTCAAAAAAGAAATCAAATTTTGAAAAGTGGCGTCAGAAGTCAGGGCTCACGATTTTGAATTGAATCATTCCAGCTTTTCTTTTTCTTTTAGTATATTATTTTGAATTGTTTGCATTACTAGTATCTATTACCAATCGTAGAAAAAGATTATGAATTTAAATACAAATTTTAAGACATTAGTAGTAAAATAAATTAATATGATATACAGGTATTAGGCTATAAAAATTAAAAAATATATTTTATCTAAAAAATATATATTCTTATTATTAATTGAATAAAATATTAATTAGACTTATTTAACATAAAATCTACAGATACAAAATTAAAATTTAATAAAATGACCTTCATAATAATAGAGATAATCTTAATTTAAAAGATAAAATACTACAAAATATTTTTATATGTTTAAAATATAACAAAATCAAACATTTTAGCGAATACTTTTTTTTTACTTCACTTCTTTTTAGTGATTGAAACATATTGAAAGATACAAAGGGAGACGTTGAGTATACAACGGGAATCCATGCAAATTCTAATTGTTAATATATATATATATTCAAATAATGTCCTAGAAATTATATATTAATATTTCATTGAGTTTGATGATACTTAGATATGTTTAGTTGATAAGCTCTTTGTTGAATTCAAAATGTTTATTAAATTAATTAATGAAATAGTTTATAAATGTAAAACTAAATGGTTACATATATCATTATGAAGTTTTATTTATTTTTGAATAAATAATTTTGATTAAAAATTTTAATGCTTTTACTGAGTTTTATTATAGAAAAAAGTTATATTTAAAAAAAAATTATTAGCTGGTTATAATTTTACATTTTTAAAACTTATTAAAGTTTTTAGAATTGTATTATCTTTTAAAAATTGTATATTATTTTTCATTTATAACTTAATTTTAGGATTGGACGAGCCATGCATTATCTTATGAAGTCAACAAAAAGTGTGTTATGAGTTAAGTATTTTAACCCTCTTAATTTGTCCTTCATAACCAGCAGTTTGCACAAAACAACGAGGAACCAATAATTCATCCATGAATATATAAAAAATATTGTTCGTATTGCTAGACAAATTCATTTCGATTTATATTCATTTTATAAAACTGCATAGGATAAAATAAATGTTTTGATGTTTTGTTTGAATTAGAGATAAGAATAATATGAAAGCAAGAGTGAGTTAATTCAGTTTAATCATTAACTAGACCTATAGTTTTAATTTGATTAATAATCTTGGTGAATTCAAGAATAAACTATAATCCTCACAAATACGTAAATAATTATTTGAATAAATTCTTTTATTTATATTTATAAGAGAAAAAAAAATAAAAAAAAATTAAATATTCAATAGTAATTATTAATTTATGTAATATATTTTTTTATAGAAGTTACATTTAGCTGTTTCTAAAAATGTAAGACGTCGATTTCAACGTAATAAAAACATTTGGTGCCTTTTAGCTTTTTATTTTACCTCTTATTTTTCTTTTATAATTTAGAAGTTTGTTATTGTGGTAGTGGTACGTTAAAATTCAAGCATTGTTTGTTGCGTAAATCGTACGTCGTATCATACAGCTGTTGTCTGCCAAATTATGGGTCCAGGCTATTAAGCCCGATATTTTGGGCTGTGCTCTGTCATTTCTGGGCCGAGTCCATACAAATATCTACAAATCAGGACAACAATAACATGGGTTTCTCCTTGCACCTCCAAACAATATTTCTGGACCTCCAAAAGATTTCAATTTTTCAACAAAAAAATTCTGTGATAAATAAAAATAAATCACCTTTTTTTCTTCTCTCTTTTATATTCTTTATGGTAGTGTTCTTACTGAACACCTCCAATTACTGTATTCTCCTAGTTATTAGTTTGGGGTATTGAGTGATAACAGTACAGTAAATAAATAAGAAAAAAAGAAAGAAAAGATTAATTTATTTTTATTGGTCAGAAGAGTACAGTAAATAAATAAGAGAAAAGAGAAAAGAATAAAGAGTTATTAATTTTTATTGACCAGAAGAATATTATGGAAAAATTGAAATCTTTTGAAGATACAGAAAAATTGTGTGGAAGTGCAAGGAGAAACCGATAACTAGGTAAGCAAATTATATGAATAACTCTAAAATTTGGAAATTATTATATATTGATGGATGAATTATTAGTCCCTAAACATTTTGTTAAGATGTTTGCCAAGAAAAACCTTATATTATATATAATATCTTAATTATTGTAAAGCCTCTTTTTCAATGACCAATTATTAGTCTAAATGTGACACGAAAGCTCCTTCTTTTTCCTTCCAATAACTGATGAACATGCAGATATGGATGGATCTCTTGTGTGAACAAAAAGTACATCCAAAACCAAATTATTGTTTTAAAAGCCTCTTTTTCTACTTAGGATTTCTAGTTTACACTAACACTTTTCTTCAACTACAACATTTTTTTTCTTCTTCTCAAAAACACATGGAAGCCACACCACAAAGAATTTCACCCTCCCAGAATAACTACTTGCTTTATCAACTAAAATTATATCACCTTTAACACAAAACCTTAAAATAATATATATATAATACTGAACTTTCTTATTATAAATTCACATTTATTTGAATTTTTAATAATATCGTTAATAACTTTTATTCTAATTGAATTTATCTAATTGTTTCTGTCATTTAATTTATGATACTACAAAATATAAGTCAATCAGGATAAACTCATTTCATCTCTAAATTATGTAGCATCTCCAATAACAACTTATATTCTTATCTTTATTCGGAATTTAAGGAATTATATATTAACGTGTATTTGAAAACATATTTTTTCTTTTCAATAGAAAGTTTGCAACACATGTTTAAAACTAATAAAATGTCTTTATATCTATTATGAAAAAGAAATGTAAAACTCATGAGTTGTAACTTGTCTAAACACATCTACTAATATATTCCTTCCATATAAAAACAACTAAAATAAAATAAATACCTTCTAAAAATACGTGTAGTAATATAACGATTTAAATGTATATATAACAAAACATTTATTATATTATGTGTATGGTGTACCTTTGGACCGATCATCCTTAGATTGATTATTCTGTGATCAATCATCTTTGGGTCGCTGAACATCTTTCAACACCGATTGGCAAGAACAATCGGTTGGAAAATAAAAGTTAGATTAACACTTAACTAATGATAATCATGAATCAACCAACTAATGTTGATTAAGGTATGATTGGACTGTGATTAGGTTAACAAAAAGGTAAAAGCTCTTAACATCGATTATAAATAAAAGAATAAAGGCTAAGGTATGATTGCTGAGACACATGCATCACTTAATACTCTTGTGATTAGTCACCTACTAATTTAGGCATCAGAGTGTTTTGGGTTATGAGTCTTTCATCTTATATAGTATAGTGTTTAACTTTGTATTTTGTATCCAATGTGGGACTTTGACTCACAATTGGACTATTTCCAACAATCTCTCCTCACAGATAAGTACCTTTTTTTTCTTTTTCATATGGTATATTTTTCCTGTATGGTGATCCCTTTTTTTGTGTTATGGTTATGTTGTCAATCATTCGAACCATCGGCCTATGGTGATCGCTTTTGTTATGGTTTTGTGGTCAGTCACTTTGAACCATCGACTTTGATACCACTGACCACTGATGGGTTTATGTTTCATATGAGTTATAATCATTGAGAAATTGTTATTCTCTCTCTCTCTTTATCTCTCTCTCTCTCTATATATATATATATTTATATATATATATATATATATATATATATATATATATATATATATATATATATATATATATATGACATCAACCTTACACATATAAGGTATTTGACATCACTTTTATCTCAAAACCTTAAGACAATGAAGTTATGGGTCTTTCATCTTATATAATATTTAAATTTATTTTTTCTATCCATTCAGAATGCCTTATGCAAGTACCATCCAAGCGATTTAAGACCAACGAGAGACCTTAGAAATTAAACAGACAAGAGATAGGAGAAATGCAAGACAAATAATTCGAAAATTTTGCGGTACTGGACCGGCCATACCAAAACATCATGGTAGAGAGATCTCTCATTAACTAAAAATATAACTAAATTATAATATTCATTCTAATAGTCTGATTTTATAAAAATATTAAAAAATATATCTTCCTAAAAAAAGTAAGAATTCATTTAAAGGATTTAAATTTTAATATCTGAGGAATTAATTAGCATCATTATTTGATATATAAATTACGATTAATACTTTAACACCAAAATGAATTATTTATCCCTTCTATATTACTTACCTAATAATGTCAAGAATGGCTTAAGCAATAAATGGGAAAGAAATAGAAAAGAATCGTTGTTGGGTGCATGAGGAAGATGTATAGTAGAAAGGACAAAAGAGAAAAAAAGAAAGGCACGAAGATAGAATATTGCTTTGCGTATCAGCAACCAACATTTCTATATTTGCCGTATAACTTTATCTCATTGCAATGCCTTCCTTCTTTTCTTCTTTCACTTTCCCCACTCAAATCTGCGTATCTTTGCCTTTCACTCAACGCAAACCTCAACAATTTCATTAATAACTCGCTTCAATTTTCACAATAACTTACTGTACTATTACCTTTCTTCTCATGCCCATACAAGTTATTACTTCCCAACATCTCAATAAAATTAATTCGTAAAAAAGATAAATTAATTAAAATTTGATGCCTATAAATAGTCACAAAGCAATAAATCTAGTACAAATCACCTTCTGTTTTTGATACTTCGGAAAGCATGTGCCATCTTCTCTAACCTTAAGATTCCTTTCTGTTAAAAAATATTAAGATTCCTGAACTCATATTAGGATAATCTAATTATTAATTACGCAGATGTAGGGTTACTCATATTATAAAGTGGTCACAGAAGAAGCAATCTGGGTTAGAAGTACATTTTATAGTAGTTGTGTGGATTTTTGAAATCTTTTTTTCTCCCCCTTAACGAATCTTCCTAAATTTTTATCGAGCATTACGCAAAAGTTTGTTTATACTCATTTGATATTTTCCGTCTTATTTTTTCTTTTACAAGTACAAAAATTTACCTTTTTATTGTTATTTTATCCTTATAAATGTGTTTCAAAATATAATTATTTTTTTCTTATTAAAGTCTGTATTGATTCTTAGTTTCATCTTCACTCATGTTTACGAATGAATTCATTGAGAGTGTTAAGCGCTTAATGAATAATTTAGGATTTGGAAAAAGATTGTTTCGCACAAAAAACAACCATTAGACAATAGTGTCAAGTTTTGGGTATCAAAATATCATTTTTTTTTCGATTCACGTGATATTTTGGAAAGGTTTTGAAAAATATTTAAAAAAATAGAAGTCTCACCTTATTTGAAACAGTTTTGTTTCAAAGTTTATACGCACAATTTTGTAATATAATCTTTCAAAGTGATGAGTACCTTATCTTGGGTTTCATGGAACATTTGTATTGTAAATGGTAGGCCTTTTTTTAAAAAAAATGAGATTCATTAATTTATTACAAATTTTAATCTAAATAGATACTCACCCACACTATATCAATTGACACAGATTTATTTGCAGAAGTTTTTTTTTTTTTCATTAAAACTAAGAATAAATATTGTTTAATTAACATTATCTCACTTCACACATATTGCAGTGTATAAAAAAGTGCGTCAACTTTTACACACAGGAAGCATATTGCGTTCCCAGAATGAATCATCTTATTATACGTGTTCATCATTGTCATAAATTTTAATAAAATCATATTTTAGGAGAATATGTGTAAGTCACGTTTCAAAAAAAAAAATGTAAACAAAGTTGAACATATTTTCGAAATATTCTGTTAACTTAAATTTAAATATTGTTGATATGTAATTCTCAAACTTTCTTAGGCTTAGACATATTAAATAGACATGTTTTAAATTTGGTGAGTTGCGAAAACCAAACTCACCTAAACTTTGATTACTGAAAAACAGGGGAAAAAGGTGAATCTGTAAAATGAGGGCAAACAGTTGTGATTTTGGTGACAGAAGGAAGAATTATTTAGGAATAGCAATCTTGTGGACATGTGGGTTGGATAGTTGTTGAATCATAGATGTCGGAAACACCACATGTGCTGTTTGCATACAATCAACATCACATCAACACTGTCTATTGCCATTGTTACTGCCAAATCTCATTCTATTCATTCTCACGCATAAACCACCGTACCACAGTTAACAAGTCATAATTCTCCCTGCGTATTTGGTGATGCATCAACGTGGTGCGTGTTTGGTTATACATTAAAATAACGTAAAATTAATTATAATTGATATTTTAACGTAGATTTTTTTTTAAAATCAATTATAAAATAAAAAAAAATCACGTTAAATAAAAATTAACTAATTCTTATTTTTTTACGTTGTGAATCAGACAACCTTCAACTTCTTTACTTTTGGGATGCATATTCATCTACATTTTTTACTTCAAATTTCAGCAGTACTAGTTCCAAGATCAATCTGGAACACCGCGCTCAGGAAAGACAACCAGAATAAAAATCGTCAATTGTGGGGCATACAATCAAGGACGCATCCTTGACTCCTCCCACTAAACATTAAGATTCAATTTTCATTATTGATTTTTTCATATATATATAATTCAATTCAGTACCTATTTAACAACATTTCACAGCAAAATTAAACACTAAAAAATTGAGCGTGTCGGAAAGACCAGCACAGGAGTGATTTGATTCCATTGTGTTGGAAGTTGAAACCTTGAGCCGCTCGAACGCACACAAAAATCCATTCAAGAAATCAATATAGGATTCCACAGACTGGTGGTGGTGGTGGTGTATCATCCACAACAACACAACATCCGAGGCATCGGATAAGAAAAACATTAAAGATTAAAGATTACGTTAATTGTTTCCTTATTGTTGGAATAATTCGTACAAACGAATAACAGAAACAGATTGTGCAAAAACTGAACATTAAGAAGGGAAAAAGAGAGAGATGTGTTCCTATGGAGTAATTTTAATTAAAGTCCCAGCATATAAAGGCAAAATAAAAACAGGGAAAAGCTGAAAAAAAGAAAAAAAAAAAAAAAAGTAAAAAAAACGCAAAAACAAAAAAAAAAAAAAAAAAAAAAAAAGGGAAGAAACACGCAGGGTGTGTGTTGATGAATTGGTGATATCCCGGCGTGCAAAAACGAGGCAAAGGCTTCCCCCAAAGAAAAAAGGAAGAATATTAAAATACAGCGTTAGATCATAATTCTCTCTAATTATGGACCATTAACAGCAACCTTCTGCTATCTCTTCCTTTTGTTTCTATCTACACGGGAACAAAGGGAGGGACCATCGGCGCCGGCTCGTAACAGAAGGGAGCCGCCGGGTGCTGCCACTTCTTGAAGGACACGCTCACCTTCTCCGGCTCGTGCTGCGGCGCCTCTTGCGGCGGCTTAACCTCGAGCGGCGGCGGCGAGGAGGCGAGGGGCGAGAGGAGGGGGATGGCGACGTTCCACTTGAGTGGCCGGTTGATTTGGAGGGAGGAGGGGGCCCGCCGCTGCAGGCGGCTGGGCTGGTGGCGGTTATTGTTTGTCTGGGGATTTGACATTGGAACACCAGAGAAGAAACGAGAACAGAAGAGAAGAGTGATTATGTTGAAGATGGAATGCAAATTGTGCTGTTTTTTTTTTTTTATATATGTAATAAAGAAATAAAGGAAGAGAGTGCAGACACACACGTTGGGAAGTGAAAGGGTCATGAAAGTGGGGTCCACCTATCTGTCATACAGCTCAGCTCGGTTCGGCTCCGCTGGCTGGCTAGCTGGCTGCTCTATTCAATGGCTCACTATCCCCTTTTACGGGTTTCATTTACTTAATATAGCATCCTTCTACTTTCAATATTTCATCTTTTTCTTCTTAAATCCTTCTGCCATTTCAAATTCAATATGATATAAATATTCAAATATTAGTATGAAAATAAATAGAATTGAAATGTTATATTAAATTAAAATAATGCAAGTAGTGGTGGACATGGTTGTGAGGAAGAGAGTTGTTTTGGCATTTGATTGGAAGATGTGGAAAGGAGGAAAAAGTAGATGAGAGTCAAAGGTTGAATGATAGACACCACACAGAATAATGAATTGAATGATATTATTATAATCTAAGACATGAGAGAGGTAGAGGGGAAGATAGACACATCAATACACAAAAATAATGCCTCTTTTGTTTCTTTTCTTTTGACGTTTTTCTATTATCAACACACAATAATCCCACTTATTAGGTCCCTCTCAAATCACATCATCACTACAAGCCAAAACCCTCACTCTTTCCTCTTAATCTCTCATTCTATCACTCTAATCCCTCCATCTTCCATTAATTAATCTCTCATTATCATTTCTAAATTTATTTTACTTTATCAAATAAATTTCTCTTCTTCTTTCTCCTTTTGGTAACAGGCTAGATATTGTAGAGAAAAGGTAGTGATGGGAATTTTCAGAACATATGATTTGATGTGCAGGAGGAATATATCTGGTTAACGCCTGCCATGGGGTAAGGACAAAAACTATATTTTAAAATACTTTCGCAATTCATAAAATACATTTACTGATATAATTATTTAGCTAATCCAGAGAGTAATAAATATAATTCTTTTTAATAGTTAAAGGAATGGTGGAATATGAATATGTGTATAAGATTATTTTAATCCGGATGCTGAATGAATCATATAAACTAGATTTTATGACCGAGAAAGTCTACAAGAAAATTTGTCGGAGGGTTTTGAAGACATTTGTAAGAAGTTGGAGACCTTAAAAACAAGAAATAAACTAATTGCAAATCCAATGGTCAGAAATCGTTTTCAATCCAACGGCTAAGGTGTAGGTAGCGTGGTCAATTATATACCTTCTACTCACAAAATCCACGTGTCACAGACTTATTGCACAGATAACCAACACAAATCAAGCACTAGTATAGTGTTACTGGATTCAGTTGAGGGTGTTGGTTCATGTTATAAAATTACATTTTCACTAAATGTTTTTTGGAAACATTATTCTCGAAGCATAATTTAAAAATATCATCCAAAAACAATATCAACCTTTTTTTCTTGAGCTTCAATTCTTATAAATTAATTATTTGAAAATTTATGTTTTCAAGAATAGATCTATTAAAATTTAAAAAAGAAACAACCCTACTAAAGAAGTTAGTTACTTTTCCAATTCCTATATAAAAAATATTATTTATATGTTTTTAGCCCTCATCCGTTTCAAATTATTCATCTTTCCAACTACCGTAAATTCTCTTCAATATTTCTGAAAATATTATATTATTTATTTTAAATGTTATATTTATTTTAAGTTTTCATAAAATATTTTCTTCATAAAAACAACAATTGAAGAATAAATAAATTTTAATAACAAAAGGTAATTAGAAATATCTAAAAGTAGAGTAGATGTAAACATTACGATTAACTATTCATTTTATTAAATATTTAAATTTAATCATTTGGACTGAAATATTTTAAATTTCAGTCAAATTAGCAACTAAGTTTGTTGAATAATGCTTTGTCACATCTACGATAGATGATGAAAATACATTTTATTTTCATGTGGCGCTTATGGAACAACAGATATCAAAATCATATTAATTCATCTAAGATATTTTTTTTAATCATTGGTATAGGAATTTAAGTTATCTCATCTTAAACCAGGTTTAGTTTGTTCAAATTAATTAAGAAAAGTAGGCAAGTAATAGGTGCATAGATGTTCACTCATTGTAAACCATCGTAGATTTCTAATTAAACTATCAAACAACGAGTTCAACTTTTACGTACAAATGTAAAAGTTTATTATATAGTTAATTGATAAAAAGTGATAGATGCTAAATTAAAAATTGTTTTACAGAAATAAACTCACTTATTACGTTTATCAATTTATAATTGAATAATAATATAAAGACATATTCTTTTATTTCTTTTATATTGCATCTAAGAGTAATTTTATTAAGACTATGTTTGCACTGTTAATTTACTTTATCCAGTCATCCAGTCAGTGTGAGACTTCTAACACATTTTCTCACATCAAAGTATATATATATATATATATATCATGTGTGAAATTAAATATTAATGGGTGGTCGTATAACAATTTCAAAGTGGAGGAAACAATAGACCCGATAAACTATAAATTAGAAAATTTGTTTTAGAAAAAATTTCTGACGTATTTTTCTCATTTGTTTTATGTTATATCTAAGAGTGAGAGTAATTTTATTCAATTTAATTATGAAAAGAAGTTTACATTTATTTTATAATATATATTTTTTTAAAATCTATGGATCACTCACATTTTTTTTTTCATTTAGGTAGTTGAGAATTTTTATTTTCTTCATTAGATTCCTTTTAATTTGTGTTTGGGTTATTTTTTGATATTAGACTTGTTAGTGATTAGCTTTTGAAAGAGTTTGTTCTATTTGATTACTCTAATTTTTCATATTTATTCAATATGATATTTAAACTCATTTAATTTTCCAACAAATACTAATTTATATTTATCGAGCACAATTTACTTAGGGTATTTTAATGATGTTAAGTGAGTTATTAAAGAAACAAAATTCTTCTATTTACCTATATTGTTTAAACGACTTTGATATTTGTAATTTTAATTTAAGCAAAATATATATATATATA